>Ga0180429_10001151_pt1 | contig 22575 bp, 14 predicted proteins | sample SS_ome_FD_132428 | JGI IMG/M metagenome (GOLD analysis project Ga0180429, IMG submission 132428) | Hypersaline lake sediment archaeal communities from the Salton Sea, California, USA - SS_1_S_1 metaG | ecosystem: Environmental > Aquatic > Non-marine Saline and Alkaline > Hypersaline > Sediment ...
ACCGAACCACCGGATTCCAGAAGGGCATGGAATGTGCTCAGCATACGCCTTCGCTGAATTGGACTGAGGGCACAGAAATCGCACATGATCATCAAGATGAGCTGAAAACGATCGTCCGTCTCAAAATCGAGGTAGTTCTGATTCACATAATGAATTGACAACCCCGTTGATGACGCCACTTCCTGGGCGTGTTGGATTGCTCGCTTCGAAAAATCGATTCCGGTAACATCTGCTCGTTGTCGATCATGTCATTGCTTGATTTGCAGATCGTCGGGTTTCAGCCCTGTCTTGAAGGTGTTGCGGCCGAAGAAGGAAGGTGTGTATCCGTCAACGTAGTCCACGTTGGCTTCGTCCGGGATCTGCTGCTCCATTCGCAGTGCCCAGTAGCACCCGTTGACCAATACACGTCGCAGGTCCTCGCCGAACCCAGTCAGCGCCGTGGATGTGAACAGAATCACCGCAATACCGACAACCTTGATGCATCTGCCGCTCATTTTGATCTCCTCTCCTAAGTCTTTTGGGCTCGGGCCATCGTCGTGTCCCAATTGTATCCTTCAACTGCGTGCTGGTCAGTCCGCCGCGGTTTGGGTCATTGCACCACGTTTCTGGCGGCCATGTCCGCCATCGTCGGGCATCAAGGAGCCTCGTACCAGGATACCGCTCCGCAGCAGAGTGTGCCGGTATGTCCAGCCAGACGAATTCTGACCGACGTGGTTCCTGGCACTCAGGCGGAGGATTTCGTAGAATCGCGGGTATGAGCGAGCCCGACGTGACCGACGAAACACCGCTAATGTGTCATCGTTGCGGCACCGAACTGGAGCCCGGCAAGGGCGACTTTTATGTCGTGAAGATCGAGGCCTTGGCCGATCCCACGCCGCCAAGTTTCTCGGAAGAGGACCTCTACCGCGACGCAAGAGCCGAGATCGAGTGGCTGATCGAGCAGATGGAAGGCCTCAGCGAGCAAGAGGCCATGGATCAGATCTTCCGGCGGCTTGCCCTTTATCTGTGCGGGCGGTGTTACCGGCAGTGGATCGAGGATCCGACGGGATGATTCAGGATTGCGGGCGTGCGGGTTCGGGCACAATACTCCCCAATCAGGGTGGTTGTACGCGGCATCTCATCCGTCTGAGCCAGACGAAGTCCTCCTTTCTGCCAAGACCCCAATATCACCGCCGGAACCATTCCGCCAGGTGGATCGTCAAACTGGGTGAAGTACAATTGGTGAACCGGAGACGATCCATGCAAAAACGCACATTCTGGCTGTCATTGGTGCTGCTAACCGCCCTGGCGTCCCGCGTCCTGGCCGACGTGAACCTGGTTACCATCCCCAGCCGCGAGGGGGTGCAGCTCACCATCTACAACTCCGAAGACATCACCATGGTCCGCGAGCACCGGCTGCTGACCGTCAAAACCGGGGTCAACCGCATCCAATTCACCTGGGCCAACACGCTGATCGACCCGACCAGCATCGACTTCCGTATTCTGGATCATCAGGACAAGGTGGACCTGATCGACACCACCTTCCCCGCCGGCCGCAACGATGCCCTCCAGTGGAACATCAAGAGCCAGATGGCCGGAAAGATCCCCGTCGAGATCCGCTATTTCACCAGCGGCATCACCTGGAAGGCCGACTACGTAGGCATCGCCAACCAGGATGAGACCGAACTACGACTGACCGGGTACGTCCGCGTGTTCAACAACTCGGGCGAGCTATACGACAACGCCCAAACGCGACTTGTGGTGGGCACGATCAACCTGGTGGAGAAGATCGCCGAGTTGGCACAACGACCGGCACCGGGTGCCTTGGTGATCAAGAAAGCGGCGGGCTACACAGACCTGCCCCCGGAGGTGCGGGCAAAGGCACGAGATTACCTTCAGAAGCTTGCGGCTGAAGGCGAGGCGGCCGCCGGTGATGTCCTGGCCGCTCTGCCCGAAGACCCGAAGAAGGTCATCAAGCAGGGCCTTTCCGAATACTTCCTCTTCACCATCAAGGGCCGCGAGGACATCAAGAACAAAGAGCCCAAGCGGCTGGTGTCGATGAAGGTGGGCGAGGTGCCGCTGGAGTGCATCTACAAGTTGACCGATCGCGATGGCGGCGGGCAGTTCACGAAATACTACCGCTTTAAGAACCAGAAGCTACTCGATGACGATGACACCGAGAAGGATCTTCCCGCCATGGAAAACCTGGGCGTCTCGCCGCTGCCGGACGGCGCCGTGCGGCTGTTCTCCGAATACACGAACAAAGACCTTGCCTACGTCGGCGGCACAACGACCAAGTACGTGCCCATCGGTGACCGCGTCGAAGTCAACGTCGGCCGCGACAGCGACATCACCATCGTGCGGCGGTTGAAGGACCAGCGGATCACCAACGTCGTCGCCCGGCAGTACAAGCGGCGGCTGGACAACACCTACGTGCTGTACTACGACCTGATCGACTACGATGAGACGTTCGCCTACGAGACCGAGATCGTATCCGGCAAACCGGTCGTCGCGAAAGCGGATATCGAGCGCTGTTTCGATGCTGACGTCGTCCTCTGGGGCAGTGAAGGCAAACCGAAGGACTGGAACAGTGACGAGCCGGGGGCCTACGTGGACTTGCACGAGGTGGGAGGCCGCGTGGAGAGGGTAGACCAGAACCACGTCAAATACTTCTTGGACCTTAATCCGGGTGAGAAACGTCTCGTCCGCTATTCGGTCATCTACAAACGCCGCAAGGTCGGTCCAGAGTTGAACACCGAGAAGAAACGGGAGCCGCTGGCAGCCGCTACTCAGGCGGAGGAGGTAATCGAAACCGTGCCGGTCGGCCAACCGGGAGTTCTTCCACGCGCACATCCCGGGCGACTCGCGCGGGATGTCGGTGGCCTTCCGCACGAAGTCGGTTTCGGAAAGCTGGAATCAGCCCCACATATGTTACGGTTTCGGCCTCCGCCCGACGGGCAGTTGGAGTATGGGGGTCTCCGAGGATTACCATATGCCCGGGCATGGCTGGAGTGCGACCCGAAAGGGCAAAACGGAGAAGCTCGCCAGCGGCAAGTCCGAATCGTGCCAGGACGCCAGCCAGGGGCGGCTGCGATTACGCGTGAAAGGCAGTAAGATCACCGTCCGGCTCAACGACGAAGAACTCGTCGAACACACGCACAAAGGCAAGGTGGTCGATCCGATCCCTTACGGAGGGTTTGCTGTTCAGTGGCGTTACGAGTCAATGGGCTGGATCTCGAATCTTGAGGTGAAGAAGCTCTGAGAATCCGGAAAGCATCCCTCCTGGCGGTCCGTAGCTGCGAGTCCGATTTACTCGTACGTACTCTCGGATGTTCCGCAAAAGGACCCTCGTGACACGCTGGTATCGATTTTCCCAAAAGGTGACCCTCTCCCAAAGCAGTTGCGATGGAGCGAGATTGCCAGGACCGCCGCCCCCCGAGGGGGTATATCGCGCGATTAATCTGACGTCGATAGCTTTGGTGTTCGTCTTGGGGTAGAATGATAGCGAAGCTTCCCTCCCCGCAAGACTCCGCGTTCTCAGTGCTTCGCGGTGGTCAAGACTCCCTCCGAGAGATTGCTCCTATGACCATGCTCCGAGTTCTCCGTTTCGCAACGTTGGCTTTTCTTTGCCTGGCGCTTTTGATCCTGTGCTCGATCGGATCTGCCGCACAACCAAACGCAATGGACAATCGATGGCCGAATCAACGGTCGAGTTGCTGAAATGATCGAATACCTCGTTGGAGATCGAAAATGCGTTGTGCGAAATTGACGCCTGTCCGCGTCCTGTATTGTCTCTTTGCGGCGACGGCTTTCATGTTCAGCTCATCGGGCGCGGAGAAAGCTCCCGTCTCGCCCGACGATCTGTTCTTTGACACGGACGAATTGAGCGCCGACGTTGCCCTTTCCGGCCGGCAGTTCTACATCCCCACCGTATTGGGCCCCACCGGCATGAACGGTTGGATCCACGGCGATGCACTCGTGGTCCGCGAGGTGGAAACCGACTCGCCGGCCGATGGCGTCGCGCTGCCGAATGACATCATCCGCGCCGCGAACGGCAAAACGCTTGGCACGGAACCACTCAAGGTTCTCGGCGAACAAATCGAAGTCTCTGAACAGACCGGCGAGTTGAAGTTGCAGATCACTCGCTCCGGCGACACGAAGGAAATCACGATCCCTATGCGCAAGCTCGGCGCATTCGGAAAAGACTGGCCGTACGACTGCGCGAAAAGCCGGGCGATTCATCGTGACGCCTGCGAATATCTCGTTCGTCAGCAGAATCGCGAGGGGTTGTTCGACGGCAAAATCTATGTCGGCTTCGCGCTCAATGGGCTGACATGGCTGGCGACCGAAGATCCCAAGTATTGGGAACACGCCCGGCGACTGGCCTATGGCTATCGCAAGGATTTCGATCCCGAGGCAGCAAGCACCGTCAACTGGGAATGGGGCTACATGGGGGTGTTCCTGGCGGAATACTACCTGCAAACAGGCGATGAAACGGTCCTGCCGCTGTGCCACGAACTCGCCCAGTCGCTCGTGCAAAGTCAGCAGCAGTGCGGCACCTGGGGGCACGGCGCTTATCCCGGAGCCGGATACGTCCAAGGCGGGTCGCTGAACAACTGCGGGTTGGTGTGCTGGATGGCGTTGGTGCTCTTCGACGAAGCGGGCGTCCGCGTGGATCAGCAGGCCCTGGCAAAGGCGACGAAGTTTTTCACGCGGTTCAACCATCGCGGGGGAGTGCCCTACGGCGATCATCGGCCGGAGTTCGGTGGCGGCAACGGCAAGAACGCGCTTCCCGGCATCGTCTTCAATATCCTGGGTGATCAGGCCGCCAGCGAGTATTACGCCCGCCTGGTTACCAATAGTTACCGCGGTCGAACAAGCGGACACACCGGCGGATTCATGGGCTTCATCTGGGGGAACGTCCAAGGAGCCTGGAATCCACATTATCCCGATTACCGCCGTATGATCGAACACTGGCGGTGGCTCTTGAATGTCTCTCGACGCTGGGACGGCGGGTTCCTGCTGCCCGAGTCGGTGATTGGAAAGATCTACACCTACCGCGGCCCCATTCTCTCGACCGGTGGTGTCGTCCAGATGTTCGCCATGCCGAATCGCGTGTTGCGAATCCATGGTGGATCGAAAAGCGTGTTTGCCAAACAGGCATTGCCGGCAGATATCGCCCAGGGTCTTTTGCACTATCGGCATTGCCGCTTCGACGAACTCCGCAAGACGGTCAAGCCCGACACCGACCCAGGCCGACAATTGCTGACCGCGGCAAATCGCAAGGAAGAGGACCTTGAACTCTCGTTCGCCAAGCTGGAGTCTTGCATCGAGACTCTGGACTTTACCTTGGCTCAGCGCATCTGGAACGACCTTGATCGCTACACGATTGGCGAACATCCGCGGCGCGGCAGCTACAACTGGCGCCTTAGCACGAGCGAAGGCGTCGGCGAAGTTGCCGTCGCTCGCAAGATTTACCGTCGACACCGCTGGCTCACCTATACGTCCCGCGAGGCGCGCGACGCCTTTGAAAAACTGGCGCAGGACCCCAAAGCCGGCATCTATCAGCAACTCGCTCGCCGCGAGTTGGCGACTCCCGACGACGCAACGCTGTGGGCTTACTACTGCGAGTTGCTGTGGAAGGGCAAAGCGGTGGACTGGCAGATCGATGAGCAGGCCAGGGCGACGGCGCTGCGAGTCGCGGCGATGCCCAGCGGGCATTGGCCTCGCATCTCCGCCCTGAACGATCTCTATGCGGCGGGGCTCTTGACCAGACAGTTGGAGGACTGGACGCCACTTGTAGCCGCCAACACGGAAAGTTATCCCGGCGAGCGACTTCCCTGGAAGATGCTCAGCGTCAAGAGAGGTGAAAGGCCGCCGGCCGACTGGACGGATCCGGACTTTGACGACAGCGGTTGGGAGTCCGGCTCCGGCCCGCTGGTCAGCGGACGAGATGAAGAAGGAATGCGGGCCCAGCCAAACTCGACACCATTTATCCGCATCGCATTTGATTGCGACGATCCCGATTTCGATGCCATGGTCTTGGTGTTGCGGCTCTTGAGAAGCACAAAAGCCGTTGCCTACCTCAACGGCGAGCCGATTCTCTGGTCCGACGCCTTGCAGGGGCCACGGATGCGAATCGTCGCACTTGCCGCAATTCCCCTTCAGCAACAAGCGATCAAGCAGCTTCGAAAAGGCGGGAACGTGCTTGCCATGCGGGTCTCCGGCGGCAATGGGGCCGACTTTGGGCTCTACGGGAGCAAAGGCGGTACGCTCGCCTTTCAACCGCGTCCGAAAGGCTGGGCTCCCGGGCCTGTCTTGAGAGAACCGGACCTTTCCGTCAAAACGCTATCCCGCCCGAATATCACAACGGTCCTTGCACCCTGCACGACGGGCCTCTCCATCAATGCGCCAGGAGAGCCAAACGAAGGCCTGGGCGACATGATTGAAGAAGTGTTCGGACATGCGGATACTCCGCCAACCAAGGACGTGCCGATCGCTGAGCGTGCCGAGTACTTCGGTCACTTCGATTCCCGCATTCGTCGCATGGCCGCCTACTCACTGATGCGTGAGGGGCAGGACGCCATGCCGCACATCATCAAGGCGCTGCAATCGGACGACGTCCGCGTGATTCGCTCGGGCTGCGATGCTATCGCCGGCTCGTTCGGCATGAACGGACTTGGCAAAGGCAACTACCGCAAGCAGATGACGCCCGACGTCGCCGCACAAGCCGTTGCGTATCTGCTTCCCTTGCTCAAGCACGAGGACATGTACGTCCGCGAGGGAGCGCTGATGGCGCTGAGCAATTGCGGCGAAGCAGCCGCCAAGCATCTCGACAAGATCGTGGACCTGGCAAACGACGGCGACTGGTGGGTGCGAGCCGGCGTCGCGTATGTGCTGCGTTATGTGGTTGATCCGGCGACGGGCGAGCACGCCGGCTCGACCATCGCCAATTTCCTCTCCGAGCAAAGCGTCTTTGGCAAGAACCGTTTTCGTAATGCGATCACCGAGATGGCCAAACGCGGCCACGCCACCGAGGCCATCGTCGACGCGTTGATGATCGAAGCCCAAGAGGAGGACGGAGGCGCGGCCGTCACCGCACTCTCGGAAATCGGCCCCAACGCCAAGGTGGCGCTGCCGATCTTCCAGCAGCGACGCGCCTCCGCACAGGCCCGCGCTGACAACGCCAAAAACGATGATGAAAAGAAGCGTTACCAAAGATACTCTGATAATTGGGAACGCATCATTCAAAGAACCAAAGGTCCCAACTGAAATGAATGTCTCACACGATAGACCACACGGGAGTTCTCAGGTGAAAACACTGTCGGCCAAGACTCTAGCGGTCATGCTGGCATTGTGCCTCGAATGGAGTCCTGCTCCAGCAGCGGAAGAAGCACCCGCTTCGCTCCTTTCCAAGCCCGTGGCGGATCTGAAGAAGACGGTTGAGTCGAGCGACTCGGAAATCGATCGAATCCTTGCGGCCGAGGCGATTGCAGAACTGCTGAATCCGCCGGCGCCGCCGAAGAGAGGCGAACCGACCGTCACGATTCGGCAACTTACGGCCGACGAGCGGGCGCTGGCTCTCGAAGCGGCTGCGGTCGGCATCGGCGATTCCTCCTGCGCGGTGCGACACTACTCGCGCAAGGCGCTGACGGCGCTCGACGCGGATGCCATCCCCGTGTTGAAGAAGGCGCTGGCCGAAAAACAGATTGACAAGCTGCAGGCTGCGTGCCTCGCGCTGTACGACATGGGCAGGCGCCGAAGCAAGAACGCCCCCCTGCCGGCGAGCGTTGCCGAGACGGTTCCCGGTCTCATTGAGGCGTTGCAGCACGACAGCTACGTCGTCCGAGAAGCAGCCGCCATGGCGTGTCGAGGGCTCGGGCAGGCAGCGGTACCGGCGTTGCCGCAACTCGTCGCGCTACTGGATGACGAAGAGTTCTCGGTCGCAAACGCCGCGGTCTACGCGGTCGCGGCCGTGGGCCCGTTGGGCGAGACGTCCGTTCCCGCCTTGGTCAAGACCCTCGGCTCTGAGCACGACCTGCGCGAATTTATCTGCGTGGAACTGGGCGACATGGGACAGAACGCCCGGTCGGCCGTTGGGGCGCTGGCGAAGCTGGCCAGGGCCGACCGCAACAATTGGCACGCCGGCAACGCCGCCTGCAAGGCTCTCGTCGCGATCGTGGCCTTCAAGCCGAAGGACGCCGAGGGCAACCCCGTCGAGGACAAGACCGCCACGGTCCGTCCCATTGCGATCGCCGCGATTGTCGACGGAGCCTTGAACCACGAGACCGATTTCTGTCGCTGGAATTGCTACAACTCTCTATTCCTCGATTCGCACCTTCACTGTCCCTTCGGGGACGAGATCCGGCCATTGATTCCGAAGGTCTTGGCCGATCTCCGCGAGTACGTGGCGATGACGCCGACCCGGTGGTGGCCGCCTCGCAAAGAGACGTGCGATTTGGCGGTCCGGATCGCCCGGAGCGACCCGAAACAGAAGGAGAAGATCGTCGCCCTGATCAAGGAGTTGTTGAAAGACGAGAAGACCGAGAAGGGCGGCGCGGTGGAACTTGAGAAGATGCTGAAAGCGCTGGAGGACTAACCCAATGAAGATCGTACTACCAACAATTTGCGTCATTACCCTGGCAGTTCAGGGCCTGTCCGTCGCTGCGGAATCCGAGAAACCGAGCGCCAAGCCGGTCAAGGTCTACCTCGTCGCGGGTCAGTCGAACGCCGAACAGCGCGGCAACATCGAGTGGACCCAGAAGAACTGGCCCGAATACTCGGCGGTGCGCGAGAAGCTTTGGCACTATCGCCCGGGCAAGAAGCCGCCGTCCCCCTTCCTCGGCGAAACCTACGACCGGTTCGGCGTGGAGTTCGTGCCTGGCATGGCCATCTCCGACGCGGTCGAGAACGACGTCATCTTCCTGACCTCGGCCGTCGGCGGCACGACTCTGTTCAACCACTGGCGCCCGCCCAGTGGCGTGAAGCGCATCGGCGGCGAGGTCGGCCCACTCTACCAGCGCCTTCTGCATCATACCCATAGCCTTGTGGCCAACCTCGAGGAACTCTATCCTCGCTACGAAGGCCAGGGTTACGAGTTGGCCGGTCTGATCTGGTTTCAGGGCGAAAACGACTGTTTCGGAACCTTCCCCTACTACAAGGACCTGTTCGTCGACTTCATTCACGATGTGCGTAGGGACCTGGGCGTTCCAAATCTGCCCATCTTCATCGCCAAGATCAACGACGCCTGGTGCGGCGAGGGAGGCGAGGTCATCCGCCGGGCCAACGAGCACGCCGTCCACACCATCGAAAACGTCGAGGCCATCCATACTCATGACATGTACCCCAAGGCCCACTACAACAATCAGTCCTACGTGGTCATCAGCCAGCGTCTGGCAAAGGTCATGCTGCCCTACGCCAAAAAGCCCGTGCACGTGGGTACCGAGTCGGTCCGGGCCGCCGGCAAGGCGTTCTATGAGCGCATCCGTAAGCCGGCCGGCAAGCCCGACATGACCAGCCTCAAGGAAGGGCTCGTCGACTACTACCAGTTCGACGACTTGACGGTTTCCTCCAGTATGCATGGCGTTGAGGGGAAGCTCACGGCCGACGAGACGTTCGGCGAGCCGAAACAGGTCCAGGGCAAGTTCGGCAACTCGATCATGCTCAAAGGGAAGCAGCAGATCACGCTCCCCGGCTACGAGGATCCGGTTGGCTCCGACGGCATGCTCGGGCAGTTCTCGGTCTCCTTCTGGGCGAAGAACTTCGGCGGCAACGGAAACTACCGCATCGGCAAAGGCGAGGGCCGGCCGATCACGGAAGGCGACGGAACCGATCTGGATACCTGGTTCTGGAGCGAGCAGGCGAACCGACTTGGATGGGACGTCCGCGGGTTCAGCAGCGGCAACATCGGCGTCACGGCCGCGGTCCTCAAGGAAGGCAAGCCGCGCACATTCAGCGCGGTCTCGCCGATGGGCTTCGCGGGAAACGGCATCGACTGGATCCACATCGCAGTGGTTTACGACGGAAAGGACCGGGACCTACGGATCTATCAGAACGGTGAGCCCTGCGTCTTCAGACGCATCCTCGATCCGAAGCTCGACACCAGCAAGCACGCCAAGCGAATGGACGGTCCAGTGGGCGTTCCGGTGGGACCGATCCGCGCCGCGGCGGACGTCCCGCTGTCGGTCGGCGGCGAGTTGAACGCCAGTTCGGAATTCCAGTGCTACGACGAACTGGCCTTCTGGTCGAAAGCCCTCACGGAGGAGGAGGTGAAGAAGCTCTATAACGGCGGAGCTGGATCCTCGATTCCCACGGACTAGCGGAAAACGTTGATATGTAGCCTGACAACCGCCGGCGGCGGCGTTAAACTGCGCCTCGTGGTCGGCGACGCCGGCGACGGCGCCAACTGCGATCGCGCCGACTGCGATCGCGCCGACTGGGTCAACGCCGGATTCCGCAAGAAGTGATTGCGGAGAGAAGTCGGGAAACCCAATGCCCTGAACCATACGGGGAGATCGCCATTAACACAATCATCACCCGAATGATTGCGGGCGCGTTGACGCTCGCCGCGAGCGTTGGCTGCCCCGAAGGCTGCTTGGTCGCCACGAGCCGCGTCTTGTCCGCGGCCGAGCTTACCGAGGATCTTCTGAAGAGGGTGGCCGAGGATCCGCACGTGGTGGCCTGTCGGAAGAGCCGCGAGGCAATCGCGGGGAATCCGTATCGGCCGCTTTATCACATGTCGGCGCCGGACAAGCTGATTCACGATCCGAACGGGCTCTGCCAGTGGCGGGGGCGGTACCATTTGTTCTACCAGTACAAGATGCCCGGCGGCGGATGGCTCATCCATTGGGGGCACGCCTACAGCGACGATCTTCTGCACTGGAAAGACCTGCCGGTGGCGATCAAGCCGACGATCGAGGGTAGCTGCTTCAGCGGCACCACCCTGGTCGAGGAGGATCGGGTGATTGCCATGTACCACGGCACCGGGAGGGGAAACATGATTGCCACGGCCAGCGATCCGCTGCTGCTGGATTGGGAGAAGCACCCGGACAATCCGGTGATCCCCATGGGCAATACCCAGGGCCCGTACGCCGTTTACGATCCGTGCATCTGGAAGGAGAAGAATGCGTACTATTACACCCTGACCCGAGGGCGCAAGGCTCGTGAAATCCACATCCTCCGCTCGAAGGATTTGACCGACTGGAAGTGGCTCGGACCGATGTTCACGGACGAGAAGTTCGCCAATCCAAACGAGGACATCTCTTGTCCCTATTTCTGGCCGATCGGCAACGGAAAGCATCTGCTGCTGTGCTTCAGCCACGGCCTCGCCGGGCAGGGGTATCTGGGGACCTTTGATCTGGAGAAGGCCCGCTTCACGGCGGACCACCACTTTCGCGCGAATTACGGGCCCTGGATGCATGGATCGATCCACGCCCCTTCGGCGACCATCGACGACAAGGGACGCTACGTCGCCATCTACAACATGAAAGAGAAAAGGGGTGTACGGCACAAGGGATGGGACGGGGTGATGAGCCTGCCGCAGGTCTACTCGCTCGCAAAGGACGACTCGCTGCGGATGCAGCCCGTGGAAGAGATTGAGAAGTTGCGATTCGATCACAAGCAGCTCGAGGCCCGGCCGGTTCCCGCGGGCAAGGAAGTGCCGCTGCGGGGGATCGCCGGCAAGGCCCTGGAGATCCAGGCCGTATTGAAACCCGGCACGGCGAAAGAAGTGGGGCTGAAGGTTCTTCAGTCACCGGGTGAGAGGGAGTACCTTGAGTCGCCAAATCAAAGCGAATGCACGGTGATCCGATTCAACGGGGAGAACAACAAGATCTCGATAGACACCGTGCAGTCATCGCTGTTGAAGATCCAGCACAAGCTCCCCGAAACGGGCCCACTCGAGTTGGAGGAAGGCGAACCGCTGGAGCTGCGCATCTTCATCGACCGCAGCATCGTCGAGGTCTTTGCCAGTGGCCGCCTGTTTCTGGGAGTTCGCGTCTATCCGACCAATGAAGACGCCCGCGGAGTGTCGCTCTTCAGCACGGGCGGAGACGCGGAACTCGTGAGTCTCCAGGCATGGCAAATGCGGTCGGTTTGGCCCGAACTCCGTGGCAAGGAGGGCAAGTGACCAGATGGCGAATAATGCTGCGTATCCGTCGCGGCAGTCGCGCTGGAGCGCCGGCTTCGCAGGTTCATGAACAGGCGCATTGAAAGGAGACAGGATGAAACCAACGATTACCCGAGTCGTGTTCGTGCTGTTGGCTGGACTGATTTTCCCAGTTGCCGCCGTGGCCGTGCCGGCATCGCGTCCCGCGGCGATCGTTCGCCCGGCCGATGCGCCGGGCAAAGTGAAACTGGCCGCCAAGGAACTCCGTCGTTACCTCTATCTGCGGACCGGAGAACTGCTACCGATCGCCGAGTCGGGCGATGGCATCACTTTGCGGGTGGACAGGCAGTTCGCGCCCCAGCAGTACCGCCTGCAAGGTAGCGGCGACTCGCTGACGATCACCGGCGGCAGCGACATTGCGGTGCTCTATGGCGCGTATCACGTCGCGGAGAAGCTGGGCGTGCGGTTCTATCTGCACGGCGACACCATTCCGGACGAGCAAATCGCGCTGGCGATTCCCACCCTCGACGAGACCCATCAGCCGCTGTTCGAGCTGCGCGGCATCCAGCCGTTCCACGATTTCTTCGAGGGGCCGGACTGGTGGAACACGGACGACTACAAGGCCCACGCGTCGCAACTGGCGAAGCTGCGGATGAACTTCATCGGCCTGCACAACTACCCGGAACGGCGGGGCGGTTATCCCGGGCCGGAACCCACCGTCTGGATCGGGTTGCCGGAAGACTGCGACGAGCAGGGGCGGGTGAGCTACGGCTATCCGGCCTTCTTCGCCAACACCGAGCGCCCGGGATGGGGCAACGTGCCGATGAAGACCTCCGAATATGCCGGCGGCGCGGCGGACTTGTTTGCCGACGATGTCTTCGGCCCGGACGCTCAGGCCGCCCACTTCCCCTGGCCCGACAAACCGGCCGACTGCAACGAGGTCTTCAATCGCACGGCGGCGATGTACCGCGATGCGTTCGCCTTCGCAAGCTCGTTGGGCATCAAGATCTGCGTGGGCACCGAAACCCCGCTCACCGTGCCGCAGCGGGTCAAGGAGCGTTTGAATGCGCAGGGCCGCGACCCTTCGGCCCCGGATGTTGTGAAGGACCTATACGCCGGCGCGTTCCAGCGGCTCTCCCGCGCATTTCCCGTCGATTACTACTGGCTCTGGACCCCGGAAGGCTGGGCCTGGGGAGGCGACAAGCCCGGCCAGTTCGAGGCCACCACCCGCGACCTCCAAGCCGCGCTGGGCGGCCTAAAGAAGATCGGCGACCCGCTGACGCTCGGCACGTGCGGCTGGGTGCTGGGGCCGGCCCACGACCGGGCGGCTCTGGACGAATTCCTGCCCAAGGACAGCCCCATGGCCTGCATCAACCGCCGCCTGGGTCATGAGGGCGTGGAGCCGGCTTTCGCCAACATCAGCGGCCGCGCCAAGTGGGCCATTCCGTGGATGGAGAACGACATGAACATGGTCGGCCCGCAACCGTGGGTGGGGCGGATGCGGTATGACGCGGTGGACGCGCGCCGCTTCGGCTGCACCGGCCTGATGGGCATCCACTGGCGGACGAAGGCGCTGGAGATGAACGTCGCCGCGCTGGCCGCCGCCGCGTGGGACCAATCGTGGGTGCCCGACGGATTCGATACCACGACGGTCAAGGCGTCGGAGGAAGAACCCGCCAAGCCCGCTCCCAAGTCGCGCACCGTGCCGGTCGCCGATTTCTACCGGGACTATGCCCGCGCCAATTTCGGCGAGGCGGTGGCCGATCCCGTCGCCGATCTGCTCTCCCGAATCGACGGCGTGAAACTGCCCGAGGTCAGCGCCTGGAAGAACGGGCCGGGCGTGTTGCCGCCCGACGGCGCGCCGTGGGAAGCGGTCCGCAAGCGTTACGCCTTCGTCGAGGAACTCGCCGCGCTGCGTCCGCAGGTGAAGGGCGCCGGCAACCTTGAACGATTCGACTACTGGCTGCACACGTACCAGGGGATGGCGGCGATGGCCGAGGCGCGTTGCCTCCGGGGCCAACTCAACCGCGCGATGGGCCGAAAAGACTGGCAAGCGGCCCTCAATGCCCGCCTTGACTTGGCGCGGACCTGGACCCGGCTGATGACGCTGCAAACCGCGATCGTCCGCACTCCCGGCGAGATGGGCACGATCGCCAACCTCGAGCACCAGACCCGCCGACGAACTGGACTCGTCGAGGGCCGCGACGCCGAGTTGTCCAAGGCGCTCGGCAAGCCCCTGCCGCGCGAGGCCGCGCTGGGACAGGAATACACCGGCGCGGTCCAGCTTATCCTGCCCACCATCCGCAGCCTTGTCGCTCCGGGAGAAGCGTTGGGATTGAAGATCATCGCTCTCGACCGGCAACCGGTCAACTCGGTCATCGTGCACGTCCGGCCCCTTGGCCGGGGCGACTGGCGGGACATTCCGGCAAAGCACGTGGGGCGTTCGGTCTATGCGATCACCCTGCCGCCGGCGAAGGAGGATTTCGAATATCGCGTCACCGCGAAAACCGGTTCCGGCAAGCCACTCGTCTGGCCGGCCACTGTGCCGGAGATCAACCAGACCGTGGTCGTCACGCCGGGTGATACCCAACCGCACTGACGTAGAGAAACCTGTGGGATCGAGGACTGCAAACACCAAGGAGATGCAATTTCATGCGGATGCATAACAAGTTTTCTCTGACAATCGTAACGGCGCTCCTCACGCTATCGTTGTGGGGGCTGGAAGCGCTGGCGGCCCCACCCGCGGAGCACCCCAACAGCATCTTCATTTTCGCCGACGACCTCGGGTATGGAGGGCTCGGCTGTTACGGACAAGAAAAGATCAAACATTGTCAAGTTCTTGACAGTGATTCTCAGCCGACCGGCCGTAACACGTTGCCTGCAATAATCTTAGGATTCAGAGTTCGGGATTAAGGGGTAGACGTCAAACCTGAAGTCCTGAACCTTGAACCTCGAACCCTGAACTGCCCTTTGGTTGCGGCCGTGCCGCACTGGGCAAGCCGTCGCCGCATCTGCAATCACATCAAAGGGTTGGCGAAACGACCCCACGCACTCAGACGGATTGACATCTCATGCGAGTCAACGACGGCGACATCTTCGCCGAGCAAGAGCCAGAAAACCGATCGCACCGATGCTCATCAACAGAAGCGTGGACGGTTCCGGGATAATGGTCATGGTTACCTCATCGTCGGTTCCACTGCCGTAATCGATCCGGAAGAGATCGGGCGAAAGCCCCTCAATGAGGACCTCGTCGAATTTGCCCGCCAGGCCGCCGTATCGGAGAATGGAAAACTCGGCGGCGGCCTCTTCGCAGAAGAACTCGACCGACAAGGTCCCCGCCAGTGTCGCTTCGTCGGATACCAGTAGTCGGTCGAATTCGGTGATCGAGCCGATTTCGATTTGGAGGGTTCCATAATCCGTCTGGCGGTAGTCCCCGTCCACCTCGACCGTACCGGCAAGACCTTGCGGAGAAACCAGGCCACCGTTGCTAACCAGTTCGGAGATAATCGTGCCCTGGCCGGTGAGTTGACCGCCGGACAACTCGACGAAGCGGGCCAGCAGGGCAGCGTCCTGAAGGTCTACGCGAGCGTTGGTCCCGAGCGTGACGTCGTTGGACACGGCAAGCTTCACTTCCGGCTGCACGACAATGCTCATCTGCGCGGTTCCGGACGCGTCGATGCGATGTACGGTCGAGAAACCGCCGACAACCACCTGCCGGGGAGATTCGGACGAGTTGACCAGGTTGATTGCCGAGTTGGTTTCCGGAGCCTGCTGAACGTCCCAGTGGGCCGGATCGGACCAATCCGCGGAAGCGGCATCCGAGGTAAAGGTCTGCAACTGCGGATCTACGAACCGCAAGGTAAGCCTGGTCGGATCGGTGTCGTAATCGAGCAGGAACGCCCGATCTGCGGGCAGGCTGGGTGGATCCACGAAGTCGAATTTCCCGCTGCGAGCGGCATAGGTGGCGATGTCGAAGGCGTCGTCAAGGTCCGGCATGTAGGGCTCAATCAAATCGATGTCCAGCGTCCCCGCCAGCGTCGCCGTGGCCGAAACGTTGACCTGATCGTGCCCCGTACCGGGTGTCTTGCCGGCCAACTCGATCTGCGCCGTGGCGAAAGCCCCTTGATTGTAATTGCCATGGATCTGCGTTGAACCGGCCGAACTTCCCGGGGCCAGGGTTCCGGTTCCCTGGTTGGCCAGATGAAAGGAACGCTCGGGGGCACCGAACGTGTCGACGTGCAGAGTCCCGCCGGTGAAGTTGAAATAGGCCGTGCCGGGGCCTTTCTCAATGGAGCCCGCCGTCAGGCTACCACCGGCAAAGTTGAGCGTACCGGTAGACTTGGTGCCGCCGATCACGATGGAATTGGCATGGACGTCGTTCTCGGCGTGGTGGCTGATGGTCAGTGTGCCGCGCTGGCCACCGGGATCGACGTCCTTTTCACCCACGATCACGTGATCCAGATGGGCGATAAACGTGGCGTTGGTCAAGTCCATGACACCATAATAGGTGCTGTTGGTGTTGGTGTACCCCTTGCCGATGGTCAGGTTGGCAGGTCGCTCTGGTGTACCCAGCCGCAGCGAGCCGCCGCTTCTGATTTCCACGATCCCGCGGCAATGACTGTTTCCGATTTCAAATTGATCGACCAGGATCGTATTGTCGAAGCCCAGCGAGAGGGTACTGGTACTGCTGCTGTCTCCGACGGCAATTCTTCTGGCGTCGATCGTATTGGTGTCGGCCAGGGTAACGGTTCCGGAGCCTCCGCGGCCGATGATCATCTGGTCGAGATTGGCCGTGAAGCTGTCCATGGCGCCGAAATCGACGGCCGCCGAAGCACGATCGGCCACGATCATGTTCGACGTATTGCCCGCTTCACCGACGCTTATCGAGCCGCCGTCGCCGCCGTAGAAATAGCCTTTTTGATTGCCGGGGTTGTCCGCCTTCTGCCCCACGGTCAGATGATCGAGGAACGCATTCAGGGTTGCCGTGGAGACGTCGAACGTACCGGTGTAGGTGCTGTTGGTATTGATGATTCCCTTGCCGATCGTCAGGCTGGTGCGACGCTCCGCCGAGCCGAGATTCAGCGCACCCCCGCTGCGAATTTCCACCACGGCGTTGCCGTAGCTGCCGCCCACGTCGAATTGGTCGACCAGGATGGTGTTCTCCAGGCCCAGCGAGAGCGAACTGCTGCCGTGTTCACCCACAACGATCGTTCTGGCGTCGATCGTGTTGACGGCGGGCAGGGCCACGCTGCCCGAGCCGCTGCGGCCGATGATCATCTGGTCGAGATTGGCCGTGAGACTGTCCATGGCCGCGAAGTCGACCACTCCGGTTGCCCGGTGTCCCACAATCACGTTCGAGGTGTTGCCGGCGTCACCGATACTCACTGCTCCGCCGTCGCCGCCGATGAAATACGCCTTCTGATTGCCGGGATTGTCGGATTTCTCGCCCACGGTCAGATGGTCGAGGAAGGCGTTGAGCGTGGCTCCGGAAAGATCGAGTGTGCCGGTATAGGTGCTGTTTGTATTGATGATACCTTTACCCACGATCAGGCTGGCGCGACGAACCGCCGTGCCCAGATCAAGCGTGCCTCCACTGCGGATATCGACCAGCGAGTTACTGTAACTGCCTCCAATCAGCACGTTGGGAGCCACGACCGTGTTGGATTGCCCCAGGGTCACGTTTGCCGTGCCGTTGTAGCCAATTACGATCTCCGTTGCGTCGATCAGGTTGCTCTCGGCCAAGGTCAATTCACCGAAGGCGCTGCCGTTGACCCTGGTGGCCACGTGAAACTCGATGGCCTCGGCGCGAAACTCCGCGAGTCCCTCCATATTCACGATTGCCCATCCTCCGCCGGAATAGCTGCGGCCCACGTTCACGTTGGAATACGGGCCCACTACTTCCAGTACTCCGTGGCGAATGACCGTGGACGTGTGTCCGGATTGGTTCACGTTGAAATCCAGGTTCCCGCCCACCGACAACGTATGGCCGCCCAAGTCGGCGGTGTGATATCGCCCGTTGTTGCTGAAGGCCAGGCCGCCGATGGTGCGGTCCGTGGTCAGAACGTTGGTGAGTTCGCCGGGGATCGTAGATGCCCCGTCGTTGTCGAAATAGGCGGTCTCGGCCGCCCCCGGTCCGCTGCCGTTGCTCCAGTTATCGCCGTCGGCCCAGGTATTGTTGGTACCTGCTCCGGTCCAACTGATCGCCGCCACCGCCGGCGTCCGAGCAACACCGGCAACCACCAGCACTAATGCCGTCAATCCCGTCATCGTGCGTTTCATCGTTCTGTCCTTCCAGTTAGGCCAAGTCGCCACCACGAACAGGCCGTCAGCGCGGGCCCGCCAACTGCCGTGATTGTATCACGGTTTTCCCCCGCGTCCATCAAGCGGCAGACTCTCCTTTCTCATTGCCGGGTGTTGGCGCCCGAATAATACCCCCTTCGAGTGGCCAGGGGCCAGGCCACCCGACCGTCGGTAGTCCTGTTACTGAGCACTAGCGAACTGCCGGTGGAGGCCCCGATGGACGCAGCCCGCACATGCACCCCACTTCACCCAGGCGCACAAGTCGGATCGACCAGCAGACTTTGCTCAAGCCGTACTCTCGACGCGACGAAGAAACAAGATGGACTCCGCGCCCGAGGTGCGCGGGCAGTCCATAGTATAGCTCTCGATCAAGGCGTCAACTCCTCATGGCTACCGGCTCCAACGCTCCAACCGGCGATCGCTCTGTCATTGATGGCGGTATGCTGCAGCTAGCAGTCGACTGGATCGCCGATCTGGGCGGACTGCTCATAGATTGGATGGTGGCGTTGGGAAACATCTCGCTGTTTGCGATCCGCACCACCCGCTGGCTGCTTACCAGGCTGCCGTACCGCGAGACGTTGCTGCCGAACTTCTACGAGATCGGCGTATTGAGTCTTCCGGTAGTGGCGTTGACGGGCACGTTTATCGGCATGGTGCTGGTCGAGCAGAGCTACGTGCAGTTTCGCGACATGAACATGGAGACGCAACTCGGCGCGGTGATCAACATGTCGTTGGTCCGCGAGTTGGGGCCCGTGCTGGCCGCCACCATGCTGGCCGGCCGCGTGGGCAGTTCGATGTCCGCTCAACTGGGAACGATGCGTGTCACCGAGCAGATCGACGCCTTGACAAGCATGGGCGCCAACCCGATTCACTACCTGGTGGTGCCGCGATTTCTCGCCTGCCTGCTGCTGATTCCGGCGCTAACGATCATGGCCGATTTCATGGGGGTGGCCGGGGCGTCGTTCTTCGCCATCTACCTCAAGGGAGTCGACTGGCATCATTACATGGCCAACTCGCGCGACTTCGTGGGCAATTTCGACATGTTCGTCGGCGTGTTCAAGAGCTGCTTCTTCGGCGCCGCAATCGCCCTGATTAGCTGCCACCGCGGATTCCACTGCGATCCGGGAGCAGAGGGCGTGGGCCGGGCCGCCACCACCGCGTTCGTATATTCCTTCGTGATGATCCTGCTATTGGACCTCCTGTTGGGTATCGCGCTCAACGGAGTTTATGAAATGATCTGGCCGGAGACGCCAAAACTGTTTTAGTACTCCGTAACGTCGTGTTTGATAGGACGCGTGCCATGGTACACGCCGACAACTCGCTATCGCCGCTGGTGCAACTCGACCGGCTGGGGGTCGATTTCGGACATCAACGCGTGCTGCGCGATATCTGCCTGAGCATCCAGCGCGGTGAGACCTTGGCGGTCATCGGCGAGAGCGGCTGTGGCAAGACCGTACTGTTGAAGACGATCATCGGGCTGTTGTATCCGACCCGCGGTAACGTATTTTTCGACGGACGGGCACTCGTCGCGATGGACGAACAGGAACTCACGCGGCAGCGTATCAGGTTCGGGTTCCTGTTTCAGCAGGCGGCCCTGTTCGACAGCATGACGATCGCCCAGAACATCGCTTTCCCCCTGCGGCAGCACAGCACAAAGAGCGAGCAAGAGATCCGCCAGATCGTTCTGGCCCGACTCGCGGAGGTGGGGCTGCCGGAGAACGTGATCCGCAAGAAGCCGGCCGAGTTGTCGGGCGGGATGCGCAAACGGGTCGGCCTTGCCCGGGCGCTCGCCATGGAGCCCGAGATTATTCTCTACGACGAACCGACCACCGGCCTGGACCCGATCATGAGCGACGTGATCAACGAGTTGATCATCAACACGCGGCGCAAGCATCCGGTGACCAGCGTGCTGGTAACGCACGACATGCGAACGGCCCGAAAGGTCGCCGATCGCGTGGTAATGCTGTTCCCGCTGGCGCGACTGAGCGCGGACGAGCCACAGGTCATCTACGACGGAACACCCGGGCAAATCGACAACGCCGCCGACAGCCGCGTGACCCAATTCGTCCGCGGCGAGGCACGCGAACGACTAATGGAAATGCGGAGCCACAACGGGAGTTGAATCATGGACGAACGCATTATGCAATTCCGCGTCGGGGTGATGGTCTTCGCCTCGTTCCTGATTGCCCTGATACTGATCGTGCTCTTCGGCAGCTTTCATTCTTTCGCCGGCACGGATACGATCAAGATCCTTTTCGACGAGGCGCCGGGCGTTACCCAGGATACGCCGGTCCGAAAGAGTGGAATCCTGATCGGCCGCGTAACCGACGTGGCCTTCGCCAAAGATGCCCAGGGCCGAAAAGACAGCCGGGTGCTCGTAACGGCCGCCATCGAGAGAAGACGCCGGGTCTACCACAACGAGATCTGCTACGTCCAATCGAATCTGCTGGGCGATGCCACGCTGGAATTCGTTCGCTCGGGCGATCCTAGCCTGTCGATCGAGCCGATCGGTGACGGCGAACGGATCGAGGGGCGCTACAAGCGGAGCCCGATGTCGCAACTCGACCAGTGGGAGGAGCGGATCTCGGAGGTGATGGAGACGGTCAACACGTCGGGAAAGGCCTTGGCCGCGGCCAGCGACGAACTGGGAAAGGCCGCCAGGACCGTCGACGAGTTGCTCACCGACAACCGAGACAACATCGACAAGGCCATCAACCAGGCCAATCAATCGCTGGCACTAGTGGAGAACGTCGCCAGGGCCATGAACAACCTCGTTGGCGACCCCGAAACCCAGGCAAGGCTCAAAGCGAGCATCAACGATCTGCCCGATACGATCGACAGCATGAAGAGAACCATGAAGCTGGCCGAAACCAGCCTGGAAAACCTCAGCGAACTGACCGGCCCGTTGCGAGACGACGGCCCCGACGCCGTCCTCAAAATCCTCAACACGGTCGATCAACTCGACGGCATCATGTCTCAAATGAACGCCTTCAGCCGGAAGCTCGGCGACCCCAACGGGTCCTTGTCGCGGTTGCTCGAAGACCGGGAGATGTACGACCACATCAGCCGAGCCGTGCGAAACGTCGACCAACTCACCGAGCAACTCAAACCGATCATGGCCGATGCGAGAGTCTTCTCCGACAAGATCGCCCGGCACCCCGAATTGTTGGGCGTGCGCGGAGCGATTCAGAACAACCCGGGCATCAAGTAGGTGCTTTGGAGTGCGGTGGCTTGTCACCGCTTTCTTTTTCCGCAACGCTTATTCACGCTCTTCCCGCGCGACGAAGCTCTCTTGCGGAACGAGATGACTACCGGCTGCCCGGCGACAGCGGATAGACCGGTTGGCCGCCAATCCCCGGTGGTGGGGGGATTGCTTCCGCAGTGGGAGGCGGCATCAGCGGCGCCGTTGCCGCCGCGGCATGTGCGCCGCGACGCAGATCCTCGGCTCGGGAGAGCAACTGCTCGGTCGGCACGACTACTTGCGGGGCCAGTTGATAGCAGTAGGACCGCTGGTCGCGAATCTCGCCCGGCACCAGGTTCTCCGTGACGAAGTCCAGCGGAGGTATCTGGTACCACGGCGGAGGAACCGGCAGCATGACCGTAAGCGTCTCGTAGCCGTCCTTGACCAGGCGGATCTTCCGCTGGCCGTAGTAGGTGAAATCAGTCGCAATCGGCGTAGTGCCGATCTCGTAGTCGTCTATATAGACCAACGCCCCGGGAGGGTTGCTGCGGATCATCATCCGACGTTGCACGCAACCTAGCAAGCTGGTGCTGAGTGTCAGCAGGAGGAAAATCCGCACCGCGCCGGGCCGGTTGCCGGCCGAGACACTGTCGCGAGAAGTCACGAACATGATTCAGCAGTCCGTAGGGATAAGAAAATCGGGACGGAGTTTAGCCATCGCAGCGGAAAACTCCTATAGCGAATCGCCTGAAAATGAAGAAATGACCCTCCGCCGGCCCGGTACACACTGGTTCCGATCTGCCGGGGCCGCTATAATCACGACTTGCGGGTCAGACACCCGGCTTGGGTTACTTTCCGGCACCCCCCGAATTTCGGGCCGGTCACCCCAGTTATTGGAAGTTGTTGCGGATGAGTCGAGTTTCGTAGGGCAGCTTACACGGACCGTCAAATGGCCAACTGGGATCACTGTTTGCGGCACGCCGCATTAACCGACGTGGGCTTGCGGCGG
>Ga0180429_10001152_pt1 | contig 22565 bp, 20 predicted proteins | sample SS_ome_FD_132428 | JGI IMG/M metagenome (GOLD analysis project Ga0180429, IMG submission 132428) | Hypersaline lake sediment archaeal communities from the Salton Sea, California, USA - SS_1_S_1 metaG | ecosystem: Environmental > Aquatic > Non-marine Saline and Alkaline > Hypersaline > Sediment ...
GTCTCCGACCAATTCGATCCCTCGACTGCCGACGTGGCCGCGGGCTTCACCTACGACTACGACCTCGACGCCGACGGGACGTTCGAGATCGTCGGCAGCAGTTCACCGTCGGCCGCGGTGCCGGCCGCGCTTCTGGCGGACGGTCCGGGCAGCCTCACCTTGGCGGCGCGGATCGTCGACAAGGACGGCGGCGCCACCGACCTGACCACGTCGATCACGATCAACAACGTGGCACCCATCGTAGCCGCGCCTGCCGGGCCAACGGAGGGTGTGCGCGGTCAGACGTTGTCATTCGATGCCGACTACACCGATCCGGGTGTGCTCGACACACATACTTTCCTATGGCAGGCGGTCAGCGCGAGCGGTGAAATCGTCGAGACCGGCTCGGACGCCGCCTTCAGTTTCACCCCCGCCACGGCCGACACCTACACGGTCAGCGTCACCGTGACCGACAATGACGAGGGAAGCAACACGGCCGGTACCGACGTAACAGTCGATGCCGTGCTGCTCGGGCTGGATCCGGTAGACCCGACGCGCACCGTGCTCCTGGTCGGCAGTGATACGGACGATGGGAAGATCAGCGTGAAAAAGGGCGCCCAGCCGGGCACGGTCGCCGTGACGATCGATGGAACGAGCATGGGCGAGTTCGACCAGATTGATCGGGTCGTTGTATACGGCCAGGAAGGCAACGACGACATCAAGGTGCATAAGGACGCGGGAGTCCTGTCGGTTGAACTCTATGGCGGGCCCGGCAACGACAAACTCCGCGGCGGCCTGGGCGACGACGTCCTGGTCGGTGGGCCCGGCGACGACCTGATCCACGGGCACGAAGGCCGCGATCTGATGATCGGTGGCGACGGCCGGGACAAAGTCATCGGCAACGACGACGACGACGTCCTGATCGGCGGTACTTACGTCGATCAGGCCAACCGCGCGGCCCTGGATGCCATAATGGCCGAGTGGACCCGGCAGGATCTGGATTATGACGGCCGTGTCGCGAATCTCAGGGACGGCGGCGGGCTGAACGCCGGCTTCCTCCTGAATGATTCGACCGTGTTCGACGACAACCTCAAGGACATCCTCAAGGGCAACCAAGGGCTGGACTGGTTCCTGGCCGACGACGACGATGACAAGACCGACGTCGACCCGGGAGAGATCCTGACCGACATCGAGTTGGAATTCATCCTAACGCTCTAGCTTCGTCGCCGGGTTGCTCAATCCACAACCTGCCGGAAGCTGCCCGGCACGATTTCGATCACCGGATCCGCCCGAAAGCCGGGCGGGGCGTTCGTTTCGTAGTAGATCGGGTCGTAGGTCACGTCCAGGTCGCTGCCGTTCACTATGATGTCGGTCTGACTGACCACGACCCCTTCCATCGTCGGATGGTTCGCCAGCGTGAATTTCTTTGAGGTGTAGACGACTCCGTTGAGCAACGACGGGTAGCTGTCGTCGCGGTCGGCGTCTTCCGACCCGGCGTGGGGTGTTCCGGCCGGATTGAAGTTGGCGTTTACCGTGCCTTCATCGAGATCGGTCGAGTCGAACGAGACGTTCAGATCCTTGTTGACCATCAGGGCCGGCAGGTTGGAGACCAAAGGGTCTGAACTGACCACGGCCGGTTCCCAGCTTATCGAACCCTCGATTATCGACTCCGAGTTCGGGTCGAGCAGGATCAGCGTTCCGACAATACGCGAGTCCTTGATGCTGAGTTTCGCGCCGGCACAATCGATCACGTATATCCCGTCGGAGTTCGTGGTTCCGGTCCCGAATGGGTTCGTTGCGGGGCTGAGCACCTTGCGGTGGATGACGTACCAGCCCGACTCGGCTTCGGCCAAGTAGAACGCGGCCCGGTCTATTTTGAAACCGGTGGTCTCGCTTTCCGATTCAACGACCCATTTGGCGTCGATCAGCGATCCGGTCCAGGTCGGGGTGAGACCGCCTTCCAGCAGATCGAAGTCGCCGGATTGGATCGCTGTCCACGAAGTGGAGAAGTACTGCACGCCGGATCCGCTGCTCTCGATTCTCAGCGAGATCCTCAGGTTGGCCTCGGAGACGCCGTCCAGCCACTTTGCTTCGACTCGCGCGTGGTACGTTTCACCGCTTTGGATCTTGTCGGTAACGTCCTGGCTCGGTCCGTCGGTGACGGCGCTGCGGTTGTCCGCGCGAATCGACCAGGGTGCGTCCGAAACATCGGCGTCCGGCGCTAGCGTGCATTCGCCAGAGGGCGTCCATCCGGTCGTGCCGTCGTCCATGTTCGGATTGTCCAGCAACTCATCGTCCCATTGGGAAAGATCGTTGACGTCGATCTGGGTGCCGTTGGTCGTGTAGTAATTGAAGACCGTGGCCGGATCGGGCATCTCTCGCGGCCAGTCGCCCTCGGTGGTGCTGCTGCCGTGGAAAACGGATTCGCCCTTGGCCTCGATCTTGGCCGCGGCTTCCACATCGGCGTAAACCTGCGCGGCGTGGTCCGCTACCAGGTTCTTGTTGGAACTGACGAAATGATCGCTGCTGGCGGTCACTGCGTCAAAAAACAGTTGCGTGTTGCAGTGCATGGCCGCTTCGAGGCAGCGCATGCCGGGTTGTATGATCTTCAGCCGCACCTCGATCCTCTGCCGCGCGCGGCCACATTTGCCGGTGCCAACGATTACCACCGGGTCGTAGCGCGAATCGGTCAAGTTGCCGTCGAGCGGGTCGGTGGCCTGGAAGCTGTAGCTGCCGGTGCCGATGGTCTGGTCCGCCTCCCAGGTGCCGTCTTTCATTTCCTGACGCCAGTCGGGATCGTGCTCGATGCGGAACAGGGCCATGTCGATGGCCGCCCGGGCGTAGAACCTCGCCCGGCTCGAATCGGCCACGTCGTCGATCTGCCCACGCTGTACTCGCACGGTCAACATCGCCGCCATGCCGAGCACGGTGACGATCATCGCCGTTCCCAACGTAATCAGATAGATGGTTCCGCGGCGTTGCTTCCGCATGGTTCTCGTTCCGGGTTACTCGTACGGTGGACGTTGCCACGAATCGGTCACGATCATCGTCAGGCAGGCCATCTCGGTATTATTGCGGATAACGATCACGGTGACCCGCTTCACGCCTTTGTCTGTCCCCGCAACTCTGGTGAGATCGTCCGGGCTGACGTATTCGACGATCACGCCCCGCAGCCAACCGGCAAAGTCGGCCAGCGGCGTTCCGTCGTTCTCTTCCGGCGGACTTGCCTTCCACCCGTGGTAGTCGTCGACGTCGTCGAAGTTAGCGCGTGTGCCGGGCTTATCTTCTCCGGATTCCGGCCCGAAGCCGGGTGTACCGTCGGGATCCTGGTAGTCGAGGCCGATGATTTCAGCCATCAGTCCCCGGGCCAGGTGATGCGCCCGGCTTTGCTCTGCGTTGTTCAACTGCTTGAGAGTGGCCGAGCCCACGCTATTGAGCGCAACGACCAACACGATTCCCACGATGAAGGTGGAGATAATGACCTCCAGCAGACTGAATGCCCGCCGGGTGCATCGTCGATGGGCGGAAGTGTTCCTTGTGGCGATCAGGGCGCGGCCACCTCCGGGGCATTGAGCACTTCGGCGGCGGTGGCGACCCAACACATCGAGTCGCTGCCGGCCTGCATTGTGAGGTCGATGCGGTCCAGGTAGTACACGGCAGGCGATTCACCGACGGTTTGCACGTAATACGCGAGTTGGAACTCGTGTACATTATCGAGAACGACAACGGTGTTGCCGCCGTTGTAAGTTCGTTTGAGCGGGTCGCCGGGCGTACCGGACCATTCGTAGCGGATCGTTTCCGGTGTCTCGTCGGCGTCGCGATCCGCCACGGTGAATTCGATCGAGCTTGCGGATCGTTCGGTGAAGGAGGTTGCCAGCCGCAGTTCAGCCACAATGTCTTCAACCGTCGCGCTACCTTGGATCGCACCGGAGGGCAACAGGTTCTCGCCGGCGGCACGTGCCGCGACGAAGATGGCCGAGGTCATCCCCGCCAAGAGGATACCGGTGGCGATCGTGGCCACCACGAGTTCAACCAGCGTATACCCCGATCGCCGGCGGATCGAATATCTACGGGCCGTGGTGGCCTTGAAACCGGTTCTCATTGCACTTTCGCCTCGCCCGTATCCGGATCGACAACGACCGTTTTCTGATATTCACCCGACTGAACCACGACCGTCCCGGCACTGTCCGGGCACCCGTAACCGTCGAACAGCAATTCGGCGTCGCCGCCGAAATTCACCAATGTGATTGATGAGTCGTACGGTGTCTTTGCCAACTCGACCCGGTAGTCCAGGTTCGGATGGTCGATGTGCGGCACCCCGGGAAGAACGTAGGAGTGGGCCACGGTATCAAACTGAATCGACTGGCCGGCGCTGGCGATCTTCGCCTGGCGGCGGGCAAGTTTCAAGTCGATCTCGATTCGCTTGGCCGCCGCTTCCACTCGATACCGCGAGATAGTCGCCGCGTAGCGCGGGGCGGCAACCGCGGCGACGATGCCGACGATCATGACCACGATGACCAGTTCGACCAACGTGAATCCCGCCCGGCGCGTCTTCTCAGGATTGAACATGATTACCGGACCCGAGATTGCCGACGTAAGAGCCGACCATTGCAATCAGTTCCTCACGGCTGACCGGCTTGGTGACGTAGTTGTCGCACCCCGCGTTGATGCACTTCTCGCGGTCACCGCTCATGGCATGGGCCGTCAGTGCGACTATGGGCGTCGTCACGCCACGTTGGCGCAACTCGCGCGTCGCCATGTATCCGTCCATCACGGGCATCTGCATGTCCATCAGGATGAGGTCGAAGGAATTCCCTTCCTCGCGAGCGCCGAGGACGAAGTCGCAGGCCAGCCGGCCGTTCTCGGCCAGAACGACTTCGGCTCCCGCCTTCTTCAATAAGAAGGAAATCAGCCGCTGATTGTCGAGCCCGTCTTCGACCAGCAGAACGCGGCAATCGAGTCTGGTTTTCGGCACCTCGGGGGGAGAGTCGACGTGCTCGGCCGGCACCTCGACGCCGACTTGCCCTTCCAGCAGGCGGACCCCTTCGAGAGATCCCGTGGGGATGGTGAGCGTGAACGTGCTGCCTTTTCCGGGCACGCTGTTCACGTCTAGGTCGCCGCCGAGTATGCGTGCCAATCGCTTGCTGATAGCCAGCCCCAGCCCGGTCCCGCCGAACTTGCGAGTCGTCGACGTATCGGCCTGAGCAAACGGTCGAAACAACCTGGCGATCTGCCGCCGGGTCATTCCGATGCCGGTATCGGCGACGTCGATCCGGATCTTCGGTTCGTTGCTATCGTAATCCAACAGACGGAGCACCAGTCGGACTTCGCCGCTTTCGGTGAACTTGATCGCATTGCCCACCAGGTTGATAAGTATCTGGTTAAGCCGGATCGGGTCGCAGAGGATTGTCTCGGGGATTGGCCCTTCGTACTTGACCTGTAATTCAAATCCCTTCGCGGAGGCCCGAATGGCCATCAGCGAAACCACTCGCGAGACGATGCTCTGCAGCGAGCAGGCCGTTAGTTCTACTTCCAGCTTGCCGGTTTCGATCTTCGAAAGATCGAGGATGTTGTTTACGATTTCGAGCAGGTACTTTCCGTTTCGCCTGACGGTCTCGATAGCGTCGAGGCGTTTCGGCGGCGCCTTGGAAATATCGCCTTCCGTATAGAGCAGATCGGCAAATCCCAGAATCGCCGTCATCGGCGTGCGGATTTCGTGGCTCATGTTGGCCAGAAACTCGCTCTTGGCTCTACTGGCGGCCTCGGCCCGAATTCTCGCCTCGCACATCTCTTCCACCAGGTGCGAGTTTCGTCCGTGCGCCGCAAGGAACACTGCCGCCACCTTGGTCAACTCCGCTTCACCAGTGCCGTACTCGAACTCGTCGGTCGTGCACGCCGATGAGTAGCTTCCGTCCTCTTTGATCTCGATGTTTTCGGATTGCCGGATCGCCAGGAGCCACCCGATGAAAGAATCGGACTTGACGATGGACGCCAACACGAAATCGACTATCGGCGAGTCGCTCGACTGGGGGTTCTGCTGGAACCGATTCTTCACGACCGGGTTGCACAAGGCAGCTTCCTGGAAACGTTCGACCAGTTCGGTGCACGTCTCTTGATCGACTATCGTGCGGCCGACCCAGACTGCGGGCAAACCGGCCCGCAGCGGCTCTTCGTCCTGGAACGGCTCGCCGGCAACGGCGGGCACCAGAACCACCGCCTGGGCGTTGATCACCTGCCTCAACCGCGGGAAGACTATCTGCGCCACTTCTTCCACCGAGTGCGATACATCGCGATCCTGAAAACACTCGGCCAGACTGTACAGATACGTGAGTTCCTCGAGATCCTTGCGGACTTGCCGCAGGTATCCGTCGAGTTCCTCGCGGTTGCGTTCGAGTTGCCGGTCTTGGCGAACTCGTTCGGTGAACAATCGGATCAGCTTCCGCAAGAGTTCTTCCGGCGTGCCGAACAGCGACGCCACCGCAACCAGTGGGGGATGGTCGGGTAGACCGCTGGGAATTGCAATCAGATACCGATTATCCGCCTGAGGACGCAAGACAGGTTCACCGCCGGACAGACAGAGATCCAGAATCTCGGTCACGCTCTCCGGGTTGCGGGCGGAATCAGTTTCGCGCGCGACGCCTGCCGACCTGGTCAGGCAGATCCAGGTCTTCCCTCTTGCCCATACGTCAAAGGGGACTCCAAACACGTTCGACGCATCTGCTTGAAAGGAACGCAGAGAATCATTTGCTTCTGGCGGCACCGTACGTGCCACGGCACTCGGATTCATGGCCCACTCTTGATGGGTATGGGTTTCCGCGACAAATTATGGGGAATCCTGCCCTTTCTCAATCATAGGTTGCCCATGATGATGGGCAAACTCTGGCAGTACACTATTACCGTCCACCGCTGCAGCCGTTGATTTAGGTAGTCTGCGATGGATGTATCGATCGCAGCTATTATAGGGAAGTTGCCGATTCTAACGCGACGATATATCCGAATGTATCAAGAACCCGGTTGATTCGCATGCGCCTCAACTCGCGGCATAAAGACCTGTTTGTGCTGATTTACTTCGCCTCGGCCGTCCTGGCGGTGGTGTTGACGTTATGCTTCTCTGCCGGCGCTTTCAAGACGCAGGCAGCGACGCCCAAGCCGGATTTGGCACCAGCCAGTGGGGTTATGAGACTTCCCGCGGTCGACCGGGTGAACGGCGTGCGGCCGCGTAGCCGGCGGGTTCCGCGGGGGCAGGTGGAACACGCCCTGGGAGTATTCCCGCCGAGTTCGGCGTCCCAAGTTAGAGCCGCGCAATACCGTGTCGCTGCCGTGCCTCGCGAAAATGAGAGCCCACGGCTGAAATTGAATATCGGCGAGGCCAAGCCGCAGTGGACGGCCGAAACGTCTCAACCGGGTGGTCATGCCGTTGCGGAGCGTGCCGGAACGTCTCGGCCTCCTGGGGCCGAATTTGCCTTTGCGCCAACACCTGCGCCTTCTTCTCCTCCTCCTTTGCCTCCCGGACCTCACCCCGCGGTCAAGATTCCTCTTTCGACTTCGGTGGCACCCGAAGCAGTACGTATCGACGTTCAAGACGGGATGGTGTCGATCGTCGTCCGCGGTGCACCTTTGGACGAGGTTCTGGGGATCCTGGCACAACAACAGGGTCTGAACGTAATCACTGCCGAGGACATCACGGCACGAGTGTCGGTTACGTTGGACAACGTGCCGTTCGAACAGGCGTTGACCCAAATACTCTCGGTCGCGGGTTACACGTGGGTCCGGCAGGAGAACGTCCTGATAATCACGAGCATTGCGACGGGCAACCAACTCTCGCCGTACGCCCAGGGAAGAGAAGTGCGCGTGTTTCGCCTGGATTACGTCGCCGCGGCCGACGTCGACCTGGTCGTCAAGGGATTGCTTTCACCGGCAGGGCAGTCCTTTGTTACTGAGAGTGCGTCCAGCGACGACCGCAAGACGCAGGAGAGCGTGGTCGTCGAGGACTTGTCCGAATACCTTGGCCGAATCGAGCAGTACATACGGCAAGTTGACGTGGCTCCGCGGCAAGTGCTTATTGAAGCTCACGTATTGAGCATCGAACTCAAAGACGAAATCAAGCACGGGATCAATCTCCAATACCTCGACAGCCTCGGGGTTCCGTCCTTAACGCTAAAAACCCAAGGGCTTGCCAATGCGGCGGCATTGGCCGCGGGAACCTCACCGGCTTTCTTCTTCAATATCGCGGCCAGCGACCTGAACGCCCTGCTGGAGGCGCTCGAGACCACGACCGACTCGAAGACCCTGGCCACGCCCAAGGTGCTTGCTCTCAACGGCCAAGAGGCGCGGATCCAGATCGGTGCGCAACTCGGTTACCGCGTTACCACCACTACTCAGACCAGCACTCTGGAAAGCGTGAATTTTCTGGACACGGGCGTCGTATTGACCGTAACGCCCCGAATTACCGAGGACGACTGCGTGATCATGCAGGTAAAGCCGGAGGTGTCCAGCGGTGAGGTCAACGTGACGACTGAATTACCGGAAGAGGAAACGACCGAAGTAGAGACGGCCTTGATGTTGCCAAACGGCCACGGCATGCTCATCGGCGGCCTGATCCAGGAACTCGACACGGAAAAAGAAACCAAGGTCCCGTTTGTCGGTGACCTGTGGATGATTGGGCGGCTGTTCCAGAAGCACGAAATCGAGCGGAAACGAACCGAGATCATCATTGCCCTGATTCCGCACGTAGTGCCATACGGTCCCTTGCGTCACCAGCGCGAGTGCGAACAGTTCCATCGGGCCACCGAGCCGTTGGTGCACGGACCATTGCTGGAAAACCTGCGTCCCCACGAGCCGAGGTTCCCGAACGCCGGTCAGAGACTGCCGCTGCCTTACAAGCTGCAACACTTGCGCACGCTGCCCGATAACAGTGCGTGGATGCCACAGGGCTCGCTGGAACATTGCTTTCCCGGCATCGCGCCGTTTCCATCAATGCACGACGGCGTGGGGCCGTTTCCCAAAGGCGTCGGCGAACAAGGCGAAATACCAACCACCGGCGAGATTGTTCCCGCTCCCGTGGCGCAACCCGTTGAATAGGTGGGGGGGTGCTTGCACCCACGCACCAGCCGTGCGGGAATCAACAAAACACTGCTTCCGCGAAGCAATGGCACACAGTTCTCGAGAGGTCGTCAGCCGGAGTCGGTGCAATCTGCGTCGGCACCGCGGCGTCCGTCTTTCCGGCGTTCCTCGTTCTCGCGGCGTTCTCCGCCCAAGCGTTGCTCGGTCAGCGTCATTTCATCCAGGTCGTCGACGGATTCAATCGAGCCGATGGGCCCCTGATCGCTTAGGCGGCGGTCCTGGGCGCCGCGGCGGTCGGCCTTGCGGCGTTGCTGGTCTTCTCGCTTTTCGATCAGGTGCAGCAGTTCGGGAGGAACGGGCAAGTGGTTTGCCATCGTTTGCCCTCGCTTTCTCGTGTAAGCGGTCATTTGATGGGCGGCTGTTCCAGTACGACGCCGTCGGTTTCGATGGCCGTGATCCGAAATCCATCCAGTTCATCTCCGACGCGAACGATTCGAGAGCCGATGACGGCAACGTTTTCGTTGGCGTTGCCGCCGAGGACGGCTTTGATGCCCTCTTGTCGCAGTTTTGCCAGCGCCTGTTCCCGTTGTGCCCGTTTTCGCATCAGTTCTTCCCGTCGGCGAGACGAATCCTTGCCGGACTCGGGCGTCGTCGCCTCTGAGGCCAGCCCTCGGGAAAACGTTGCGGGAACGGTGAACGGATCGTGCCGCAACACGTCTGTCGGGTCGAGTGTTGGCCAACAAGGCGTGGATTGCTCGACCGCCTGAACCTCTGCAAGGCTCTCGCCGGCGACGTCGTCGATTTTTTTCCGACGGGAAGTCTTGGCTCGATCAGTTTCCGTGTTTTGCGGTCGGCAGGACTTCTTGTCGCAGGAGCCGCCTCCGAATTGAACGATGAGTACGACGACAAAGGTTAAGGTCAGCGCCACCGCCAGGGCAATTTTCCACAGGCTGTGTCCCGTTTGGGCCGCCTCTTGTGATCTAGGCATGATCGGTCCCTTTGCTGTTGGCATCCTGGCAGCCGGTGGCGGCGAAGTAGAGCGTCACGGAGATCGTGGCGGAGTATTGCGGCCGGCCTTCGGTGGCATCGACTTGCAGGTCGGCGACCGTAGTATGTCGAGGCAGCTTCGACAGGCGGTGCAGAAAGTTGCAGATGCTCGCGTAGTCACCCGTGCAAATAAGTTCCACCTGCATTACCGAGTACGATTGCCTCGAAGTTGCCGTACCGGGTCGATAGTCGCGGATTTGCAGGCCGACGTCGCCGGCCGCTCCGGCGGCTTGTGCGAGGAAATCCACTTCGCGTGGCTCATCCGGCAGCCGGGCCTGAAGGGTCGCCGCCCGCTGGAGTGCGGCCGTCAACTCCTTGGTGAGCCGCGCGTGTTCTGCGCGCACGGTGTCTTCGTCCCGTAAGACCTTCTGCAATTCTGCCGTCTGGCGAATGCAGGCGGCCGTATGTTCGTCGATCGGCCCGTACACGATGACCTCCGCGAGCAGTACACATGCAGCTACGAGCAGGAGTCCCAGGCCGTGCGACAACCAGCCGAGCACATTCAGTTTGTGATTCGGGTCGATTTGATTCATGGTACACTCGCGTGCCTAGATGTCGCATTCCACAACGAAGGAGCGGACCGCCGGCAGGGAGGCTTTCTTGCCGACGGAAGATTTCAGTTCCACGCGTCGAAACAACCCGGCATCGCGCAGGCCGGCGGCGAACGTTGCTATGGCGAGGTTGTCGAGCGCGTCTCCTTTGAACGTAACCGTTGCCCACGGTTCGGCTTTCTTCGCGGCCGGCGGCGGCGATTCGCCTTTGGACTTCCTGCTTTGCGGTCGTGCGGTCTCGGTTCGCCTTTCGTGGCGTTCGAACGACAAGTCGTTGACAAAGAGTCGTCCCTTGCATTTGCGCGCGCTGTCGCTTACCACGCCCATCAAAGTCAAGATCGGTTTCTCGTCGCGGAGTTGCTCGAGAATCGTTCCTTTCGCATGCAACCGGTCGAGTTCCTTTCGGGCCGCGTCGCGCTGGCGAGAGAGCTCCGCAAGCGGCAGATACCTGCTCTGCGCCGCCTCCATCGCCCGCAACGAACTCAGGTAACGGCTTCGCTTTACTTGCCAGGTACCGGTCGCCACCGTCGCACACGCCAGCCACACGAGACACCACTGCACGAGCCGGGCTCGAAACAGGTCTCTTCGGCGATATCCGAACGGTAGCAGGTTGACGAATGTTTTCATGATACCCAAGCCAATGCCGACAAAGCGACGGCCGTGCCCAGCAGTGCCGGATGGTTCTGCTGGATCGTGCCACCATGGTTTTCGGAACAGGGTAATCGCCACGCTTCGGTCGCAATCCCTGCTTTCTCTGACACATAAGTGGTGATGTTTCTTATCGCGGCCCCCTCCGCAAACAAGCAGAGCCGACCCGGCACGATTGCCGAGTGCTGCGCTTGGAGGTAGGAGATAGTCTTCTTCAACTCTTCGGTAATTTCGTTCAGTTGGGAAGCGGCGACTTCGACGAGCACCTCCTGGAGCTCGGCGCCGTTGCCGTCCCGGCCTTCGGGACCCGGCAAACCGTACTTTGCCAGCACCTGCATGGTTTCGTCTTCGGAGAAACCCAGTGCATCGGCCACCGCACCGACCAGCAGGCCCGTGCCGCAATTGCGCAAATGTCTGGTGAACAGGGGCTTGCCGCCGGAAGCCACGCAGAAGGTTGCACTGGCGAAGTCCCAGTGTACGGCCGCGGTCGGAGGGGTCCGGCCGGAAGTGGCTGCCAGTTCGACGGCCCGGGCCAGGGCAAAAGGAAGCCCATCCATGACTTTGCAACTGAGCCTTGCACCGGAAATGCCGTCGGCAGCTTGGGAGACGAGCGTGCGAGGGACCGACAGCACGTTCACCTCACCTGCGTTCGCCGAGCCTGTCGCCGCGGCGGACGCACTTTCCCAGAAGTCGAATTCACGCTGCCGTTGATCTTCGGCGAACATCGAAGACAACTCGCCGACGACCATTGCCCGCCGTTCCGAGATCGCGCCGGGAGGCAACCTCAGCACGTTCAAGTCGGAGACACACATCGGCAGCGTACAGGCCGCTTTTCGTCCGGAGAATCCCCCCCGCGCGAGTGCGGCCGAGATTTCCCGGCTCGTCCACCCGCAATCTTCCGCAGTCGTGTCGAGTACGCTCTGCGCGGTCCGGGTTCGCGGCATGACGACCGACGCCGAGACGCGCAGGCCGCCGCGCGACCTTTGCGTCTGGGCGAGCTTCAAAGCCCGAGGACCCAACTCGATGCCGATCCAGCCATGCTTGCGGGCGAGTACCATTTGCTTTCTCTTAGCGGTTTTTCTGCTGCCGGGCGGCGGTGTCGAACATCTTCTCGATTCTCGCCAGGCGATCATCGATCTGTTTCAACGTTTCCGAGATGTCTTCGAGCACGGGCAGCGAGCGTTCGCTTCCGGCCAGGAAGTGTTCCCTGGACGTGGTTTCACGGACTCCGGCCCTTGCCGCCGGCTGTGTACTGATCCAGGCCCCCGCGCAGAAGGCGCCCGCCACGAGCAGCGCGAGGCAAGCGATTCGCGTAATCATCGGGCTTCTCTCGTTCATCTGTTTCCTCCTCGAATGTTCTATTTCGCAGCGGTGGCGAAATCGAAAACCGGCAGCATGACCGACATCACGACCACGGCCACGATAATGCCCATTCCGATAATAATCAACGGTTCCAGTATGGCGGCCAATTCGCGCAGCCGCGTTTCGCCTTCTTCCTCGTAGAACTCGCCCATCAGTTGCGTAACCGAGGACAGGGTTCCCGTGTCTTCCGCGGTGGCGATCATTTGGGCGGCGGCCGGCGGCACAAACGAACTCGCCAGAAATGTCTCGCTCAGCCCCCGGCCGTTTGTGACTGCCACTTCGAGCGTATCGAACAGCGACCTCATGAGGCAGTTTCGCGTTGCCGAGCGCGTCAGCCGCAGGCCTTCGAGCAAGGGCACGCCGCTTTCGATCATGGTTCCCAAGAGGCGAAACGCCCGCCCCATGAACAGCGGCCGCGTGACGTTTCGCACGAGAACCAGGTTAAGCAACGCGCGATCGTAGTACTCGCGGCCGGCACCGCTGACAATACACGCCACGAGGCCCGCGATTGCACCAAACAGAAGCGTACCCCACAGCCAAAACCGGCCGCGGACTTCCATAGCGACTCCGATCAGCACTCGAGTAATCAGCGGCAGAGTCAGATCGAGCTGCGCGAAGACGCCGGCAAACTGGGGTAACACGAAGAACACCAACGCGAAAACCACCAGGCCGGAGACCGACGCCAATAGTATCGGGTATGCCAACAGCGTGCGAAGCGTGCCGCGCATTCGCAAGTCGGCGCGCAACAAACCTGCCAGCCGGTCGAGGACTTCCGGCAAGCGCCCGGCCGCTTCGGCCGCCGCGACGCCGGCAACGTAGCTTTGCCCGAACACGTGGCGGTAGTCCCCCATCGCGGCCGAAACCGACTTGCCGGCGAGCACGTCTTCGTGAATCTGTTGAATTGCTCTCTTCAGCGCCAAGTTGGGGCATTGCTCCGACGCGTTGTTCAACGCGGTTGCCAGGTCGACGCCCGCCCGGGTCATGATCGCCAACTGTGAGGTCAAGGTCATCAGGTCCCGCTTTGTGATCTTCTTGCGTCCCGGCCGGCCGCCGGAACTTTGCAGCAGCGAACGACCGCGTCCGGCCGGTTTGAGGGACATCACAAACAAGTCGCGTTCGCGGAGCCGATGGCCGGCGTCGGCCGTGGAGTCGGCGGCAAGCAGACCCGTCAGGGTTTCACCGGCGATGGATTTGGCCGTATATTCGTATTGCATCACGATACTCGACTAACACGATCCTAGTTTTCGCTTACCCTATTCGAAGAAGGCGACTTTCACGGCTTCGTCGAGGCTTGTCCGGCCGTTTTCGGCCAGGCGAATAGCCCCGTCAAACAACGTCGTCGCTCCCTGGCGGCGCAACAGGTCTCTGATTTGGACCAGCGAGCCTTCCTGGGCGATCAGTTCTCGCATCTCCTGGTCGCACATCAGCAGTTCGTAGATTCCCGTTCGACCTCGACAGCCCGTGTCGTGGCACTTCGAGCACCCTTGGCCACGAACAAACGATCGCCGGTGGTCCCCCTCGTAGTGAATCGCCTTGAGCAGGTCTGCCGGAGGGTAGTAGGTTGTCTTGCATTCCGGGCAGACGTTTCGGACCAACCGCTGCGCGAGCACTCCGACCAACGCGGCCGCGACTTTGTATGAGGCCACGCCCATGTCGAGCAGCCGGGTGACGGCGCCGGCACTGTCGTTGGTGTGCAGCGTGCTAAGCACCAGGTGCCCCGTCAACGCCGCCTGGACCGCGACGTTGGCGGTTTCCGAATCGCGGATCTCGCCGATCATGATCACGTCCGGGTCTTGCCTGAGAATCGACCGCAGGGCGACGGGAAAAGTCAGCGCGGTCACCTCGTCGACCAGCACTTGATTGACCTGCTCCAACTGGTACTCGACCGGGTCCTCGACGGTAACGATGTTGCGATGCACCGATTTGATCAGTTCGATGGCCGAGTACAGCGTGGTCGTTTTTCCGCTGCCGGTCGGTCCGGTAACCAGCAGCAACCCGTAAGGCTTTCCCAGCAATTGCCTGAACCGCACGAGCACCTCGCCGGAGAACCCCAGCTTGTCGAGATCGAAGGTCAGCCGTTGCCGGTCGAGTACGCGGATGACCGCCTTTTCCCCCAGCACGGTAGGCAGCATCGATACGCGCAGGTCGATCTCGTGGCCTTCCACCACGACGTGCACGCGCCCGTCCTGCGGCAGGCGGTGCTCGGCGATATCCATCTTGGCGATTACCTTGATTCGGGAAATAATCGCCGGATGCAGATCGCGCCTCGGCTGCAACACCTCGCGCAACTGGCCGTCTACCCTGAACCGCACGACGGTCCGCCGCCGGCCGGGCTCGATGTGGATGTCGCTGGCCTTGTGACGCAGCGCCTGCATGATCAGGAAGTTCACCAGGTTGATGATCGGGCTGGAATCGTCGTCGGAGTTGCCGTATTGCAGATCTACCTTGACGGCGTCGTCCGAAATCTCGACGGCCGACTCCGCCATGTCCGCCGTGACTGCATTTACTTGGAAGTTCTCTTCATAGCAACGCTCGATCATCCGTTTGATGCTGTTGCTGTGGGCAATGACCGGGCGGACTCGCAGATTCGTTATCCGTTCGATTTCGTCGAGCTGTTGCAGGTCTTGCGGGTTCACCATGGCAACGCAGAGCGTGTTGCGCACCTTGAAGAGCCCGAGTGCGCCCAGAGCCTCGGCCTTGTCGCGGGGAATCAGGCGGACCGCCAGCGGATCGATCAGCCCGTCGCGGAGCCGGACGGCCGGCACGTTGAGTTTGCGCCCGACGAAGGGGAAGATGTCTTCTTCGGTGACGAAGCCCAATTCGATCAGGGTTTCTCCGAGCCGCAACCCCATGTCGCCCTGCCGCGCCAGGGCTTCCTCCAACTGTTCGGCGGTGACAAGTTCCGCCGCCAGCAACTGTTCACCCAGGAACCCGGCGGGGGCTTTCCAATCGGTGTCATCGGGAACAACCTCGACTGCAACGATGTCGACTGCAACGACGTCGACTGCAACCTCACCGGGCACGTTACCGCCGGTCGTGTCCGCCGAAGAACAATTCGGCTCAATGGCAGTACTGCTCATCGCACGAAACTCCCCGCGGCGGCCAGGGCTTTATCGAAAACTTCCAGGCTCTCATCCATGCCCGTCACCAAGAGGATCTCCTCGCACAACGGGTTGGGAGCCGCAAGTTTCAGAGCACCACCCAACTGCTGATATTCGTCCCTGAAATCCAACAGGAGTTCCAGACCGGCACTGTCTATCAGCGGGACTTTCTCCAGGTCCAGCACTACGTACGGCTGGCCGTTATGAAGACACTTCTGCAGCAAGGCGGTTACCTCCGCCACTCGCTCGGCATCGAGCGGGGTATCTCCCCGGATCACGTCCACGGCACCTTGCGACACGCGCTCGAACATTTCCGTTACTCCGTCGCGATGGGCAGGGTCATCGTGAACTTCGAACCTTTGTCCAACTCGCTATGCACGCTCAGCTTACCGCCGTGCAGCCGCACGATCTCGTTGGTCAGCGACAGTCCCAGGCCGGTTCCGGTCTGATCGTGGACCCTGGGATCGGAGCTGCGGAAGAACTTGTCGAGAACCTTCGAAATCTCGTCGGCCGGAATGCCGATGCCGGTGTCTTCCACGTTGATCTGCAGCGCGTCTTCCACGATATCGACGTGCAGCCGCACTCGGCCGCCGTCGGGAGTGTACTTGGCGGCGTTGCCCAGCAGATTGACCAATGCCACGGTAAGCTTATCCTTGTCGACCACCAACTCGGGCAGCTTTCCCGGCAGGTCAGCTACAAAAGCGAGCCCCTTCTGCTCCATTTGCGGGCGCGTCTTGTCGGCAACTTCCTCGAGCAGGCGTTCCATGTCGGTTACTTGCTGTTTGAGCGCCGTGGCCCCGACCTCCATGCTGCTGAGATACAGCAGATCGTCGACGAATCGTGCCAGGCGGGTCACCTCGTCGTTGATGATGTTGCAAAACGTCTTCTGCTGTTCGACGTCCACGACTTCGCCGAGGGCCAGCGTTTCCGCGTATGCCTTGATGTTGGCCATCGGTGTGCGCAACTCGTGCGTGGCAACGTTGACGAATTGGTCGCGCATCTGATCGGCCAGTTTCTGCTGGGTCACGTCTCGCACCGACCAGACAAAGCCTCCGGCCGGGCCGTCGTCGGTGTAGTGCAACGGCGAGCGTGCGACACGCAACACACCTTCAGAATTGCCGTCGGGGCGTCCCGTTTCAACCACGACGGTTCGCTTTCGGAGCTTCGGGTCCAGCAACTGTTCAACCTTTTTCCCGGCCGCCTCCAACACCAGGCGGTCTTCCATCTTCTTGCCCTCCAGCGGCTCGCTCGAGGTTCCCAATCCCAGAAGACTGATTAGCGCCTTGTTGGCAAAGGTAACGCAGCGGTTCTCGTCGGTCACTGCAATGCCGTCCGCCAAGGCGTTGAGGATATGCTCCGACTTCTGTTGTCGATACGTTTCCAGAACCCGGTCCAGCCGCTCGTCGAGGCTGCCCTGTTGATCGCCGTTGCCCAGCGATTCCACCAGCCGATTCCAGCCGGCTTCAACAGAAGTGGGCCCGGGGACGGGCCGCAAGTGGTTTTGCGAAAGGGAAGGGGCGGTCGCTGCGTGTTGCAGTTGGTTTTCGATTTCCGCCACCGGGCCCACCGCTCGACGCAATACGACGGCTCCGATGGCTACCAACAACATCGGCAACAGCAGCACCGCCGGCGCATATTGGGCCGCCGAGATCACCATCGCCCAGGCGTCCGTATCCGGCTCAGTTCCCAACTGCAGCACCGATTTCGCTGCCACGCCCATCCCCACGGCCAGCCACGCCGCAGCCGCCAGGCCGAACGTGAGGTAATAAGCGACTACGCGGCGGGAGAGACTCCGATGAGACGTTTTTCCCAACATTGTTCGGCCCCTTCCCGCTGGATCAGCCACTCGCAGCCTCGACCCCCAGATATTTCGAGACGATTCGCGTCAATTGTCGCGGGCTGAAGGGCTTGGAGATGATGACGCCGACGGATAAGTCGTTGAGCAAGTGCGCCGTGTTCAATTCGAGCTCCTTGGCGGTGAGGAGAATGACGGGCAGATGTTCCAGGCGGGCGTCCCGCCGAATCCGCTCGCACAGTTCGCCACCCGTCATTTTCGGCATGGAGTAATCCGTCAGGACGAGGTCGAACTCGCTCTTGCCAAGTAGATACCAGGCCTGCTGTCCGTCGATGGCAGTCGTTACTTTCAACCCGGCCGCTTCCAGGGCGAAACGGACGACGCCCAGCATTGTGGCGTTGTCTTCGACAACCAGAACGTGCTTGACCTTCTCGGTCATGATCGATTCCTCTGGTGCTACGCCGGCCATTCGGGTTCGGCTAACGGTCCTGTCGGTTGGTTCACTTCCCGGCAAAATACAACGCACGGGCGGCAACCCACCCGTGCGGCGCAACTCGTTTCTTCCGCGGAAACACCGCTTGTGTGCTACTGCTTGTGTACCGCTGCTTACTTGCAAGCAGTGGCACGGGGGAGTGTTTCCAAATCGTGCAAAGCCATTCAGAACTTGTCGTAGGTGGTTGAGCCGTCGTCGTTGGCGTCCGTGCAGTTTATGATGAACTCCCCGGTGTCCTTGTTGTACATCCAGCCGGTCAAGCCGTCGGCTTCCAACGGATCCTTGGGGTCAATTTTCACGTCGGCGTCCTTCGTGCCGACCAGGGAGGTCGGGAACACGCCCCGCAGATACGGCTGCACGTCGGCCTTGAACGCGGCTTCAGTGTCGCCGCTGGGATACGCCCCGGAGTGCTCGGTGGCGAAGTTCTCGATTGCGTCGCGAACCACGTTCAGCGACATCCTCACCGAGTTGTCGGTTGCGTTGCCCATGACGTTCATCATCTTGGGAGCCGCGATGGCTACCAGAACGCCGATGATCATCACGACCACGACCAGTTCGACTAGTGTAAAGGCGCTGCGTTTACCCATCGTTCACTCTCCAGTATTGTGTGATTTGTATGCCCCAAGAACTGTTGTCTTCTGGAAACCTAGGTCAGGCCGTCGGCGAGTCAAGCCGCCTTGGAGCTATAGCCGTGTTGATGTACGCCCGGCTCCTTGATTTATTGAAAGTGACGGATTTGCGGGAACTGCGGGAATTGCCGTCTCGTGCTCAGGGCGAAAAGCGTGGGCTATGATTGCGTATGCCCATAGACTAGGGCGTCACTGCAATCGAGGTTGCCGATGGCCATGCGTCGAAAACATCAGAACTCCATGCCTGCTTCCCAGTCTTCTCACCGCATTTTCTTTCTGGTGTTGTCGGTTGTCTTTTTGGCCAAAGAGATCCTGGCGATTCTTCTGCCGGCCTTCTTTCCGGCCAGTGTTCCGCAGTGGGCCGAATCATCGTTCGAGTCGCTCTTGCTGACGGCTATTCTCGCCCCGCTCTTTTGGGCCGTCATGGTCCGGCCCTTGCAGTCGATCGCCACGCGCGACAGGATTCTGTCGTCAATTGTTCGAGACACCATGATCGACGGGGTCGTGGTCACCAACGATCGCGGGATAATCGAGTCGTGCAACGCGGCCACCGAGCAGATATTCGGATACGATAACAGTGAACTGGTCGGCCAGAACGTCAAGATCCTGATTCCATCGCCGTATCGAGAGAAACACGACGGCCACGTCGAGAGTGCAAGCAACTCCGGCAACGTGAAGGACATCGGTGCCAGGCACGAGACCGTCGGCCAGTGCAAGGACGGAACGATACTGCCGCTGGACTTGGCGGTACGGGAATTGCGTCTTGGAAGAAAGCGGTGGTACATCGGCGTAATATCCGACGTCACCGAGCGAAAACGCGTCAGCCAAAAACTCGAAGAGGCCAAGCTGTCCGCCGACACCGCCAACCAGGCCAAGAGCGAATTCCTGGCCAACATGAGCCACGAAATCCGCACGCCCATGACGGCCATTCTGGGCTTCACCGACCTGTTGCGAAAGAAAACGAACCGCATCAGCGACGCCGAACGACAAGACTACTTGGACACCATCAGCACCAGCGGCAAACATCTCCTGGAATTGATCAACGACATTCTCGACTTGTCGAAGATTGAGGCGGGGCAAATGACGTTCGAACGGATCGAATGCATGCCGCACGCGGTGCTTGCAGAGGTTGTTTCCGTATTACGGGTGCGTGCCCAGGAGAAGGGGTTGTTCCTGGAATACGAATGGTCGGGGCAAATGCCGCGGACGATTCTGTCCGATCCCGCGCGACTAAGGCAACTGCTGATCAACCTCGTCGGAAACGCGGTCAAGTTCACTGAAAAGGGCGGCGTGAGAGTGGTGGCAAGCCTGGTTGAGACCGAGCGTAGACCCCAGGTGTCGCTCGAAGTGATCGACACGGGGGTCGGTATCTCGCCGGATAAGCTGGAGACCATCTTCGACCCTTTCGTGCAGGCAGATACCTCCGTCACACGCGAGTTTGGCGGCACCGGTCTGGGGCTGGCGATTTGCCGGCGGATCGTGGAGGCCCTCGGCGGCAAGCTCACCGTTCGCAGCAGGGCGGGCGAGGGAAGCGTCTTCACCGCCACCATCGACACCGGCCCGCTCGACGCGGTCGAACTGCTCAGTTCCGCTCCCTCGGAAGCAGTCTGTCGTAAAGATCACGCTGCCGACTGGGACGTCGATCGGGTCGTCGACCGGCACGAAACGACGTTTCCCCCGGCACGCATCCTGCTGGTGGAAGACGGCAGCACCAACCGAAAACTGATCGGCTTGGTTCTGCGGAGAGCCGGGGCCGAAGTCACAACCGCCGAGAACGGAAAGATCGGCGTCGAACTCGCCTCGGACGGCCATTTCGACCTGATCTTGATGGACATGCAAATGCCGGTCATGGACGGCTATACCGCCACACGTACCTTGCGACGGCAAGACGTCACGACGCCGATCATCGCCTTGACGGCCCACGCCATGAAGGGGGACGAGGAGAAGTGCAAGACCGCGGGATGTTCCGGATACCTCACGAAACCGATCGATGCCGGCCTCTTGCTGCGCACCGTGGCCGAAGTGGCGGCCGGCGCGGCCCCCCAGGCTCGCAATACTGAATCCGCTTCACCGGAACCGCCGGTGGAAAGGCCGGAATTGTCATCGAGCCTGCCGACCGACGATCCGGAGTTCCTGGTGATCGTGGAGGAATTCGTCCAGCGCCTCGGCGAGAAACTGCAAGCCATGAGTCGTGCGTGGTCCGCCGAGGACCTGACCGAACTGAGTCACCTTGCCCATTGGCTCAAAGGTTCCGGTGGCACGGCCGGCTTTGCAGTGTTCACCGAACCTGCGAAACGGCTGGAGCAGTTGGCCAAGAACGAGCAGCGCGGTGATATCGAGGCGGCGGTTGCGGAGCTTCATGAACTGGCCGGGCGGATCGTTGTTCCGGATCCGCAGCCCGTTTCGCTGAACGCGTGATTCCGCCGGCAGTCAGAACCGTAACTTGTGTTAGAGTATGATTTGCAGCCACAACCAAATAGTCCATCCTCAACATACGCCCAAATAACGCCACAATTCTGAAGGGACCATTCACATGAGTACGTCAGATTTGTCGACGCTTCTACAGGAAGACGTCGTTTCCCTGGTGGACGAAGAAGCAGCACCCCTGAGCGAGGTGGCGGCACCGGGGTTGCCGATTGAAGCTATTCTGCAGGGTACTTTGCCCTGGGAGGTGACGACCAACCCGAAGATCATGATCGTGGACGATGAACCGGTTGTCTTGAAGGTAGTCCAGAAGCATCTCGCAAGCGAAGGGTACAAGAACTTCATCACGACGAGCGAACCCGTCGAGGCGGTTGATATCATCCACGGCGAGCAGCCGGACGTACTCCTGCTGGATATCATGATGCCGAAGGTGAGCGGCCTGGAGATCCTCGAGAAGGTCCGCGCGTACAAGCAGTTCGTCGACCTGCCGATAATCATCCTGACTGCCGCCAGCGACCAGGAGACTAAGATGAAAGCCCTGGAACTCGGCGCGACCGATTTTCTCGGCAAGCCGGTGGACTTCGTGGAACTGGTCAGCCGGGTACGCAACACCTTGGTGGTGAAGGCGTATCACGATCATCTCAAGCGATACGCCTGGGGTCTGGAACTGGAAGTACCCATGCAGGCCGCCGAACTGGCGGGCTCGCGGCAGGAAGTGATTCACTGCTTGGCTCGGGCGGTGGAAGAGTACCACAACGAGACGGGCAGCCACGTAGTGAGAGTCGGCCGCTGCGCCGGACTCATCGGTGCCCAACTGGGATTGAGCGAACGAGCGGTCACCACGATAGAACACGCCGCTCCCTTGCACGACATCGGCAAGATCGGGCTGCCGCATTCCACGCCGTTCGAGTCCTACAAGCTCGCGCTGGCGGAATTCGACGTGCTCCGGCGAGGCGACTCATGCGATGACGGTCCCTTCGACGGCATCTCGGACGAACAACTGTGCGTCGTTAGATCACACGCCGAAATCGGTGCAAGAATTCTCGCCCGTGGCGCCTCACTCCTGCTGAAAGTAGCAGCCAGGATAGCGCTAACTCACCACGAGAGATGGGACGGGACCGGATATCCGCTCGGCCTGGCCGGCGAAGAAATACCGATCGAGGGGAGAATCGTCAGCGTCGCTGATGCTTTTGACGTTCTCAGCGGCACCCTTGTGAGCAGTCCTCCACTTCCCCCGAAAGAACGTCTTGCCACCATGGAGGGGGGCCGAGGAAGTCTCTTCGACCCGACCGTACTCGACGCGTTTTTCCGCTGCAAGCACGACGCCCTGAACGCGCCGCCCGGCTACAACGACGAGTGCTGACAGCCCATTGAAGAAGGTCCGAACAAGCCGCCTTTCGGATCCGTCAGCGGCTAACCCATTGTGGCTTTGCTCGACATCGCGGACGGCGAGCGCGCCGCTGCCCCAGCCAA
>Ga0180429_10001153_pt1 | contig 22561 bp, 17 predicted proteins | sample SS_ome_FD_132428 | JGI IMG/M metagenome (GOLD analysis project Ga0180429, IMG submission 132428) | Hypersaline lake sediment archaeal communities from the Salton Sea, California, USA - SS_1_S_1 metaG | ecosystem: Environmental > Aquatic > Non-marine Saline and Alkaline > Hypersaline > Sediment ...
AAAGTACCAGGGAAAGAAGGGAATTACAACAGTAAGCATTAGTCCCGAATTGTTACAGATGGTAAATGCCATGGGAATCGAGGAGATTGAGGAGCAGGATTTTCCCCTGGATAAGGTCGCAAGTGTTAAGATACTGACCATTGAGGATGAAGAGGGATATGAAGATGTAAATTTCTATGAGGAGATCAAGAAGGACCTGAATGTGGACGATTTTACAGAAGTCATGACCGTAAATGATGGTGGAGAGGTGGTTCGCATGTGGATGAAGGTGAATAAGAAATCAGTTTCGGAGTTCCTGCTGATCGTGGGCGGAGATGACAATGTATTGGTCTACATTACCGGGGACTTCAATATGAATGACCTGGAAGAACTTGCGGAAGTTGTGGACAGCGATATGGATATCGATTTCTAATTTCATTAACTTAGAAGTTCTTTCAAACTGCTGTTGACGCATGAAGTCCTCGGAATTTAAACTCATGGTAATGCCTTACAGTTCCCGCCTGTATCGGATGGCTTTTCGCCTGATGAACAGCCGGGAAGAGGCCGAGGACATTGTCCAGGAGGTTTATGTGAAGCTCTGGGGAATGCGGAACGAACTCGAAAAGTACAACAGCATTGAGGCTCTTTGTATCAGGATCACCCGGAATTTATGCCTGGATCACCTGAGGCGAAGAAAAGTGAACCACGATGCCATGAAGGCGGAACAGTATAAACAGAACAGTCACCCGGAAACGCCTTCGGAGAATCTTGAAAAGAAAGAGGACGCGGAACTCGTTCATACCCTTATTGCAGCACTGCCTGAACCACAGCGGTCGCTGGTTCACCTTCGGCACCTGGAGGGGAAAGAGTATGAAGAAATTGCTGAGATGGTTAATATGAATGTAAATGCCATCAGGGTGAGTATATCGCGAGCCAGAAAACAGATGCGTGAAATGTTAGAAAAACAGTATTCATCATGGAGAGTCTAGAGGAGATACGTAAGCTGCTTGACCGGTTTTACCTGGGAGAGACTACCCTGGAAGAGGAGAATAAGCTTCAGGAGTATTTTTCCTCCCCCAGCATTCCGGAAGAGCTACTGCCCGACAGGGACCTGTTCCGGTCCATGGGAAATGCCAGCGATTCCGTCGCCGTTCCCGAGGGCCTGAATCAGAAAATCCTGGATGCAATTGACCAGCAGGAGCATAAAGTGGTCCGGGCCAGAAGAATCTCATTATATTCCCTGTCAGGACTTGCAGCCGGATTGCTGGTGGTCATTGCACTTTATGTGGGTTATTTTAAGAACGATGGATCCAGCGGGATCGCTCAGCAAATGAACGATACCTATGAGGATCCACAGGATGCGTATGAAGAGGCAAGGAGAACGCTGGCTTATGTATCTGCCAAATTAAACTCAGGGACCAGTGAACTGGAACATGTGAAGAAGGCCAGTCAGGCGGCCTCGGACCCCATAGAGTCTTTGTCAAAGATCAACAAAGGCGCAAAAGGACTTAGTTTGCTTGGACAGTTACAGCGAGCTCAATCTTTTGAAAGACAGTAAAACCAGATAATAACAAAAAACAAGATACGATGAAACGGATATTTTTAGGAGGAATGCTGATCATGCTAACGCTCCTGGCTATGGCACAGAATTCAGCTGTGGACAAGGTATTTGATAAATACAGTGGGAAGGATGGCTATACTACGGTCTATATTTCCAGCTTTATGTTCAACATGCTCAATAGCCTTGAAACGGACGATCCCGAATACAATGAGTTTAAAAAGGCCACTGCCGGGATCAAATCCATTAAAATCCTGACTCAGGACGGTGGCGATTCTGAAGCTTTTGGGAATGAGTTAATGGAAATGCTTCCCCGATCGGAGTACCAGGAGATGATGGTGGTTAAAGATCAGGATGAGGATGTGCTCTTCCTTGCCCGTGAAGAGGGAGGAAAGATCTCAGAATTTCTTTTGATCGTCAGTGGCGATGGTGACGATGTCCTGATTGCCATTCAGGGAGATATTAATCTGGAAAGTATTGCCAGCATTGCTGCCGGCCTGGATATGCCCGGCCTGGAGAATCTGGAAGACCTGGAGGATATGCCCTAGGAAGGATCAGTAGTACAACATCTTCTCCACCTTGTTATTTTTCAGCCAGTTTTTCAGGATTTGCCTGATATCCCGGTTATCCAGCGATGGCTGGATGCAATCGAGCATCTGCTCAATTCCCAGGTAGGAATCATTCACCGACAGGTATCCGTAACCCATATAAATCCCTTTTTCGATCCGGACCAGACTTCGTTCTTCAGCTTCCCTTCCCTTATCGATAATCAACACATTGCCCCGGTCAAGAGTCAACCCATCCAATAAGGCTTCAGCTCGCTTATTATAGGCTGAGACAGCTTCTCCCTGAATGCAGGCCCCGTTACACTGACGGATGGAGTGATGAAAGCAGGCACCGTCGGTCTGGTAAAGACCACTCAACTTTTGGCAGAGCCAGTTCTTTCCCACCATTCTGGTCAGACTTTCCCGGGCTTCCTTTTTGTTATTATAGCAGGTAACCGGATCTTCCACACTTTCGGATATTTTCTTCAGGGAGAAGGTAATATACCCGTATTCATCCTTTCCCGGGTAAAGTCCCCAGTATGAACTTATCCTTTTCTGGGCCCTGTTGTACCTGGGTTTCTGTTCCTTGATCTCTCTGGATTCTTTTAATAAGGCGATGAGCTCACTTCCGGTTAATTCATAGGAGATGGAATGAATGCGTTGTTTCATTTCCATGGCTCTCTTGGTGGTGGTGTTCCCAAGGTGGGAGAGAACCCTGTGGCGGATGTCCTTGCTTTTTCCTATGTAAAGCAACTGTTTGTTTTCATCAAAGAAATAATAGGTACCGCATTCTTCGGGAAGTTTCTGGATATCGTCAACTGTTAAATGTTCATTCAGGTTCTTATACCGTCCAGAAGGTTCCTGAACCAGTTCAGCGTCAAATTCACCATTCTGCAGCTCACGAAGCAGGTCAAATAGTTTTACCGTAGCCAGGGCATCCCCTGCGGCCCGGTGCCTGTCCGTAATCTCAATACCCAGGTCTTTACAGAGTTTACCCAGACTGTATGATTTGTGTCCGGGGATAATTTTCCTGCTCAACTTAATGGTACAGAGAGTATTGCGATCAAATTCGAATCCAAGATTCTTGAATTCATTTTTAATAAATGAGTAATCGAACTTTACATTGTGGCCAACGATGGTATGGTTTTCGGTCCGTTCAACCAATTCTTTGGCGATCTCATAGAACCTGGGAGCATTGGCTACCATTTCGTTTGTGATCCCGGTGAGTCCTGTGATAAAATAGGGGATGGGTTTCTCAGGGTTGATCAGAGTACTCCATTCATCAACGATCTTCTCTCCGTCATGGAAAAAGATGGCAATCTCCGTTATTCTTTCTGTTTTTGGACTTCCGCCGGTGGTCTCAATATCAAGTATGGCAAACATTGCTCATTCTCCCGCTCCCTGTAACTATGCTTCCTCTTTTGGTGGCTCTTTCGTGGCAGCTTCTTTTTTTGCTGCTGGCTCTTTCTTTGTTGCCGGCTCTTTCTTTGCAGCAGTTTTCTTAGCTGCTGGCTCCTTTTTTGCTGCAGGTTTTTTTGCTGCGGGCTTCTTAGCGGCAGGCTTTTCTGGAACTGCTTTTGCCTCTTCTACGACCGGCTTGGCTTCTTCGGCTATGGGTTCAGGTTTGGGTGGCGGTTCAGCTTTGGGTTTTGGAGCTGCTTTTGGCTTATCAGGTTCTACTGCTGCCTTCTTGGTAGTGCTTATAACACTGAATGGACGTGTTCTTTTGCGGGGTCTCAGTACACCGTAACTTCCACTGAAGAGTTTGCCTCTTCTGGTCTTTTTATCGCCTTTTCCCATCTTAGTTTAGTTAGAGTTGGTGAGGTGAATATAGTAAAAAAAGGGAGCCTCTCCAACCTTGTTATTCCGCAGGTATAAATTGTAGAGATACCGAATTCACACAGTGACGGGTATTTTTTTTGGTAAATCTTTCCCCCAGAAACACATGCCCGAGGTGTCCGTCACAGTTTGCACAGACGATTTCTGTCCGTTGCCCGTCCGCATCCAAATGGCGTAGTACAGCACCTTCTATCTCATCATCAAAACTGGGCCATCCGCAGTGACTGTCGAATTTGTCGGCTGATCTGTAGAGCGGAGCATTGCATCGCTTACAGGCATAGACTCCTTTTTCTTTGTGATCGACGTATTCCCCTGTCCACGGCCTTTCAGTGCCTTTTTCAAGGATCACAAATTCCTCAAAATCACTTAATTTATTGTATTTCACGGCTTTTTTCTGTCTGAGTGTATCCTGAGCTGTCATGCTTGCGACCAGAATCAGCATACTGCATATGAGCAAAATCTTTTTCATCGCCTTAACTTCCTGTTCTAATATAACGCAGGAGGTGGGGAAGGGTTCAAGGCATCTTCCTTAAACGTGGAGACTTCAAAGACAAAAAGTTCTCCCTCTTTCCATTGCTCCCATCCCAGACCAGCTTTCTCCCTGGCACAATGTCCCAATAACTCTTCTGTGCTCCATCCCTCCTGTTGGGCCATGCCAGGCAGATAGAGTCCTGAGTGTTCACCCTTAACAAGGTAAACGCCATGCTTTTGCAGATCAATTTCATCCGGGGAACTGATTTGCTTGAAAGCAGTAAGGACAGATATCTCGATGGTGATATAGCCCAGCTCTGTAGCCTCTACCGGAGAAAAGCGGCTATCAAGAGTAGCTGCGGCCACGGTCATTTCCTGAACCATGACACTGAGTGGTATGGCCGGAGTCAGGTACTCCAGACGCCCCCTGAGCCTCTCACCCATATAAAGGCTTACGAAAGCTCTTGCAGGTTGCTTAAGGGCCGGACCAAGATCACCAGGAATCTCCGGGATGCTTTCGTCCCTGATAAAGGATTCCAGAGTGGAGCGGGAGATCTCAAGCAGGGCCGTTTTCTCCACATCGCCAAGAGACCGGAGGACCTGTTCGGGAGCTATCTCTTTCCCGGCAATGGCCCAGTATCCAACCACCTTCTGACGGTCACCCAGAGGGGAGTCGCCCGAATTCCTGTATAGCAGAGGTTCGAAAGTCAGATTCCCCCCATAATTTGCCATATAAAGCAGGCTGATGATGGAGCTCCAGTCACCGCTGGGTGTGGAGAGTCCCCTTACCTGCTGTTGACTTGCATCCCGGAGTGCATTGTAAAAGCGTTCCGGGTTCCCGGACCGGATTGCTTCTGCACTGAGTTGATCAATGCGCGTTGCTTCGTCATAGGGAGGATAGCGTGAGAAATCAGCGCTGATGATAAACAGGTTGTCCGGGTTGAACCAGGGTAGCAGGGCGCTGGCCAGGTCCCTGGCGCCTTCCAGGGAGGATGATCCCATCACAATTGGAATGACGGGTCCAGTCCCGGAGAAGTGATATTGAATAAAGGGAAGCTGGACCTCGATACCCTGCTCCCTTTCATGGGCGGCTGGCCGGTGGTGGATACCGGGGTGCTTCGCAATCAGAGATCCGGCAATGTCCTGGTTGATTTTCAGTTTGCCCAGAGGGGTAATTATGCTTTCTGCCCTGTCGATGGAGACTCCCTTAAACTCCTGCCTGTGGGTGGTGGTGATAATAAAGACATTCTTATAGGATGCACCTTTTGGGATCGCCATATATCCCGAGGCAGCCACCACTCCGGAATAGTCATATCCGGCATGTGGTACAATAATGCATTGCACCTTTTCATTACGGGCGTCATTCTCCTTTAAGTGAGAAATCTTTGCCGCCTCCCTGAAAAGCTCACTCAGACGGGATGTCAGTGCAGTCTTTTCGGCAGGGTAGAAGGTACCGGCAAATGCAGCTTCTCTCTGCAGTGAACCAGCAGCCTCCTGTGCTCTTCCAGGTCCTGTGAAAAGCAGCATAACAGCAGCTAAAATAAGTAGTGTTTTAGCCATACTTTAAAAAATCACCATACTCCTTGAAGAATCCTTCCAGCTTCATCATATTCTCATACATGAACTGATGAGCCCTGGACCAGCTTTCCTTATTATAAATATCGATATTTTCCTTCTCCAGGTATATCCTGCTGACGGATTTTCCATTCTCCCGGATGTATTCCAGCTCCCAGTTCATTGGAGCTTCCATGGCCTTCTCCAGTAAGGTCTTGAGCGATTCCAGCTTCTCGTAGAGCTCAATTCGTTTATCCATGTTCCTGGTCTCCAGGTCAATCCCCACCTGAGCTACTTCACGGTCCACATGAAATCTCAGGTTCAGTGCCTTGATTCCTGTCTGGGTCAGCAACCAGTTTCCCGGCAGTCTCTTACGCTCACGCCTTCGGGCCGACAACTCCTTGAATTGGTCCCAGAACTCCTCTCTTAGCTTTTTTGCCTCCTCTTTGGAAAACATACATCAAATATAAGCCATGTAAACCGGTTTCAATGAATAAAATGATATATTGGAGCATGCAATACGATTACGACTACATCATTATCGGGTCCGGATTCGGAGGTTCCGTTTCGGCGCTGCGCCTGACAGAGAAAGGATACAGGGTCCTGGTCATTGAGAAGGGGAAACGCTGGAAGCCCGAACAGTTTCCGGAGACCAACTGGAAAATACACAGATGGCTCTGGCTACCCCTGCTGCGCTTTCGGGGAATATTCAAAATCACCATCATGCGTCATGTGGGCATCCTCAGCGGTGTTGGTGTGGGAGGGGGATCTCTTACCTATTGCAACACCTTGCCCCGCCCCAGGGAGTTATTCTTTCAATCGGGCAGCTGGGCCGGGATCGCTGACTGGAAAGAAGAGCTGGAGGCCCATTATAAGGAAGCAGAACGGATGCTGGGAGCCAACAGCAATCCAGGACTGTATGATTCAGATCTGGCACTGGAGGCTGTGGCAAAACGTTATGGAAAGGCAGCTGAATTTGAGCCCACCCAGGTAGCTGTCTATTTCGGGGAGCCTGAAGAGGAGGTTCCGGACCCCTATTTTGAGGGAGCGGGACCCAGGCGGGCCGGATGCAATTATTGCGGGGGCTGCATGACCGGTTGCCGGTATAACGCCAAGAATAGCCTGGATAAGAACTACCTCTACCTGGCAGAAAAGGGGGGCGCCGGACTGTGGCCTGAGAAACAGGTGGTGCGCGTGCAAGCACTTAAAAACGAGTCCTCCGGGTCTTATTACCGGCTTACCGTAAAGGATTCCACTGGCTGGATCAGAAAAAAAACCCGCGTCACCGCCGGAGGAGTGATTCTGGCTGGAGGTGTTCTGGGTACTGTAAGGCTTCTCCTGAATTTGAGAAAACGCGATTTGCCACGGATCAGCAAGCAGCTGGGAGCAGAGATACGAACCAATAACGAAAGCCTGTCCCTGGTGCATTCCAGGCTAAAAGAAAAAGACTTTTCCAAAGGCGTGTCCATCGGTTCCATTTTCCCGCCTGATGAGGACAGTCACATTGAAGCAGTACGCTATGCCAGCGGCTCGGGGTTCTGGAAGCTGATGGCAGTTCCCATGATTCACGGAAGGACCGTGGTGGGACGAATCCTGAAACTTTTCTGGAGATTTCTGAGACATCCGCGAACCTGGCTGAGAATCTATTTCAGTCGTGATTTCGCCAGGGAATCAGTGATCCTTCTCTTTATGCAGCACCTCGATTCTACGCTTCGATTTAAACGGGGACTCTTTAGCATGAAAAGCAAGCTCTCCAATGGTCCGCCCCCCTCAGCCTCCATGCCCCTGGCCAGAGAACTGGCCGAAGCCACTGCGGAGGAGGTTCAGGGATCTCCATTTGTGATGTCCACGGAAGCTGTCCTGGGCACCCCCTTAACCGCCCACATACTGGGAGGATGCGTGATCGGGAAGAATGCAGAGGAGGGAGTGATTGACAAGGATCACAAAGTGTTTGGATACGAGAATCTTTACGTCTGCGATGGGAGTGCCATATCGGCCAACCCGGGTGTGAATCCGGCCCTGACCATTACTGCCATGAGTGAACGCGCCATGTCAAGGATTCCTGTAAAAAAATAGTTTTGTATATTGTCCTGTCATCAAATGCATTGAAGCTATGGGGAGTGAACGAAAACATCAGGCCTGGAACTTCTGGTCCGTATTTGTCTTTCTAAGTGCGGTGGTGTTGGTTGGCTATCTTCTCAGGAAGAAAGGGGTGGATCTTGAGGAAATGACCTTCAAGCAGGCACTGTTAATCATCCTGGCTTCATTCCGCATGACCAGGATCATTGTGTTTGAGAAGATTTTCAAACATTTCCGGGATGCGCTTAAAAAAAGGGAGAATCTCTACGTGATTGGCACCATACACGCCATGATTACCTGTCCCTGGTGTGCCGGAGTCTGGACCACACTGATCATTATTGTATTTTATTTTCTGGTCCCCTTCGGGATACTCCTGGTATATGTGCTGGCCCTGGCGGGACTGGCTTCCATGCTGATACTGGTATCCAACCTGCTCCATATGTACACGGAGCGCCGGCAGCGGATACACCAGAAAGAAAAGTACCCCGATCACCTGTAGGCATTCACATTACCTGAAGCTTAATTATAGAAAGAAGAGAGCCACACCGGCTATGGAAACTAAGGCTCCGATGATCTCAATGATTTTTATGCGTTCCCTGTTCAGGAGAATCGCTGCCGGAATGATCATTACCGGAGTCAGGGCCATCAGTGTGGCTGCAATCCCTGTATCGGTATGCTGAACTGCCAGCAGTGAGAAGCTAACACCCAGGAAAGGACCGGTGAATGAGCCCAGGGTCATAAACTTCATGGCCTTCAGATCTTTCAATGCACCCAGCAAATGTCCCCAACGCTTAAATAGCGTGATCACCAGGGTAAATCCCACCACACCGGCCATTATGCGGATCTGTGTGGCTTCGAATGCATTCATATCCTGCATCCCTTTCTTACTCAGTACCAGTCCGGCAGCCTGTCCTATGGCTCCACCCAGTGCCAGTATAATTCCAAGCACCACCGGTCCCATCTTACGCTTCAGACTGAATGCTCCTTTTTTTAAGTCCAGCTTGCTTGAAATCACCATCACAATTCCCAGGATGGTGATCCCCATGCCCAGGAATTCCATGCCTGAAAGCATTTCCCCTAGTGTGATCCAGCCGATAAGGGCAGTGATGGGAGGGACCAGGGCCATAATTAACATGGAAATACGTGCGCCGATCAGGATAAAAGCCCGGAAAAGGAAGAGATCGCCCAGCACAAAGCCTACCACACCGGACAGGGTCAGCCAGAACCACTGGTATCCGGTGGCTGTAGGGAGGAATCCATCATTGAATATGGCATTGAAAATTGCAAGAAAGACCAGGCCCATTACCAGTCGTATCAGGTTCAGGGAAAGCGCTCCTACACGCTTCCCGGCCGATTCAAAGGCCATGGCTGTTACAGTCCAGCAGGCAGCCGTAAGCAGGGCTGCTATTTCACCAAGGTAATGTTGCACAGGCAATCGGTGTTAGAAAGAAGCCCAAAGATAGCTATTCGAAACAGAAAGCCTACTCATACCTGAGGGCTTCAACAGGATTTCTACGCGCTGTTTTTCGGGTTTGTCCAAGTGTGATAAGACTCTGGAACAGAAGCACCATGAGGATACTGCAGGCAAAGATCCACCAGTAAATGGAAATCCGTACTGCATAGTCGTTCAGCCATCTGTTCAAATAGATCCAGGAAAGGGGAATGGCGAGGGTTGAAGCCATCAGGGTCCACTTCAGGGTTGAGGTGTAAATAAGTGCTATCATTTCCCGGGTCGATCCACCCATCACCTTCCGTATTCCAATCTCTTTTGTTCGTGCCACCATGTTGTGGGAAACCAGGGCATAGATCCCCAGGAGTACGATGATAATTGAGAAGAGGGATCCGAAGGTCAGAATCTTCTGCAGCCGTTCTTCATCGGTATAATAAGCTTCGCAAATGTCTGTTGCAAAGCGATTTACCAATACGTAATCGGGATCAAATGCCTGAATGGTCTCCGCAACAGAATTCAGGATTTTTTGTGGATCAGTCCCGCTTGCATAGCGAATAACTATATTCCAGATATCCTTCGAATATGCTGTTAAAACAAGAGGTTCGACTTCCCGGGCCGCCGATTCGTAATGAAAATCTTCCACTACTCCAATCACCTCAAGTGGATCGGAATGCATAAGCACCAATTCACCTATGATCTCCTGAGGTGAGCTTCCAAGCATCTTGACGGCTGCTTCATTCAAAATTACTCCCATAAGGTCCGGTTTTCTTTCTGGGTCCAGGAATCTGCCTGATACCAGGTTGAACTGGTATAGCTTGCAAAGCCCGGGCCAGATCCGGTACTCGGAAATACTACGTGCATGCTTGGGATCATCTCCATGCATCAGGATTCCCTGTCCGCTGGTACCCGCTCCAATGGTATGACTGGATGCTGCCACTTCCTTTATTCCCGGAAGATCCAACAGTTGGTCGCGGATTGCCGGATAGTTGTCGACTAGCTTCTGATTCAGATTCCGGACAAGCATTACCTGTTGCGGTTGATAGCCCAGCGATCGATGTTTCAGAAATCGGATCTGCGCATTGATTCCCAGCAGGATAGCCAGAAGGCAAATCGCAATGCATAACTGCAATACACTGACAACACGAAGCAGGACCCGCTTATCCCCGGCAGGATTCACTGTTCCCCGAATCAGGGGAACCGGGGCTGATCTGCTCAGAAGCAGGGCTGGATAGAATCCGGAAAGAAAAATGGTCAGCAGGTAGATTCCGGCCAGGACAAGATACAGGGCGGGCGTGTTTCCTACCTGGACAAAAGAGTCCCGCTGCATGATATGGGCAAAGGGGCGCAGGAGGAGTATGGCCAGGATAGTTCCTGCCACAAAGGCCATGGTGACCACCAGGGTGGTTTCCAGATAGAATTGCCGTATCATCTGTTTACGACCGGCACCGTTTACTTTTCGTATCCCAATTTCTCTGGATCGTCTGGCACCATTCAGGATATACAGATTGATAAAGTTGGAAAGGGCAAGGACCAGGACAGCCAGAGTTATGACCAGCATGATGTATATGGTATGGATGTTTCCGGGTGTGGACAGATCCCAGCTTATGCCGGAGCGGAGATGCAGATGTCGAAGGGGAATTAAGCGGGAATCAAAGGTAGCACTTCCGAAGCCAGCAAATCCGTCGGTCAGTATAAGCGTGTTCTCCTGTGCAATGGTCTCCAGGACCTGACTGTCTTCTGCACCTTCTTCAAGTAAAAAATAGCTAAAGAACTCAAGCCCTCCCAATTGCTCCAAATCTGCTAGGGATTGCATGGGCATAAGCATATCAAAGGTGAAATGCGTATTGGGCGGAATGTCCTCAACCAGGGCTGAAACAGTATAAATCTCTTCCTCCATAGCAAAACTAAGACCCAATGGATCGACACTTCCAAATATCCTGCTTGCGCTTTCTTCAGTAAGTACAACTGTATTGGGTTCTCTCAGTGCTCCTTCGGATGTCCCGGCCAGCAGCTTCAGATCAAAAAGATGGAAGAAATCCGGATCGGCATAGAGCAGGGCAAGATCCTCGTGCCTGTTTTCTTCATGGATGATTTCTCTCTTACCTCCTCTGTATATCTGCACTGCCGCCTCAACACCAGCCACTTTACCGGGTATTTCAGTGTAGGCTTCACGTACATTTATGGGCATCTCTGCTGATTCACCTTTCTCGATCCAGATGGAATTCATCCGGTAAATTCTGTCGGCCTGACTGAAGTGTCTGTCATAGCTCAACTCGAAGAGTATGAATGTGGTTAGCAAGATGGAAGCTGCCAGTCCAATGGCGAGACCGCTTATGTTTGTAACCAGGGTTAAAGAATCACGTTTGATAATTTGAAAAATGTTCCTGAGGGTCAAGGAGTTTGCTTTTTTGGTTTTACAACTATTTCTGTGGCACATTCCGGACAGATATAGATCTCACAACCCGTACATGCAAAGCAATTGCTGCAGGAACGATTAAAGAGATCCCTCTCCAGGGAAGTTCCACAATTATGGCATAGAATTATTTTAATCAGTTTATCCACTCGGAAGACGTATATCAAGCCACTTTGTTACACGCTGCAACTGGCACTATCTGCTATTGCTGTACTTGACGATCAATACATCATGCAATTCATTATACATATCCAGCACCGTTTCCATTTTTCCCTTGGAGTAGGAGGTGAGAAACTCCAATGCTTTTTCGGGATTTTCTTTGTAGAGCGCAAGTGCTTCTTTATCAACGTGATCACGCTCCGAAAACAGTTGTTCCTCGTAGGGATTTCGCACCTGCCAGAGGTCCTTGACGGCTTCCTGCCACTTCAGGTAAAGCAGATTATCCACAAAATCAATGGCCCAGCAGGCCGAAAGATTGCTGTAGGTGGTGGGATCGAAATTCTTGTAACACTCGGCCGTTTCCCGGGTGCCGGCATAGATGGGCACGTAGGGACTGGTATAGGCATTGTCGAGGAAGACCCAGTAGATGCCGCCGATGGGATCGGGCAGCCAGCCCCTGAGCTGGGCAATCATGCCATAGAATCCCTGCGGTCGTGCCACATTCCGGCGATTGTTGATATCCAGGAGTTCCCGCATATCCTTGCTTGGAAAGGGAGTGGCCAGTGGGCTTTTTTTGATCCCCCCCTTGCCATCGGGTACATACCAGTCGTAATCCTCGGTCTTATCATAGATGGTACCCTCAAAGGTGGAGCGCTGAAAGGCCATTACATCCTGGACGGAAATCTTTACTTCCGGTTGGACGGAGGTGGGATAGAGGGAGAGGGGTTCCACATACTGAATGTACTGGTTGTACCCCATCATATGTCCATCGTCCAGCATGCGATCCGGCCAGTCAGCATAACTGGGTGCAAGAGTACTGTAAAAGAGCCACATGCGATTGGTGGCCCATTCCCGGAGGATGGGGGCATATACTTCCTGCAGAATAAAGGGCTTGCTTCCTTCGGGATTGTACCAGCCTTTATCAATTGCAAACTGCTTGTAATTAGGAGAGAAGAGAAAATTTTCTTCATCCCTTTCGTCCACTTCCTTGATAATGCTCCAGTTGGCGACCACCAGGGCATGGTCGTCCGGCACCCGCTGAGCAACCCAGATGGCACCCGGCTCCCCGCTTTCGGGATCCCAGTCCGATCCCACGCTGAAGATCTCAATGATCCAGATTTCTTCGGTATCACCGATTACCAGGGTTTCTGATTCACCTGCACAGGAAGGGAGAAATCCATACTGGCTCATGAGCTGACCAATAAATGCGGTGGCTTCACGGGCCGATGTATAGCGCTGCAGAGCAAAAGCCTGTGCCTGCTCCACGGTCATAATCTGCTTACATACAGCCATATCCACCCTCAGCTCCTTACGCTGACTGGTGGTGCTTTCGGCAATGGCCAGCTGGTGTTCGTTCATATGGGGATAGGCCGAATGAAAATAGGTGTAGGTCTTCTCCACCTGGGGAATGTATCCCAGGACATCTCCATAATCGTCCAGGGCTCTGTGGATATCCTGGATGCCCCAGTATACGGGAGCCATATCTCCCTGTTTGAAAGTTTTTCCGTGCACCACCCGGATGCGGTTATCGGCCCCGCAGTCGGTATGTGAGATAATCACCGATCCATCGGCCGAAGCTTTCTTTCCAACCGCAATGACGGTACACGGATGGAGCTCAATGGAAGCCAGTAACATAAGGGCAACGCTTGTTAAAATCTTGAAAGAAACGCCTTTACTTATCATCTTTTCTGGTGAATTTGTTTAAATTGAAACCCAATTTAGGAAACATTCCTGATATACCACTTACCCTGCGAAGATGGCCGTAGATAATTTGAGCTGTCATGATAAAATATTACCTGCTGATTGCATTTCGCAATGCGCGTAGGAACAAGGCCTACACCCTGATCAACCTGCTTGGACTGGCCATTGGCATCACCAGTTCCATCATGATCCTTCTATTTGTGGTAGATGAAGTGAGTTTTGACCGGCACAACAAACATTTCAAAGAGATATACCGGATCACCATCAAGGGAAAGATACAGGGCAATGAGGTAGAAGCAGCCCTTTCCAATGCCCCCATGGGTGCCACCTTGAAGTCTGACTTTCCGGAGGTGGTGGATTTCACCCGCCTTTTTACCTTCAGTGGCGATCCCAAAGTGAGATTCGAAGAAAAGGTCTTTATAGAGGAGAACTTCTATTATGCCGACTCTACTTTCTTCAATGTATTTACAGCACCGGTCATTTACGGAAACCCGGCAGATATGCTGAACAGGCCCAATACCCTCGTGCTAACAGAAGAGATTGCACGCAAATATTTTGGCAATGAGGATCCGGTGGGTAAATTCCTGCAGGTGGGACAGGAGGAGGAGAATTTTGAAGTGACTGGGGTGGTTAAAGGCTTTCCTGAGAATTCGCACTTCCACTTCAATATGCTGGGCTCCATGACCTCCATCTACCTGGCCAACTGGACCCAGTGGCTGGGGAATAATAATTATACCTATATCCGTTTGAGGGAGGACACTGATCCGGATCAGCTTGAAAGCAAATTTCCCGATCTGATTGCACAACATATGGGGACTGAGCTGGAAGAGATCCTGGGATTAAGCATGGAGGAGTTCTTCGAAACCGGAAATACCTATGGCTATTTGCTGCAGCCTTTGAAAGATATTCATTTGCAATCGGATCTTCAGTTCGAGATCAAGCCTGGAGGAAGCCGCTCGTCCGTCATTATTTTTTCAATAATAGCTATTTTCCTGATCCTGATCGCCTCCATCAATTTTATGAATCTGGCCACAGCCAGTGCCGCCAGAAGAGCCACGGAGGTGGGGATCCGAAAGGTGGCGGGAGCCGAGAAAAAGAGACTGATCTGGCAATTCCTGGTGGAATCCTTTCTGATTACAGTGCTGGCGCTGATCCTTGCAGTGGTTCTGGTAGAGCTGTTTATTCCCGGATTTAACAGGATTGCCGGGAAGGGGCTTCAATTGCAATCCCTGGGCACCCTGAGGCTTATAGGTGGCCTCTTGTTCATCGGGATTTTTGTGGGCTTTGCCTCGGGATCTTATCCGGCTTTTTTCCTCTCTTCATTCAGGCCAACTGATGTATTAAAAAGCGGGGCCATGCGGGGAGCCAGAGGGGCCACTTTACGCAGGATCCTGGTGACCTTCCAGTTTGTGGTGACCATCGTATTATTTATCTGTACGATTTTAGTAAACAGGCAGATGAATTTTCTGCGGGCCAAGGACCTGGGATTTAATAAGGAGAACCTGGTGGTAATCGACCGGGCCTATGTGCTTGATGAGCAGATCGGGGCATTCCGTCAGGAGCTATTGAAAAATCCGTCTGTTCAGCAGGTAAGCGTGGCCAGTGCAGTACCGGGAGGATTGATCGGGGACAATGCCTTTCTTCCGGAAGGGGCTTCTAACAATGAAACTCATGCCATCAATGTTATGTATGTGGACTGGTATTTTCATGAGACCTATGAACTGGAACTGGTGGAGGGAAGATGGTTTCAGGAGGATGTTCCGACGGACTCCTTCGCTCTGGTAATCAGCGAATCGGCGGCCAGGGCGCTTAGTTTTGAGGATGCCCTGAATAAGCGCGTATATACCCAGTTCGGAGAAGAAACGGGCGACCCGCATAATATTATCGGAGTTGTGAAAGATTTTCATTTTCAATCTTTACACCAGGAGATCAGGCCCCTTATAATGCAGTTCAACAGTCAGAGTGATTATCAGATGACGGTCAGGATCAGCAGTACCAATACCGGCCTGACGCTGGATTATATAGAAAAGACCTGGAACTCTTTCATGGAGCAGCAGCCCATACATATGACTTTCCTGGAAGAGGAGCTGGCCACCCTGTACAGCAATGAAGAGAAAACGGCCATTATCTTTAATATTTTTTCGGTGCTGGCCATATTTATTGCCGGGCTTGGATTGCTGGGACTGGCCTCTTTCAGTGCCGCACAGCGAACCAAGGAGGTGGGCATCCGAAAGGCCATGGGGGCATCCATTGCAAGTGTACTGCTGGCTCTTTCCAGGGAGTATATCTGGCTGATCCTGATTGCCACCCTTGCGGCCTGGCCTCTGGGATACTTTTTTATGAAAGACTGGCTGCAGGACTATCCCTTACGCGTAAGTCTGGACCCTGCTGTTTTTATTATTAGTTCCCTGATGGCCTTTGTAATAGCTGCAATAACAGTACTTCTCAGGGTCTACCAGAGTGCTTCAGCCAATCCTGTAAAATCCTTACGCTATGAATAATAACTACGAAAAGCTTGCCAACGAACTGGACCGGATCCCCAATGGATTTCCAAGAACCAAAAGCGGGGTGGAACTGAAATTGCTGGCTAAACTCTTTACTCCTGAGGATGTTGCCCTTGCGTCCACATTGACTATGGAGGCGAAATCACTGGCTGTGATAGCTGATGAAAATGGAATGGAGGAAGGGGAGGCCAAGTCCATGCTGATCAGCATGGTGAAGCGCGGCCTGATAGACCTGAAGCGGGAAGAGGGAAAAGGATTTGTGTTTCACCTGATCCCTTTTGTGGTGGGCTTCTATGAACGGCAGAATGCTAAAATCGATAAGGAATTTGCAGAGCTGTTTGAGCTCTACTATCAGGAGGCCTTTCACCAGACTATGCTGGCCCAGCCTTCTGTACACCGGATCATTCCCATGGAGAAGGCCATCCCGGTGGATATCGATGTGATGCCCTATGAAAAGGCCTCCACCTACCTGGACCAGGCGCAATCATGGGGTGTGCTTGATTGCATATGCAGGGTGCAGAAGAAGCTCATAGGTCAGGGCTGTGATCACACGGTGAAGAATTGCCTGGTGTTTTCACCCAAACCCGGTGCTTTTCAGAAGTCTGAAGAAATTGAAGCTCTGAGCAGGGAAGAGGCACTTGAAATACTGGCGGAAGCGGACCGGGAAGGCCTGGTGCACTCGGTCAACAATGCCCAGACAGAGGTCTATTACGTGTGCAATTGCTGCACCTGCTCCTGTGGAGTATTAAGGGGAATGGTGGAGTATGGGAGTGAGAATTCCATTGCCCGCTCCGATTTTTATGCGGTAGTGGATGCAGATCTCTGTACGGCCTGTGAAGCCTGCCTGGATCGCTGTGCCTTTAATGCGATGTCCATGGACTCCGGACTGTGTGAGGTGGACCAGGCAGCCTGTTACGGTTGTGGCCTGTGCATCGACAGCTGTGAAACCGCTGCACTTTCACTGATTCAAAAGAAGCCGGAGGAGCTGGCGCCTCCGCCCGAGGATGATGAAGCCTGGCGTAGCGTTCGTGCTGCATCTCGAAAAAACTAAGTGATGTTCAGAAACTACCTCCTGGTTACCCTTCGGAACCTTTATAAAAACAAGGTATACGCCCTGATCAATATCCTGGGCCTTGGACTGGCACTGGCCATTTGCATTGTAGCCTACTTCAATCATATGTTTGGTTATGATTTTGACCGCTACCATGAAAACTTCGATGAGATTTACAGGGTTACCTCCGATCGGCAGATGCAGGATAGGGACCAGGAATTCGGGATAGTCCCCTTGCCACTGGGACCTGAGATAAAGAAGGACCTTCCGGCCATAAGCAAATCTGCAAGGCTGATGGGCTCCTATTCTCCGGTCAAAGTGGGCATTAATACCTTTAACCGTAGAGTTTCGTATGTGGACGAGGACTTCCTGGATATCTTTACAAGCCCGATGGTTACGGGCAATACGGAAGCTATACTGGATCCCAACAATGTACTGATCTCAGAAGAGATGGCCACAGCCCTGTTTGGAAAGGAGCAGGCAGTGGGTGAGTCGATCATCATATTTAACGATGATAACCAGGAATTTACTTATACGGTTGCGGGAATAATGAAAGATTTGCCGCAGAATTCAAGCTTCCGCATAGATATCCTGACCCATATTGAGAATTTCTTTACCATGTGGAAGATGGAGGATACCAACTGGGAACAGTTTGCCAGATTGCTCTTTCTGCAGATTCCTGACCCGGAGGCTGTTTTGAAGGTAAAGGAGGGCCTGGATAAGTATGTGCCGGCACAGAATAAGGCCAATGAGAGTTTTACCATCACTGGTTTTAACCTCATACCCATGGAGGAGGTCAATAAACGCTCACGGGAAACCTGGAACAACAGCCTGTATCCGGGACTGCATCCTGCAGCTGTTCTTGCACCCCTGCTCATGGCCCTGACCATGCTGCTTATTGCCAGCTTTAACTTTGCCAATACGGCCATTGCTTCAGCGGGGAAGCGTCTGATGGAAATCGGGATCCGGAAGATGGTTGGGGCTGACAGGAAACAGCTTCTTATTCAGTTTCTTATTGAAAACTACATTGTATGTTTTCTTGCCCTGCTGGTGGGCATAGCCGGCGCCACCATTCTGGTTCCGGCCTATGGAAGCATGTGGGAATACATGAACCTGACTCTATCTTTTTCCCAGTATCCAAGTTTCTGGTTGTTTTTGATCCTCCTGCTGCTTGTTACCGGTTTTGTGGCGGGTGCCTATCCGGCCTTGTACATCAGTTCCTTCAGGCCATTGAAAATACTGCAGTCAAGAACCAGGCTCGGGAAAGGGGGACCACTTGCCAAGGGCTTGCTTGGATTTCAGTTTACCATATCGGTTCTATCCATAGTATCAGGTGTGATCTTTTCAATGAATGCCATGTATCAGGAGACGGTGGATCTGGGATATGCCCGCAAGGAGTTGATGGTGGTCCAGATAAATCCAGAACACTTTACTTCCTATTATGATGCCGTAGTCCAGCATCCAAAGATTATCGAAGCAGCAGGAACCCAGGAGCATATCGGATTTGGCTGGTACAAGCGAAGCATTGAGGACGAGGACCAGGAACTGGAAGTGAATGTGATGGATGTGGGTCCAAGGTATCTGCATACCATGGGTCTGACCTTGTTGGATGGCAGGTTGTTTGAACCTGACAGGCTGGAAGCAGACCGGGGTGTATCCATCGTTGTAAATCAGATGATGGCAGATGCTTTCGGTTGGGATAATCCCGTGGGCCGGCAGGTGCGAATGGACGACACGATTATGTATGAGGTGGTAGGAGTAGTTAAAGATTTCTTCATGGGAGGAATGTGGACGAAGATTGAACCGATGCTATTGAAATTACCCATGGCCGACCACTACTATGGTCTGGCAGTCAGGGCAAACCAGGAGGACCTGCCCGAGGTTCTGGAATTTTTGCGCGAAACCTGGGTGGAGATGATTCCCAATTACCCTTTCGAGGGCATGTACCAGGAGGATACCCTGGAAGAAGAGAAAGCCATTAATCGCAGCATTAAGCAGCTCTATGTATTCCTGGCCATTGTTGCTACCATTCTTTCCATGATCGGACTGTATACACTGACCTCCCTGAGCATTTTAAACCGTACCAAGGAGATCGGGATCAGAAAGGTCATGGGATCGCCCATAGCGAGAATCTGGCTGGTGCTCAGCAAGGGCTTTCTTATTAATCTGCTCATATCCAGTATTATTGGCTGTGTAGGAGGCTACTACCTCTCCCTGATGATGCTGGACAGTATCTGGGACTACTGGTTGGATTTCAATGCATGGATCTATATCTATTCGGTTTTGATTATTCTTGTGGCCACGCTGATCACCATCACTGGCAAAGTATACCAGGCTGCCATGCAGAATCCGGTAGATTGCCTGAGGTATGAGTAAAAAAAACCGGATTACCTGTCACATGACATGAGCTTTTAACGTCATATAGCTGAACCACTTTCTAAGGCTGACCTGTTAGCTGAAATAGTTTGAGTTAAGAGTTTTAAATACCAACTAAACTATTTGCTATGATCAGAAGCTATATCCAGGTTGCACTCCGTAACCTCATAAAAAACAGAGGCTATGCCTCCATAAATATTGTTGGTTTAGCCATCGGGCTGGCCACCAGTATCTTTATTTTTCTCTATGTGATCAATGAGCTCACCTATGACCGTTTCCACGAAAAATCCGACCGAATATACAAGGCATGGATCTCCGGCATGATGCCCACCGGAGAGCTGCGTGATGCTGTTACCGCAGGCCCCATGGCCGCGGCATTGCTTGCAGATTACCCGGAGGTGGAGCAGGTGGTCAGGCTCAGACAGTATGGAAATTACCTGGTCAGAAGGGGGGACCGGGTTTTTAGTGAAACCCGGGAGGATTTCATGTTTACGGATTCCACTTTTTTCAATGTGTTCAGCTTCCGCTTGCTGAGGGGCGATCCGAAGACCTGCCTGAAAGAGCCCAGGAGTATTGTGCTTACCGAGGAGTATGCAAAAAAATACTTCGGCGATGAGGATCCCATCGGGCAAAGCCTGAATATTGAGCAGGATACAAATGTATCGGTGGTTACCGGAGTCATGCAGGACTTCCCGGAAAATTCCCATTTTCACTGCAAGATGCTGGGAACCATCAATACCCTTCCTGAGAACAGGGACAACCTAAGCTGGGTCAATCAGAATTTTCATACCTATTTGGTACTTGCGGAAGGGACCGATGTGGAAGCTTTCGAAGCCAGCCTTTACGACATGGTGGTGAAATATGTGGGACCCATTGTGCAGCAGGCCATGGGAATTGACCTGGAGCAGTTTGAGGCGGCGGGTAATTCCTATGGATATCGCTTGCTTCCCCTGGAAGATATTCACCTGAATACAGAACTTCGCTTCAATATCGAGCCTCCGGGTAATCCACTTTATGTTTATCTGTTCCTGGGTGCGGCGATCCTGGTCCTGGTTATTGCCGGGATCAATTTTATGAACATGGCCACAGCGCAATCTTCCAGCAGGGCATGCGAAGTGGGCCTGCGTAAAGTGGTGGGATCCAGGAAACCCCAGCTTGTTGCACAATTCCTGACAGAATCGGTGGTATTGAGCCTGATAGCTTTGATCTTTGCCATAGGGCTGGTGTATTTATTGATGCCTGCCTACAACAACCTTATTGATAAAAGTTTGGTATTTAATGTTTTAGAAAGATCATGGGTGCTTCCGCTCTTACTGGTTTTTGCCATTTTCATTGGAGTTTTTTCAGGTGGCTACCCGGCATTTGTCCTGGCTTCTTTCCGGCCCTCCGCCGTACTATCTTCCAACAAGAGTTCCGGAGGAGGTGGTAAAGCAACACTCAGGAAACTGCTCATCGTGACACAATTTACAACAACTATTATTATACTTCTGGGGACTGTAGTGGTTAACCGCCAGCTCAATTATATGCAGAAGAAAGATCCGGGATTCGGCCGTGAAAATGTACTGGTTGTTCATCGCTCTGAAGTCCTTGGAGTATCGATAGATGCCTTTAAGGAGCTGATCCAGGCCCATTCCAATGTGCTTGTAGCCTCCAGCTCTACCCATATTCCATCGGGAGGATTCTGGGGGAATGCCCACTGGATAGAAGGGAGAGGGCGTGATGATATCTTTACAATGGCTACCTACCGCACATCCTATGATTTTGAAAAAGCACTTGATCTGGAGTTGGTGCAGGGCCGCTTTTTCAGCCGGGATATGCCAAGCGATTCAGTTGGTGTGGTTGTCAACGAGTCGGCACTGAAAATACTGGGTATTGAAGATCCGTTGAATACCCGGTTCTTTCAGCCCAGCTATAAGGGCTATGAGGATGAGTTCATGCCCATAATCGGTGTAGTGAAGGATTTCCATTATGAATCCATGCAGAACGAGATCAAACCCATGGCCATACATTTTATGGATGAGGGCTTCCCCGGGAAACTGATCGTAAAGCTGGGGGAAGGAAAACGGGGACAAACCCTTGCTTTTATTCAGGATAAATGGGAGGAACTGAGCTCAGAACATCCCTTTGAATATACCTGGTTGGATGAAGAATTCGGCAAACTCTTCGATGACGAGAAGAACACGGGACAGTTACTGGCCATCTTTTCCATTTTGTCCATTGCAGTGACCTGCCTGGGCTTGCTTGGTCTGATATCTTATGCGACCTCTCAAAGAAGAAAGGAAATCGGTGTCAGAAAGATCATGGGAGCCTCCATTCAACTTATCATGAGTCTCTTTTCCAAAGAAACTTCCATCTTACTAGGAATCTCGACCCTTCTTTCCATCCCGGCCTATTTCGGGGTCAGGGCCTGGCTGCAGAAATTTGCCTACCACCTTAATTTACAATGGGGCCTGTATTTCCTGGTATTGCTTGGTGTATCGCTGGTGGTGCTCCTCCTGGCCCTGCTCACGGTGAGTTTTCATTCCTACCGGGCGGCGGCGGCCAATCCTGTTGATTCGCTGCGCTATGAGTAGCTAATTGATGACGCTGACCCAGATTGGGATAAAAACAGCCACCATTATAGCAATCATGGCCTGCTGGTAATAATTGGCTTCCCCTGAAAATATCCGGCAGGTGGATGAGAAAACTCCTCGTTTCCAGGACAATGTGGTTTTCATATGCGCAGGTGTTGAAAGTAAAAATAAATATTTATTTCTTATGCTTTAACATTTTTGTTTCTTCGTCTTCGTAAAAGAAATTTTTCCAATGCTTAAAAGCTATATACTCGTCGCCCTGCGAAATTTGTGGAGACGCAGGGGCTATACCCTCATTAACATATTTGG
>Ga0180429_10001154_pt1 | contig 22560 bp, 19 predicted proteins | sample SS_ome_FD_132428 | JGI IMG/M metagenome (GOLD analysis project Ga0180429, IMG submission 132428) | Hypersaline lake sediment archaeal communities from the Salton Sea, California, USA - SS_1_S_1 metaG | ecosystem: Environmental > Aquatic > Non-marine Saline and Alkaline > Hypersaline > Sediment ...
CCGGCAGCTCGCCGACGTAGCGCCCCGGCGCCACCTGCCGCAACTCGGCCTCGTTGCCCTGGAAGCTGGCCACCAGCGGGCGCTCGTTGACGTAGGCGCCGGCCTCCACGGCGTCGACGACCACCTCGAGGGTCGCGCCGCGCACCGTCACGCTGGCCGAGTACGGGACGGGCCGCGCCTGCAACCAGCGCACGAGGCCGCCGAGCAGCCCCGGCAGCCCGTCCCAGCGGCCGAAGTCACCGGCCCACGAGCCCAGGTCGGTGGTGAACGCCGCGCTGCGCCCCAAGCCGTAGCGGCCGACCGCCAGCAGCGGCTCGCCGTCGAGGGCCATGAACAGGGCCTCGCCGTCGGGCTTGAGGCTGGTGGCCACGTAGGCGGACAACGCGGGCGCCGTGCCCTCGAACGACGACAGCGGGTGGCGGCGCCCCTCGGGTGCGACGGGCTCGTCGCGCAGCAGGTCGCGCGTGGCCGTGAGCGCCTCCGCGACGAACAGCCGCGGCAGGGTGCTGACGTCGAGCGCCTCGTAGAAGCGGCCGCCGCCGCCCGATGCGAGCGCCGTGAGCGCCTCCGCGTCGGCGTCCGCGCCGATCGCGACCGCGCTGGTGGTGATGCGGTCGAGGCGGGCGGCGGTCGCGATGCCGAGCCAGTCGACGTCGCCGGTGGCGGCGAAGGGGCCCTGGCGGTCGAACAGCTTGCCGTCCGACAAGACGATCACGTGCTTGACTGCGGCGTCGCTCGCGCGCAGGGCGTCGAGCGCCATCGTGTACCCCGTGAGCAGGACCGTGCCCCCCTGCGGCTGCAGGGCAAGGGTCGCGTCCAGCATCGCCAGCTTGCCGCTGTCCGTCGCGGGCCGGAGCTCGAAGACCCAGCGCGTCAGGGCCGGGTCCGAGAAGACGATCAGGCCCAGCAGGTCGTCCTGGTAGGCGAGATCGATGACGTCGATCACGCCCTGTTTCGCGAGCTCCAGGCGGCTGGGGTTGCCGACCGCCATCGATTGGGAGACGTCGAGGACGATCACCATCGCCACCTGCGGCACCGTGACCTCGGTGCGGACGTCACTGGAGACCGGCAGCACCGCCTCGACCGGGGTGCGGTACCAGCCACCGAGGCCGAAGGCCTCCGGCCCACCCGTCATCAGCAGCCCGCCGCCCTGGTCGACGTAGCGCGCGAGCAGCTCCAACTGGCCGGGCGTGAAGGAGCCGGCGCCGCCCCGCAGGACCAAGGCGCTGGGCTGGAAGGGCGCCGCGATGCGCTCGGGGCCGCTTTCCTCGACGTCGAACCCCTGCGTCCGCAGCAGATCCGCCATCGTCGGGTCGCCGACCACGAGGACCGGGGAGGGCGCGGTGACGGCGACGTCGACCACCTGGACGTCGTCCTCGACCGGTTGGGCGAAGTCGACGTCGAGCGTCGCCCCGATCCGCAGCAGCGCCCCGGCGGCGGGCGCCGCACTCGCTGGGGCGACCACCCGAAAGGGGACGGCGTGCCGGCCCGCCGGCAGGGTGGCCTCGATCGCGTCCTGTGGCGTGCCCTCGACGTCCGGCCGCAGCGTGACGCGGGCGGGGCGATCGAGATGGACGACGGCGACGACCTCGGCGCTGCCGCCGGGCGCGACCCGATCCGGCGCCCACAGGGCCTCGAGGCGCGCGTTCGGCAGCCGAGGCACCGCCACCACGTCGACGGGGACCGCGGCATGGGGCACGCCCGGCGCGTCGCTCACGATGCCGGTCGTGCGTGGGCCGCCGGCAGCGTCCACCCCGTCCGAGAGCAGCAGCACGCGGCGAGCGCCGTCGGCGGCCGCCACGGCCAGGGCGCGTCCGAGGTCGGTTCGGCCTGCGTCGAGCGCCTCGGGCGTGGCCGCCTCCAGCGCATCGACCCGGGTCGCGTCGCCGGCGAACAGGATGATCGAGGCGTCGCCTTCGAGCCCGGAGACGAAGGGTGCGGCCGCAGCCCGGGCCGCGTCCCCGACGCTGGCGGATACGTCGACCAGTACGGCGATTCGGTCCTCGACCGCCGGTCGCTGCGGCTGCGCCAGCGCCACGATCAGGGCGGCGAGCGCGGCCATGCGCCAGCGCCGGCCGCGGCCCCGGGGGAGCAGCGGGATCAGCGCCAGCGCCAGGAGTACCCACGGCAGGACGAACAGGTCGGTGATGACCGTCATCGGGCCAACCTACCCGGCGCCGGTGACCGGACCATGAGCCGGCTGCCTGTCGGTATGATGCGCGCATGCAGGTGAAGGCCGCACCCTACGTGCTCCTCGCCATGGCGACCGAGGCCAGGGGCGAGGGGCTGCGGCCCGTCGTCGAGCAACTCGAGCTGGCGGCCGAGGTGTTCACCGACGTCGAGCGCCTGCTCTACCACACGCGCGGCTCCGTGCCCGAGGCGATCGTGCTGGAGCACGGCCTGGTGGAGAAGGTGGCGCAACTCGATCTCGTCGCCCTCCTTCGCCGGCGCGCCTCGTTGGTCGACGTGCCGCTCGTGTACCTCGGTCCACCCCAGCCGGACGTGACCGCGCGCGTCGTCGAGCAGGGCGTCGACGCCTACGTGACCCTGCCGACGCGACCCGACGTGGTCCGCGTCACGCTGCGCCGGTTGCTCGACCGGCGTCAGGCCGAGCGGGGCCTCAGGTACGCGCTCGAGCAATCCCGGCGTTACGAGCAGGCCTACAAGGAGTCGGAGCGGGTCAAGGACGACTTGATCCACATGCTCGTGCACGACCTCAAGAGCCCGATCTCCAGCGTGATGGGGCTCCTCGACCACTCGCTGGAGATGCTGAAGGCGGAGACGCACGAAGACGGCGGCGTCGACGAGCTGCTCAGCCTGGCGCGCGGCGAGGCGCAGCACCTGCTCAACCTGGCCGCCAACATCCTCGACGTCCGGCGCATGAAGGACGGGCACATGCCGTACGCGCCCGACGTCGTCACCAGCCTCACCGAGCTGGCCAAGGAGGCCCTCGGCGACGTCTCGGGCGGCCCGCGCGACCGCCACTTCGGCTTCCTCGTGCGCCCCGAGGCGGAGCGTCTACAGGCCGATCCCAACCTGCTCCGGCGGGTCCTGGCCAACCTCATGGCCAACGCGATCAAGCACACCCGCCGCGGCGGCTACATCGACTTCCGCGCCTGGCGTCAGGACGACGACTTCGTGCTGTCGATCCGCGACGACGGCGAGGGCATCCCCGAGTCCGACCAGAAGCGCATCTTCAACGCCTTCGAGCAGTCCCGGCACACGGTGCACGACCGCTACGACAGCGGCATGGGGCTGACGTTCTGCAAGCTGGCGGTCGAGAAGCACGGAGGTCGAATCTGGGTCGAGTCCAAGGTCGGCCGCGGTTCGACGTTCTACTTCACGATCCCCGTCGACGTCGCCACGCCCGTCGGCGACGATGCCGTCACCGTCGCCGGGGGTTGACGGGCAAGGGTGCCGCCCGATCTCGAGCTCGAGCGCGCGCTTCGGCGACGCGGTTTCCAGACCGTCGCCGGGGTGGACGAGGCCGGTCGGGGTGCCTGGGCGGGGCCCGTCGTGGCGGCCGTCGTCGTGCTCCCCGATCTGCCGGGCCTCCCATACGTCGACTCGAAGACGGTGTCCCGCGTCACCCGCGAGCGGCTCGCCGAGCACGTGCGGCTGACCGCGATGGCCTGGGCGGTGGGGGAGGCCGCCGTCGAGGAGGTCGACGCGCTGGGCCCGCTGCGCGCCACCCACGTCGCCGCGCACCGCGCCATCGCGCAACTCGCCGTCGCGCCCGACGCCTACGTCACGGACTACCTGCGGCTGTCCTTCCCGTCGCTGCCGCACCCCGAGGTCCTGGCCCCCGCCCGCGCGGACGGCCTGTCCTCGAGTGTGGCGGCCGCCTCGCTGCTCGCCAAGACCTACCGCGACGCACGGATGTGCGCCGCGGCGGTAGATTGGCCTACGTACGGCTTCGAGCGCCACATGGGCTACGGCGTGCCGGCGCATCGAGCCGCCCTGCGCCACGCCGGCCCGTGCCCCTGCCATCGCCGCAGCGTGCGTCCGGTGGCCGAGATCGCCGCCTTCGGCGGCGTCTCCTTGCCGGGCGCGAAGGAAGGTACCGCATGACCGACGCCATCGGCGTGACGTTCGACAACGGCCCCAAGCTCCACTTCGTGGAGTCGCCGCCGACGCCCCCCCCGGTGGGCGCGCACTGCGTGGTCACCACCCGCCGCGGCCTCGAGGTGGGGCGGGTGCGCACGGAGCCCCGTCGCGAGGATCGCACCGTCGGCCACCTCCTGCGGGTCGCCGACGAGGTCGACCTCGAGGCCCACGAGCGCCTGCGGGCCAAGGCCGACGACCTGAAGTGGCTGGTTCGTGCCCGCGCCCGGCAGGCCGACGCGGACGTCAAGATCGTCGCCCTCGAGTTCACGCTGGACGAGGCGGCGCTGGTGGTCAGCTACACGGCCGAGGGGCAGGCGCCGCTGCGCGTGATCGCCCAGGCGCTGATGGACCACACCGAGGCGCGGCTCGAGTTCGTCAACGTGGGTCCGCGCGATCAGGCCCGCATGCTCGGTACCCTCGGTCGCTGCGGGGACGGCTCCTGTTCGTCCACCTGGCTGCAGTCGTTCAGTGCCGTGTCGATCCGCATGGCGCGCGACCAGCAGTTGCCGCTCAACCCGGAGAAGATCACCGGCCCCTGCGGTCGCCTGATGTGCTGCTTGCAGTACGAGCACGACCTCTACCGGGAGCTGCTGCAGGGCATGCCCAAGAAGGGTGGCAAGGCCTGCCACGACGCCTCGGGCGTCTGCGGCCGGGTGGTCAAGGTGAGCCCGCTCGCCGGTACCGTCGAGTTGCGGACGGAGGAGGGCACCTTCCACGAGCTGCCGGCGGACGAGGTGCGGCGCATCAAGGGCGGCGACTGACCGCCGCGGCCAGGCGCCGGCTCACGTCCGCTGCGCCCGCCGCAGCTCCAGGACCCACGTGCGCAGCGCCAGGTCGCGTTGGGCGTACGCGGCCCAGGCGGTTTCGAGCGCGTGGGTCGCGGCGTCGCCCGCGAGGTATGCGCGCCGACCCTCGGCGCGCCAGGCCTCGCGCAGCAGGCCGGGAACCTCGGCGTCGCCGGGTGGCCACGTCTCGGCGAGCGCCTCCGCCGCGGCGAAGGCATCGGCCAGATCGCCGCCGACCGCCAGCCGCAGGCGTTCGACCGCCGCTCGGCGCGAGGCCGTCGTTCCCGGGTCGGCCAGGGCCGCCTCCCACGCGCCGGGTCGGCCCAGCCGCAGGGCCGGGTGCGGCGCCAGCTGCGCGCGCACCTCGGGTGGGGCGTCGGCCGGGACCAGGCGCAGCGTCGTGCAGCGCGAGGCGACGGTCGGCAGGAGGGCGTCGGGGCCCTCGGCGATCAGCACGATCGTCGCGTGCGGCGGCGGGTCCTCGAGCGTCTTGAGGAAGGCGTTGGCGGCCTCGTCGGTCAGCGACTCCGCGTGGTCAATGACGCCGACACGGTGCCGCCGGACCGGTGGGCGCTGCAGCCACGGTCCCAGCGGCTCCGTCTCCGCGCGCTCGCGCGGCACCAGCTGTTCGATGCGGAGTTGCGGCCGGCGCGCCGGTTTGCCGTCGCGCGTCGTCGTGGCGGGCCCGATTTCCCGGTAGTCGGCGGCCCGCACGAGGCCGTCCGCGTCCGGCGCGTGGTCGCGGCATGCGGCGCAGCGTCCGCAGGGGTCGTCGAGGCGCGCTTCGCAGTTGCGCAGCGCCGCGTACCAACGGGCCGCGGCGCGCCGGCCGACGCCCACGGGACCGGCGAGCAGCAGCGTGCGGGGGGCGTCGCGCTCGGCGCTGGCCATCGACCGCAGCGCCGTCAGGACCGCGTCCTGGCCCATCGGGGCGTGGATCATCGACCGTCCAGCAGCCGGCTCGCGAGGCGCTCGGGGTAGGCGGCCCTGCGCACCCGGCGGATCACCGACCCGACGTCGTAGGCCGCCCGATGGACCTCGAACTGGCGCGTGTCGGCGTCATACAGGGCGTACGCCGCGGAGGGGTTGCCGTCGCGTGGCTGGCCGACCGAGCCTGGGTTGAGGAACGCCGTGGCCCTCGGTGGCACCCGGTAGCCGCGCTGGGTTCCGTCGAAGTCGATCATGCGCCACAGCCGCTCGCCGTCGTGGTCCACGCTGACATGGGCGCGCGGGACGTGCGTGTGCCCGACCAACCCGACGGGCGCGGGGAGGTGCTCCAGCTGCTCCTCGGCGTCCGCGAGGGTCATCAGGTAGTCGAACGGACGCCGGAAGCCCCCATGCGCGGCCGCCCAGCCGTCGCGCTGCGCCCCGGCGGCCAGCCCTTCGAGGTAGCGACGTTCGGACTCGCCCAACTCGCCCAGGTGCCGCTCGACCACCTCGACGACCACCGCCTCTTCGTCGGCCGCTGCCGGGTCACCGCCGCTCGCCAACGTGAGCAGCAGCTCGTCGTGGTTGCCGCGCAGGGCGACGACGGGTTCGAGAGAGCGGACCAGGTCGAGCGCTTCGCAGGGATACGGGTAGTAGCCGACGAGATCGCCGAGGAAGACGGCGGCGTCGTAGCCACGGCGCTTCGCATCGGCCAGGACCGCCGCGAGCGCGGGAGCGTTGCCGTGCACATCGCCGAAGACCAGGTAGCGCATGCGGTTGCACCATACACCGCGTCCACGGCCTCGGCTGCGACCGCACGGCCGGGGCCCGCGGCCCGGGACGGGGTGCGAGCGACTGCTAGACTGGCGCGGATGCATGCCTCCCGGGCGGTACCCCGATTCATCGCCCCACCGTCCGACCCGAGGACGGCGTCGTCCCCGCGGCGTCGGCGCTGGTGGTTGGGTGCCGTGCTGTGGCTGCTGTGCGCGTGGGCGCCCTGGGCGCTGGCGGAGGGCTTCGCCGTTCCTAACTTCCCACCGCGCGGCGACGTTCCCGAGGCGGTGGCCGAGACGTTCATGGGCGCGTTGCGTGCCGAGTTGACGGCGCGCGGCCTGCGCGTCAGCAGCGCGCCGCTGGTCACCGCCGGCATCGCCGGAAGCCTCGAGCCCGCGTTCGGCGAGTTGGTCGCCAGCCTGGAGGGAACCCGCTATGCCGTGCTCGGCGAGTTCCTGCGGCGCGATTCGGTCGAGGGGCCCTACGCCATCGACCTGGTGATGGTCGACGCGGTCGGCGGCCGCTCGAGCGACCTGGTCTCGCGGGCCTTCGGCCTGGCTACCCAGGACGCGGTCGTTCAGGACGTCGCGGCGATCCTGCTGGCCTTCACGGTGCCCGACGCGGTCTTGCCGCCGGGCGACGCGGGGTTGTTCATCTCGACCGCGCCGAGCGGCGCCGAGGTGCGGGTCGAGGGTACGGTCGTCGGCATCTCGGGGGCGCTCGATCTGCTCAGCCTGCGGCCCGGGCGCTACGAGGTCGAGGTGCGGCTGCCGGGGTACCTGCCCGAGGTCCGCAGCCTCGAGTTGCGCAGCGGCGACACCCGCTTCCTGCACGTCGTGCTGACCGAGATCGTCGGGGGCAGCCTGCAGGTGCTCGCGTTCCCCGAAGCCGAGGTGTGGTTCGAGGGCCGGCACGAGGGCACGACGCCGGCCACCCTGACGGCACTTCCGGGCGACGTCGAGGTCGAGTTGCGTCGTCCCGGCTTCGTCACCCGCAGCTTCACCGTGCCCGTGCGCAGCTTCCGTGTGACGCGGGTCGACGCCGCCCTCGAGCCGCTCGGGCAGCCGATGATCGTGTGGTCCCTGGACGAGCGCGCCCGGGTGCTCATCGACGCGCGGCTGTACGAGGACGGTTATGCCTTGATCGGCGTCGGGCTGCGCACGATCGAGGTGCTCCAGGGCGGCGAGGTGCGGCGTTGGCGACGCGCGATCCCCGAGGAGGGCGTCTTCGAACTCGATCTCCTGACGGGTGAGCTGCGGCTGATCTACCCCTGACCGGTGGCGACGGCGCGGCCCGCCCCCGAGGCTCAGCGGTCGCTCGACAGCACCCAGGCCAGCTCGAGCGATGCGGCGCCCGGCGCGACCCAGCGCCCGCCGACGTGCACCGTGCCGGGTCCCCAAGGTCGCTGCCAGGCGGCGGCCAGGTAGGCCCCGGGTCGGTCCGTCCAGCGTGGGCCGATCGCGCCGGCCAACGTCGCCTGCGCGCCGCCCTCACGCACCACCCACGCCAACTCCAGGCCCGGCCCGCCCGCCACCGCGTCGGCACCCCACCACGCCGTGAGCTGGGACTCCGGCGCCCGGCGCGGCACGTGGTGGACCGTCAGCCCCGCGGCCGCGTGGCGGCCCAGCGGGCCGAACGCGACATCGAGGCGGGCGCTGATGTCGATGTCCGGCGCGATCGCCGAGCGTCGCAAGGAGGCGGCGGCAGCGCCCGCCCAGCCATCCGCGGAACGGAGCGCGCGCGGCGTCAACTCGACCGTCCACTGACGATCGATGCGCCACACGGCGTTCGCGGTCACGTCGAGTCTGGTACCGCCACCGGGACCGGCCAGCGGTGCCAGGTCGGCCGCCGGCGGCGCCGTCGCCGGACCTCGCGCCGTCGCGCGCCAGGGGGCCGGCCGCCTGGTGCCGGCAGCGGCCTGGAGTCGCAGCGCGACGGGCCCGACCGTGCCGCGGGCCCCGGCCGCCAGCTCGACGCCCCCGGCGTCGACGCCGGTGTGGGCCTCAACGACCAGCGTGCCGAGCGGCCCAGCGGCCACGGTCCGCCGCCATCCGGCGGCCGCGGAGGGGCCGCCGTCCGTCCACCCGATGCCGAACTCGAAGACGTCGTCGCCGAGGCGCAGGTCGTGCAGCGCCACGCGCGCGCGTGGCGTCGGCCCGCCGCTGGGTGCGGCCGCGTCCATCCCCAGGGCGACGGTCCAGGTGCGGGCCGCGGCGAGGGGGGTGATGGCGAGACAGGCGGCGAGCAGCGCGGCGAGCGGGACGAAACGGCGCATGGGCCACGGTACCAGCCACCGTCGTGATGGACGGCGGGGCGGTGGTACCATCTGCCGTCGCGAGCGCGCCCCTGCAGGCGCGCCCGTGCAGCCCGTGCACCCGCGCCGCCCGCCAGCGAGCCGGCGCGAACTGGAGGCCCCAGCATGACCATCCTCGGGAGGATCACCGTCCTGCCCCGCGTGCCCAAGGCGCTCGAGCGCCTCGAACGCCTCGCCCACAACCTCGCTTGGACGTGGGACCCCGACGCCCGCGTGCTGTTCCGCACCCTCGACGAGGAGTTGTGGGACCGCGTCGGCCACAACCCGCTCGCGTTGCTGCGCGACGTCGACCAGGCCCGCCTGGACGCCATGGCCGAGGACCCGGCGTTCCTAGCCCAGCTCGAGGTCGTCGCCGCCCATTTCGAGGCCCACCTGGACGAGGTCGGCTGGTTCGGTCGCGAGATCGGCCAGGCGGACACCTACGCGTACTTCTGCGCCGAGTACGGTTGGCACGAGGGCACGGCGACCTACTCCGGCGGCCTCGCCATCCTCGCCGGCGATCACACGAAGGCCGCCAGCGAGTTGGGCGTGCCGTTGGTCGCCGTCGGCATGTGGTATCCGGAGGGCTACTTCCACCAGCGCGTGGCCGCCGACGGCCGCCAGGAGGCCGTCTACCAGCGCACGAGCCCCGACGAGCAGCCGATGGAGCGGGTCGTCGACGACGCCGGCCAGCCCGTTCGCGTGCGCCTGCGGGTGTTCGGCCGCGAGGTCGTCGTGGGTGCGTGGCGCGCTTGGGTCGGGCGCATCCCGGTCCACCTGCTCGACGTCGACCTGCCCGAGAACCACCCGGACGATCGGGCCCTGCTCGCCCGCCTCTACGGCGGCGACCAGCGCACGCGCATTGCGCAGGAGATGATCCTGGGCATCGCTGGCGTCCGCCTGCTGCGGGCGCTGGGGATCGCGCCGACCACGTGGCACATGAACGAGGGCCACTCGGCGTTCATGGCGCTCGAGCGCTGCCGCGAGCTGGTCGCCGAGGGCATGCCCTTCGACCAGGCGCGCGAGCTCGTCGCGGCCAGCACCGTGTTCACCGTGCACACGCCGGTCGCGGCCGGCAACGACGCATTCCCGTTCGATCTCGTGACGCAGGCCTTCGCCGGCGACTGGAACGCGCTCGGTCTCCGGCAGCACGACTTCCTCGAGCTCGGCCGCGCGGACCACGGCTGGGGGCCGGTGTTCAGCATGCCGGCGCTGGCCCTGCGCTTCACCACCGGGCGCAACGGCGTGGCCGAACTGCACGGCGACACGAGCCGGCGCATGTGGTCCGAGTTGTGGCCCGAGGTGCCGATCGACGAGGTCCCCATCGGGCACGTCACCAACGGGGTGCACGCCGGCACCTGGGTGGCCGCCGAGGTGCGCGACCTGGTGACCCGCGAGCTGCCACAGGATTGGCGCACGCGGCTCGACGACATCGACATGTGGCGGCCGGTCGCCGACCTCGATCCGTCTGAGCTGTGGGCCGTGCGGCAGCGCATCAAGGCACAGAGCGTGCGCTTCCTGCGGCGGCGCGTCGCGCGCCAGCTCGAGCGCCAGGAGGCCAGCGCCACCGCCATGGCCGACGCCTCCGAGCTGTTCGATCCCGCGGCTCTGACGATCGGCTTCGCCCGCCGCTTCGCGACCTACAAGCGCGCCACGTTGGTGCTTCGTGATCTCGAACGCCTCCACCAGATCCTCAGCGACCCACAGCGCCCGGTGCAGCTGGTGTTCGCCGGCAAGGCCCACCCGGCCGACGAGGGCGGGCAGGAGCTCGTGCGACAGATCCACACGCTGTCGCACGAACCGCGCTTCCACGGCCGCGTCCTCTTCGTCGAGGACTACGACATGGCCGTCGGGCGCGCACTCACGCGCGGCGTCGACGTGTGGCTCAACAACCCGCGCCGGCCGCTCGAGGCCTCCGGTACGTCGGGGCAGAAGGCGGCGATGAACGGCGTGCTCAACCTGTCGATCCTCGACGGTTGGTGGCCCGAGGGCTATGACGGCCTCAACGGCTGGGCGATCGGGGGCGACCGCGTGTACGCCGACGAGACCCGCGGCGACGAGGCCGACGCCGACCAGCTGTACGACCTGCTGGAACGCGAGGTCGTGCCGCTCTACTACCAACGCGACGAGAGCGGCGTCCCGACCGAATGGATGCGCCGTTCCGCACGCGCGATCGCGACGGTCACCCCGCGGTTCAACGCCCAGCGGATGGTCAAGGACTACGTCCGCCAGTACTACGCCCCGGCCAGCGAACGCGGGCGGGCATTCGCGTCCGACGACGGCGGCCTGGCGGCCGACCTCGCCGCGTGGCGCAAGCGGATCGCCGAGCACTGGTCGACCGTGCACTTCCAGGGACACCCGCTGGAGAAGGGCGCGCGGCGCATCGGTGACGAGCTCGAGGTCGAGGCGGTGTTCAACCCGCGTGGCCTGCGCAGCGAGGACATCGTCATCGAGCTCGTCTACGGTCTCGAGCGCGATGGCCTGCAGCGCGGTCTGCATCGCGTGCGGATGGAGAAGGTAGAGACGTACGCCGACGGCGGCGAGCGCTACCTAGCGCGCTTCGCGCCGGCGATCAGCGGGCGCCTCGTGTACGGCGTGCGCGCCTACCCGACGCACCCGGGCCTGGCGCACCCGTCCGATGCGGTGGCGATCCGCTGGGGTTGATCCGGGGCTGGCCGGCCCCGAGGCGCCTAGGTCGCTTCGGCAGCGTCGGGCGCGGCGCCGGATGCGCCGTTGGCGGAGTCCTCTGCGCCCTTGGCGGAAGCCCGGTCGGCCAGCACCCACAAACGCTCGCGCGGGCGCACGGCGAGGAGCGGCAGGGCGTCGAGGTCGGCATCGGGGACCGTGGAACCGAGCAGTCCCGCGGCCAGCGTCCGTTGCAGGGCGGGTCGCTTGTCCGCTCCCGTGACGATGACCCAGGCCTCGCGTGCTTGCGACAGGGCCGCGGCGGTGAGGCTCAGGCGGGCCGGACCGGCCGCGCTGGGTCGCACGACCGTCGTGGTGCCAGCGGCGTGCACCGCGCCCGTGCCCGGGAAGAGGCTCGCGGTGTGGGCATCCGCGCCCAGGCCGAGCAGCGCGAGATCGAGATCGAGGGGATCGCCGAAGGCCGCCTGCAGCCGCGCCGCGTGGTCGGCCGCCGCGGTCTCCGGAGCGTCGCGCCGCGGCCAGCCGAGCACCTGCTCCGCCGGGATCGGGACGCGATCCAGCCACGCCTCGCGGGCCGCGCGTTCGTTGCGCTCGGGGTGACCGAGCGGCACGTCGCGCTCGTCGCCCCAGGTGACCCACAGCCGCTCCCACGGCAGGTCGAGGCGGTCGCCGAGCCTGCGGTAGCCCGGCAGCGGCGTGCCGCCACCCGACAGCGCGACGACGAACCTGCCCCGCGCGGCGACGGCGTGGTGGCAGGCAGCGACGAAACGCGCCACCCAGGTCTCGGTGACGTCGTCGGCGACCTGAAGCGCGGCCTCCATGCCGTCGAGCGTACCACCGGTGCCGCCGCGGGCTCGGGGTAGCCTGGCGCATGAACTGGACGCGAACCGAAGCCTACGACCTGATGACCTCCTGGACCGCGAGCGAGAGCCTCCGCCACCACATGCTGGCCGTGGAGGCCGCGGTCGTCGCCTACGCCGAGCGGGAGGGCGCCGACACCGAGCTGTGGGCCGCCACCGCGCTGCTCCACGACTTCGATTACGAGCGGCACCCCCACCTCGGGCCCGACGGTCACCCGTTCGTCGGGGTCGCGCACCTGCGCGATCTCGGCGCACCCGAGGAGATGCTCGACGCGATCATGGGTCACGCCGATCACACGGGCGTCGCCCGGACCACCCGCCTGGCGCGGGTGCTGTACGCCTGCGACGAGGTGACCGGCCTGATCACGGCCGCCGCGCTGGTGCGCCCGGACAAGGACGTGCGCTCGGTGGCCATTCCCAGCCTGAAGAAGAAGTTCAAGGACAAGGCGTTCGCCCGCGGCGTCGTGCGCGACGACGTTCGCCGCGGCGCCGAGGAACTCGGCGTGGAGCTGTGGGACCACGTCGCGACCGTGCTCGCCGCCATGCAGGCGCGGGCGGCCGAGTTGGCGTTGGACGGGCGGCGGGTGGCCGACTGAGGCTCCGTCTGGCACGGGCTGGCAGCGGCGACGAACCCTTATGGGCGGTGGAGGTTCCAGCTGCGGTGCCCGTCGGCATCGCTCCGCCAGGGCGGCCACACGACCCACGAGGCGCGGCCGGCCACCTGACCGAGCGGGACGGGCCCGAACGCGCGCGAGTCGCGCGAGGCGAGCGGCGACCGGTTGTCGCCGAGCACGTACAGGTGGTCGCTCGGCACCACGGTGGGCGCGAGGCTCGGTACGATCATCGGCCCGTCGGCCAGGTACGGCTCGGCGACGACCACGCCGTCGACCCACAACCGCCCGCGGCGCAGTTCGACGGTCTGGCCCGCGATCGCGACCACGCGCTTGATGAGGAAGGGCCCCCCGGTCAGGCGGTCGATCCAGGTCCGCGGCGCGGCCCCAGGGGGCCGGAAGTAGACGACGTCGCCCGGCGACCAGTTGCGCAGTCCCAGGCGCACGAGCCAGGTCTCGAAGCGCGGGACCCACGCGCGGTCGCCGTCGTGTAGCGTCGGCGTCATCGAGGCGCCATCGACGCCGACGGTGGTGAAGCCGAAGTTGGCCAGCGCCAGGCCGAGCGTCAGCACCAGCAGCGCGCGCAACAGCGCGCCTGTGAACCGCTCCGCGGGCCGCCGGTCGGCCATGCTCAGGGCGCGTTCGGGGCCGCCGGCACCGACTCGAAGGCCTCCGGCGGACGCAGGGCGCGCCAGTTCCAATCGCCGTCGCGGCGGGGGGGCCAGATCACCGCGGTCGCCTTGCCGGCGATCGCCATCAGCGGCACCGGGCCGAACAGGCGCGAGTCCTCGCTGCCGCCGCGGGCGCGCTGCCGGTTGTCGCCCATGACGAAGTAGTGCCCGTCGGGGATGACGATCTCGTGCAGGAAGGGGATGCCGTCACGGACGTCGGCCGGCAGCGGCGCCAGCGAGTCCAGTGTCTGTCCGTAGTAGAGGGCGACCCGTGGGTCGGCGACGGGCAGTGGTGGCGGGTAGAAGCCCGCGATCGGCAGGTCCGGGGCGGGTGTGCCCGACGGCGTCGTGGCGAACCGCACGACGAAGCCCTGGAGTTCCCCGTCGCGCACCGTGACGACCGGGAAGTCCTGGCGGTCCGGGGTGATCTCGCCACTGCCGGAGATGAACCCCTGATCGATCGGGTGGTCGTTGACGATCACCTGGCCCGCGTCGATCCGCAGGCGGTCACCGGGGACGGCGACCACGCGCTTGATGAAGAAGGGACGGCTGCCGGTCTCGAGCGCGGTGGGCGAGTTCGCGGGATCCCGCACGACGACGATGTCACCTCGGCGGTAGGGGCCGGTGACGCCGATGCGCTTGAGCCAGGTCTCGTACTTCGGGATGAACACCCGGTCACCCGTCAGCAGCGACTGTAGGAGGTTGCTGCCGCCCACGCCACCGTCGAGGTTCGGGCGCATGGAACTGCCGACGACGCCGACGGTGTTGAAGACGAAGGTCACGACCAGGAAGGCGATCGCGAGCGCTTCGGCGTACCCGCGCACCTCCGTCCAGAAGCGGCGCTGCCAGGTGGGCTGCGCGGGGGTCTTGCTCGGGGCGGCGGCGCGCGCGCCGGGTGTCGATGCCATGGGCGGCAGTCTACCCCCGCCGCAGGTGAGACCAGAGCGTGCGGATCGTCTCGCCCGTGCGCTCGCCCGGCTGCGATCTGGGCGGAACCTCTGCCGGTGCGGCGCTCCCGGCGGCGCCCGGCGGCCGGTCGACGGGGGCGGGCGCCCTGCCCGACCCGGCTGCGGCTCCGGCGTCGCGGGGGAGGCCAGGGGCTGCCTGCGGCAACGACCGCCCGCGCATCGGTGCGCTCGAGGCCTGCTGCAGGCGCTCCAGCAGGGCTGGGTGCGTGCGCAGCTCGGCCTCGGCCTCGGCCTCGCCGAGGGCGACGATCTCGTCGAGCGCCCAGAACGACTCCAAGCGATACCCCGGCATCTCGTGCTGGATCCGCAGGTCAGCCGGGTGGTGGATGTACTGCGCGTCGGTGAGGAGCCGCATCATGATGTCCGCCGCGCGGAATGTGGCCGCCGCGAGTGGCGTGCGCCGCTCCAGGGTGACCGTCGCCACGACCCGCTGCCACCAGGAGACCTGGCCCTCGTGCGGGTCCGCGTACACCGCCCGCCGCGGCGGCGACACGTCGGAGGCGAGCGTCAGGTCGGTGTGGACGAGCGCCAACGCATCGACCGGCAGGTTGTTGAGGATGCCGCCGTCCGCCAGCGTGCGCCCCTGGTACTCGACCGGCTCGAAGGCGCCCGGGAGGCAAGCGGAGGCCCGCACGGGCGTGATGAGGTCGCCCGAGGTGAAGACCAGTTGCTCGCCGGCCTCGATGTCGGTACACGTCACGGCCAGCGTCTTGCCGAGGTCCTCGAAGCGGGGCGGTAGGTAGGTGGCGAGCAGCTGGTGCAGCTTCTCGCCCTTGACGACACCGCCGTTGAGCGAGAGGTCGATGACGTCGCGCCACGACACGGTGGAGGCGAGCTCGTGGAGATCGTCGGCGCGGTAGCCGTGGGCGTAGAGCGCCGCCAGGATGGCCCCCATCGACGTCCCCGCCAGGGCGTCGACCTCGATGCCAAAGCGCTCCAGCACGCGCAGGACGCCGATGTGGGCGAAACCGCGCGCGCCGCCGCCGGAGAGCACCAGGCCGATCTTCGGCGGGTGATCGTGCGCGGTGCGCGTCGATCGCGTGGGAGGGGCGCTTGGGCGGGGCATGGCTTCAGTCTAGCGGCGGGAGCCCCGCGAGGACGTCGGCATCGCTGACCAGCGTGCGTCCACCCCGCGGTGCCACCTCGAGCCCCAGCGTCTCGCCGTCGTCGCGGAGGGCCTCGCCGGTCAACACGTCGGTCCAGGTCCCCGACACGCCGCAGCGACCGACCGGCAGCGCGACGCGGCCGCCGACGCGATGCGTCACGACGATGACGGCCCCATCGCCGTGGACGCGCGCGAAGGCGTGGGCGCCGCCCTCGGCGAGCAGCGGACGGTAGCGGCCGCGGGCCAGCGCGGGGTGGCGGCGGCGCAGGTGCGCCAGCCGCCGCAGCGTTCGCTGGATGCGCAGGTCCCAACGCGTCTCGTCCCAGGGGAACGGTCGGCGGTTGTCGGGGTCCTCGCCGCCCTCGAGACCGACCTCGTCGCCGTAGTAGATGCAGGGCACGCCGACGTAGCCGAACAGCGCGTGGTGCGCCGCCAGGAAGGCGTCGCGATCGCCTCTGACGCGCGTGAGGAAGCGCGGCACGTCGTGCGAGGAGAGCAGGTTGAGTTGGGAGAGCGCGATCGGCCAGGGAAGACGAGAGCGGACGCGGGTCAGCCGCCGCTCCAACTCGGCGGCGTCGCAGCGGTCCGGGTCGCCTCGGAAGTCGACGCCGGCCCAGAAGGCCAGCATCGGTCGCAGGAAGCCGGCGTAGTTCATGGCACCGTCCTCCTGGTCGCCCTGCAACCAGGCGGTCGCGTCGAAGAAGTGCTCGCCGAGCACGTAGGCGTCCGGGCGTTCTTCGCGGACCGCGCGGCGGATGGCGCGCAGGTGCTCGGCATTCGCCGCCGCTCCCGCGCCCTCGCCGAGCATGTGGGCGACGTCGAGCCGCCAGCCGTCGACGCGCCACGGCGGGCGCAGCCAGCGCCGCAGGATCGCGCCGTCGCCGCCGTAGACGTCGCGGCGCACCGCCGGCGAGGCGTAGTCGAGGACCGGCAGCGAACGCACGCCCGCCCAACCGACGTAGCTCTCCGGGTCGGCGGGGTCGCGGAACACGTAGCGCTCGCGGTGCGGCGATTCGGGGTCGGCGAAGGCGCCGCGTGGCTCGGCGACCCCGGCGCGATCGAACCACGGGTGGTGGTCGCTGGTGTGGTTGACGACGGCGTCCAGCACGATGCGCATATCGCGGCGACGCAGTTCGTCGAGCAGGCGCTCGAGCGCCGGCTCGCCCCCCAGGTGGGGGTCGACCCGGCCGTAGTCGATGGTGTCGTAGCGGTGGCTCGAGGGACTGACGAAGATCGGGTTGAGGTAGAGCGTCGACGCGCCGAGGTCCGCGACGTGGTCGACGCCCTCGCGCACACCGTCGAGGTCGCCGCCGAAGAACTCGCGGGGCCCCATCCCGCGGGTGGGCAACTCGCTCCAGTCGCGTCGCGCGATCGGTCGGCCGTCGATCGTCCAGTCGCCGTCCCGTGGATCGTTGGCCGGGTCCGCGTTGCGGAAGCGGTCGGGGAAGACCTGGTAGACGACCTGCTCCCAGACCCACGCCGCGGGCCGGTAGCCCGCGACGTGGCGGAAGTGCTGCTGGGGTTCGGGTTCGCCGCCCTGCAGGCCGTCGGCCGCGAGCCAGCTCTGACGGTCGTCGAAGACGAAGCGGAAGGCGTAGCGGGTGGTCGCCTCGTGCGTCGCGATCGGGGTCTCCGCGACCCAATGGATCCAACCGCGCGCGTCCGGCCCACCCTCGGCGCGCATCGGCGTCAGGCGCTCCTCGTGGTCGGGCTCGGTTCGGAGCCAGACGCCGAGCGGCACGGCGCCGCGGGTCAGCACCCGCAGCCGCAGCCGGCCGTCGTGACCGTCGAGCAGGCCCTCGACGGGGGTGTGATCGGCGTCGAATGCTTGCGCGTCGCCGGCGTCGAATGCTTGCGCCTCGCCGGCGTCGAACGCGTTCGCGCGGTCGGTCATGCGCCGCAGCCTACCCGCCGCAGGTCACTCCGCGGGCGGGACCGTCAGCACGACCTCGACCGTGCGGGTGCTCCCGTTGCGCCACACCTCCAGCGTGACGGTGTCGCCGGCGTCCTTGGCGAAGACGATGCGTTGCAGGTCCTCGGCGCGCGGCACGGCCTGGCCGTCCGCCGCCACGATCACGTCGCCACCCGCCGGGTAGCTCTCGCCGTCGACCTCGGCATTGAAGCTGGGGCCGTCGAGGCCCGCCTCGTCGGCCGCGCTGCCAGCCGCGACCTGGGTGACGACCAAGCCCTCGTCGGGCAGGTTCAGCGCGTCGCGCACGCTCTCGGGGAAGGCGGAAACGGGGAAGATCGTGACGCCGAGCCGCGGCCGCGTGGGGTCGGCCGAGGCCGCGGCCAGCCCGCTCAGCCCCCCGGCCTGCAGGGCCGGCATCGCCTGCTCGAGGAGTTCGGCAGGCACGGCGAAGCCGATGCCGACGTTGCCGGCCTGACCGCCCACGTTGACGCCGGCGACGATCGCGGTGTTGATCCCGATGAGCTCGCCACGCGAGTTCAGCAGCGGCCCACCCGAGTTCCCCGGGTTGATCGCGGCGTCCGTCTGGATCATCGGCACCTCGATGCGGCCGATCGACGTCAGCTCGCGGCCGATGGCGGAGACGATGCCGCTCGTCACGGTGCTGGCGAGCCCGAAGGGGTTGCCGATCGCGATGGCTTTCTGCCCGACGCGCACCCCCTCGGCTGCCAGTGGAATGGGCAGCGTCCGGGGCGCCAGGTCCGGCTCCTCGAGCTCGAGCAGCGCCAGGTCGACGTCCGGGTTGGCGCCGACCACGCGTACGTCGAAACGCTCGTCGAGATCGGGGAAGCTGACCTGCAGGCTGGCGCCCTCGCGCAGTGCCACCCCGCCGGTCTCGAGGGCGTCGCGCACGACATGGTAGTTGGTCACCAACCAGCCGTTCTCGACCACGAAGCCGCTGCCGGAGCCGGCCCGCCGCTGCGGGCCACTGGGTGGTTGCGGGAGGTTGAAGAAGTCGCGGAACTGCGGTGGCAACTGCTCGCGCAACTGCTCGAAGGGGTCGACCGCGCGGCCGAGCACCTCGACGTGCACGGCGACCACGCTCGGTCCGTAGGTCTCGATGACGGACACGGTGTTGGCCTCGTCCTGGAGCAACGCGGCCCGCTCGTCGATCGGGGGCACGACGCCCTGCGCCAGGCTCGGCCAGGCGGCCAGGAGGGCCACGGCGGCGGCGAGGAGCCAGGCAAACCGTGGGAGGCCGCCCGCGGGCCGGATCGCGGCGGCGGCGGTGGCGGTGTGGGTGGGTGGTGCGGGGTCGGAAGGGGCGCGTCTCAACGTGGGACCTCCATGGCACGCAGCATGCAACGACGCCATGATGCTCGGGCGTGACGCGGATGAATTCGATGAGACAGTATGCAGACGCTGGACGGCACCGGTCGGTCAGCCGGGCGCGCGCCCCGACGCCCGGGCGCGTCGGCCCCAGCGGTGCAGACCCCACACGGCGGCGGCGCCGAGCAAGGCCAGCGCGACCGCGACCGCAGCCGCTGCCGCGTTCGGCGGCGGCAGCAGGACGAGCCGGACGGCGTCGTCGGGTTGCCACGGCCAGACCCGCCGCAGGCTACCGACCAGGAAGCCCGCCAGCGCGGCATGCGTGACGTCCGGGAACCGGCGCAGCCAGCCGCTGAGCAGCCGGGCGAAGCCGAGCAGCCCCACGCCGGCACCCAGGGCGAACGGCAACAGGGTCGCGACGTCGGCGCGGGCGATCGCCCCGAGCACCGTCTCGTACTTCCCCATCAGCACCAGGAGAAAGGCGCCCGAGACACCCGGGAGCACCAGGGCGCAGATACCGATGGCGCCCGCCAGGACCAGGAACCACACGGCGTCGGGTGTGGCGACCGGCGTGAGGCCGACGATCGCCGTCGCGGCGACGGCAGCGGCGACGGCGGCGACGACCCCGGAGGCGCGCCAGCGGCCGACCTCCACCGCGACGACCGCGGTGGACGCCGCGATCATGCCCAGGAAGAGGGCGTAGACCTGGGGTCGCGCGGCCTCGAGGGCGCCCTCGATCACGCCCGCCAGCGTGATGACGCTGACGGCGATACCCATGACCAGGCCGAGGAGGAAGGTGCCGTCGGTGCTGCGCCAGGCCAGCAGCCAGGAGCGCCGCCGGACGGCGCGCCACAACGGGGCTCGGGTCAGGTTCCCGAGGGCGGTCAGCAGCCGGTCGTAGATGCCGAGGACGAGCGCCATCGTGCCGCCCGAGACGCCTGGGACGACGTCGGCCGCACCCATGAGCGCGCCACGCCAGGCCGCGGCCAGGGCGTCGTGGGCGAGGCGGGGTCGAGGCGGAGCGGGGTTCTCGTCGCCCTGGGGCACGGCCGCCAAGGTAGCACGGGCCCGATGCCGAGGGGGCATCGAACGGTGGCGGCCGCCGCGCTCGGGGTGCCACGGGTGGGTTAGGCTTCCCCCATGACCGACGCGCTCGTCGCCCACCGCCTGCGTGACACGTTGCTCGATCGGGGCCTCGCGGTCGAGGCCATCGACGAACTGGCCGGTTCCCTCCTGTGGCGCATCGGCCGCCTCTCCGAGGACGGTCCGGTGACGGTGCGGGTGGGCTTCGCGACCAGCGCCGCCGCCTTCGGCGAGCTCCCGCGCCTCCGCAACGCCAGCGACGAGGAGATCGTCGCCGCCGTCGAAGAGGGCCAGCTGCGCGTCGAGTGGGTCGGCCCGCGAGGCCGGTGAGTCGCGCGTGACCCTCGACCACGAGGTGAGCTTCGACCTGGACCTCGCGCTGTCGCCGGAGGACGCTCTGGCGTTCGTGCGCGACGTCCCCCGCAGCCTCTCCCGCGCCGACTTCCTGCGTTCCCTGCGTCTCGAGGGGGAGGCCCCCACGGTCGTGGTGGCCGAGTTGCCGGTCAACGCGGCGCTCTTCGGCCAGCGCCTGTTGCCGTTCCGCAGTGAGTTGCAGCGGACCGAGCGGGGCGCCGTCCTGCGGGCCCTGCCGATCGATCACGACGGTCCCGGCTGGGCCGCGGTGGACGGCGAGGCCGAGGTCGCCCCCGGCGTGACGGGCTCGCGCGTGCGTTACCACTTCAAGGTGCGCGTGCACCTGCGGTTGCCGGACGCCGAGCGCTGGGGCGGGCAGGCGCTGCTGCGCATGATCGAGTACACCGCCCAGACGGTCCTGGAGCGCGTGACGGCGGCCTTCCCACAGGCGTTGCAGGCCGCCGCCAGCGACGCCGAGGCCGCGGTCGCGGGTGTCGACCTGGCCGTCTGAGGCCGCCGTTGCGTCGACCACCTGCGCGGACGCGACGACCCTCCTCGGCGTCGGTCACTTCCCGACGCAGAAGCGCGTGAAGACCTCGGCCAGGGTGTCCTCGGCCACGTCACCACGGCCCGTGATGCGGGCCAGGGCGCGCAGTGCCGTCTCCAGATCGAGCCCTTGCAAGTCGGTGGGCGCGCCCGGCACCCGGGCCAGTGCCGCCACCGCCTCGCGCAGCGCGTCGGCCTGTCGCTCCGACGTCACCCACGCCTCCTCGCCGGCGGCGTCGCCCTCCAGGCGCGTCTCGAGCTCCTGACGCAGCGCATCGAGGCCCGCGCCGGTGGCGCTCGACACCGGCCGCACGGGCACCCCCAACTCGCTCGCGTCCCACATTCGCGGGCGGTCCGCCTTGCTCGCGACCCAGATCGTGCGCTCGCGGTCCAGGGCCGAGACGAGCACGAGGTCCTCTGGTTCGAGGGGGCGCGTGCCGTCCACCAGGGCCAAGACCACGTCCGCCGCCGCCGCCAGCTCGCGGGCCCGCGTGACGCCGTGCGCCTCCACGGCGTCCGACGTGGTGCGGAGCCCCGCGGTGTCGATGGCCGTCACGCTGACGCGGCCCAGCTCGAGCGGCGCCTCGAGGTAGTCGCGCGTCGTCCCGGGCGCGTCGGCGACGATTGCCCGCTCGTACCCGAGCAGGGCGTTCAGCAGGCTGGACTTGCCGGCGTTCGGCCGGCCGACGATCGCCATGCGCGCGCCGCGGGTCGCGAAGCGACCGGCGCTCGCCGTCGCCAGGAGTCGCTCCAGCCGCGAGCGTGCGTCGGCGACGGGAACCTCGATCCGGGCCTCGGGCACACCCTCCTCCGGGTAGTCGAGGCTTGCGAGCACCGCCGCGTAGGCGGACGTCAACTCGCGCTGGGCCGCGTCGATCGCCTCCGATAGGGCACCGGAGAGCCCGACGCTCGCCTGCCGCCTCGCGGCGTCGCTGCGCGCCTCCACCATCGCGAGGATGGCCTCGGCCTGCGCCAGATCGAGCCGGCCGGCGGCGACGGCCCGCAGCGTGAACTCGCCGGGCTCCGCCGCCCGTGCGCCCCACCGTAGGCAGGCCGCGAGCACCGTGCGCAGCACCGCCGGGCCGCCATGAACCTGCAGTTCGACGGCGTCCTGGCCGGTGTAGGACCGTGGCGCGCGGAAGGTGAGCAGCAGACCCTCGTCCACGAAGACGCCGGCGCCGTCGGCATCGTGCGCGTCACCGTCGACGATCCGCCCGAACACCACGCGGCCGCCCGGCAGACCGTGGACGGGCCGGCCGCTGGCCGGCCGAAAGACCGCGGCTGCGATCTCGAACGCCCGGGGTCCCGCGACGCGGACGATGCCGATCGCCCCGATGCCGGGGGCGGAGGCGATCGCCGCGATGGTGTCGTCGAGGCGGCCGGACGTCATGCCGGCCACCGGCGTGCGCAGGAGCGACGTCTCGGAGGTCGCGGGCCGATTCATGGCCCCATGGTCGCACGAGAACATGGGGGGTTACGATGCCGCGAGTCAGGCACGCGCCCCGCACGCATCGGCGAGGCGCCGCGTGCGCGCCCGCGCGCGGGTGGTGGAGGTCCGCATCGTGGAGACGATCCAACTGATCCAGAGCATC
>Ga0180429_10001155_pt1 | contig 22553 bp, 18 predicted proteins | sample SS_ome_FD_132428 | JGI IMG/M metagenome (GOLD analysis project Ga0180429, IMG submission 132428) | Hypersaline lake sediment archaeal communities from the Salton Sea, California, USA - SS_1_S_1 metaG | ecosystem: Environmental > Aquatic > Non-marine Saline and Alkaline > Hypersaline > Sediment ...
AACGGGTACGCGAATGCCTGCGCACGGCGCGCGGCGGCGTCATCGAAAGCCTCGTCACGGCGCTCGAGCAGCACGCCGCGGGACGCCCGGCACAGGACGACCTGTCCGTGCTCCACGTACGTTTCGAGCGCGACGTCATGCTCGCGCTCGATGCCTCTCCCGCGCGTAGCGCACGCGGGCGCGCCGCGAGCCACTGGCGCTGCCTTGTCGAACTCGGCCACGACACCCTGCGCGGCAATGACCCGGTGCCCTTGCTCGGTACGATCATGGATCACCTGCAGGGCTTCGGCGCGCGCACGGCCGAGATCTACGTCATCCTGACCGAACTCTACTCCAATGCGCTGGAGCACGGACTGCTCGGGCTGGATTCCGCGCTCAAGGATGGTCCCGACGGCTTTGGCGCCTACTACGCGCTGCGCGAGCAGCGCCTCGCCGGGCTCGACACGGGCGCGATCGGCATCGAGCTGGCACATTGCCCGACACCGGACGGCGGCGTGCTGGATGTCACCGTGAGGCAATCACACAACGGTTGCGATCTGACTGAGCGGGGCGGCTGCACGCTCGGCGACAACGGCGGCTACACGGGCCGTGGCGTGGCCCTGGTACGCTCGCTGTGCGAATCCCTGTCGTACAGCGAAGACGGCTGCGTCGCCCATGCGCGTTACCGCTGGCACACGACCCCGGCATGGTCGCGGCACGGCGACGAGGCGAAAAAAAAGGCCCCGGGGGAAGGGGCCTCGAAAATGGCCGGCTGAAGCAGACCGGCAGCGAAGGAAGGAAGGAGAGAACGAAGAAAAGTCGTTCAGGCCGCGCGGGTGGCGGCGGTATCCCAGCTACGCAGCTCCGGCATGACTTCCTTGGCGAAGACCTCGACGGTGCGCTGCGCGACTTCGAACGGCATGCCGGCGAAGCGCGGGATGATGAGGATGTCGTAGTCGCCGATGATCTGGCGACGCTTTTCGAACTTGTCCAGCATCTGCTGCGGCGTGCCCCAGACCTGGCCCTCGACGTAGGCGTCGGCGACCGCGTCCAGGCCCATCTCGTTCATCGCCACGGCAGTGTCGCCGTAGGCTTCGTAGCCTTTCGCGTCCTTGAAATGGTCGCCCATCATCTCGTAGTGGTGCATGACGCTGAGCAGGTAGTCGCGGACGTACTTGTTGGCATTGTCCGCGGCGCGCTCGGCGCTGCTGTCGCAGACGGTGATGTCGGTCATGATCGGGATTGGCGCGGGGCGCTTGTGGTGTTTCTGGTAAGCCGCCGTGTAGGCTTCGATCTCGGCCTTGTGCGTGTCCATCGACTTGTAGGTGAACTGCATCATCTGCGCCCCGAGCAGCGCCGCCTCCTCGACCGAGTCGGGCGACATCGCCACCTGTTTCAGGCGCCCCTTGAACGATGCCCTGGGCTTGGGCCGGATGACCGCACGCGGCTGGTCGAAATACTTGCCGTGATGCTCTTCCATGACGCCGGTCTCGAGCGCTTCGACGATCATCGCCGCGGCTTCGTCGAACCGACCGCGCGCTTCCTCCATCGGAATGCCGAACTGGTCGTACTCACGGCGCGACAGGCCGCGGCCGAGACCGAGAATCGCCCGGCCACCTGACAGGTGATCGAGCAGCGCGGCCTTCTCGGCGACGCGCAGCGGCTGGATGTTCCACGGCAGGATGACCGCGCCGGTGGCCAGCTTGATGCGCTTGGTCCGCCCGGCGAGGTGTGCCAGGTAGACGAAGTTGTCCGGGCAGAAGGAGTAGTCCTCGAAGTGATGCTCGACGACCCAGATATCGTCGTAGCCGAGTTCGTCGGCCATCAACGCGATGTTGATTTCCTCGTCGTAAACCTGCTCGTCGCTGATGCCGGTCCAGCCCCAGCTCTGCATGACCTGTTCGATGCCGATGTTCATGATCAGATTCCCCTCGTGATCGCGTAAGGCGGCGGCGCGCCGGCGCCGCCGCCGTGATTGTTCAGCCTACCGCGCGCAGGAACGCCGGCTCCTGGTCGGCGTCCTGGTCGAACGCGGGACGATCGCCGAGCTGCTTGAGCTCCGGCACGACGTGCCTGGCGAACGTCTCCAGGTTCTTCATCGCGACGTCACCCGGCATGCCGGCGTAGCTGAACACGCCGGTAAAGCCGCAACAGTTGGTGCGGCTGTGGATTTCCTTGATCTTCTCGTAACACTGCTCGGGCGTACCCCAGACCTGCAGGTCCATGAAGAACTGCGCCATGCCGTCGATGCCGTGCTCTTCGATGGTCTCGTTGAGCTTCTTGTAGTACTCGTAGCCCTTGGTGTTCTCGAAATGCGAGCTCTGCATCTCGTAGTGCTTCACCACCGACTGCCAGTAGCCGACGATGTACTTGCGCGCCATTTCCTCGGCACGGCCGGCGTCCTTGTCACAGCACACCCAGCCGGCCACGTAGGGCGGCGGCGCGTCGACGCCGTGCACCTGGCGGAAGATGCCACTGTAGTCGGCGAGATCCTGCGCGTGTTCTTCCCACGGCTTCTGCGGAATGATGAGGATGCCGACGCCGAGCTTGGCCATCAGCGCACACGACTCGGGCGAGACCGAGGCGGCATAGGTGCGATTCTTGAAGCTGCGGAACGGCTCCGGGCGGATGCGCGCGCGCGGCTGCTTGATGAACTTGCCGTCGTACTCGCAGTAGCCGTTCTCGAGCCCGGTCAGCACCATCTCGGCGGATTCGACGAAGCGCTCGCGGGACTCGTTCATGTCGACTTTGAACGCCTCGAACTCGACGCGGCCGAGACCGCGGCCGATGCCGAAGATGACGCGGCCGTCGCTCATGCAGTCGAGCATGGAAATCTTCTCGGCGACGCGCATGGGGTCGTTCCAGGGCAGCACCACGACCATGGTGCCGAGCTTGATCTTCTTGCTGTGACCACCGACCGCGGCCAGGAACTGCACCGGGTCGGGCGTCATGGTGTAGTCGGTGAAGTGATGCTCCACGCCCCACACGGATTCGTAGCCGAGCCCCTCGGCGGCGAAGGCCAGGGCCATGTCCTGCTGGTAGATGGAGTAGTCGCTGACGCCATCGGCGTTCTGCGGATTCTGAAATATCGATGCCATGCCGACGTGCATGTGATGGAACCTCCTCGATTCGGACCTGAGTCGACGCAGCACGGCTGTGCGGACTGCGCTTGATCTGTGTCAACTATAGGCAGGCACCGGTTGACAGGTGAGCGGCGGTGCTGTCATTTTTTAGGCATTTCGTGTCACAAACGGCCTGACATGTCAGCGATCGCCCAGCTTCCCATGCCCAATACCTACGTCAAGCTGATGGCGCAGGCGTCGTCCGATCCGGCCCGTTTGCTCGCCGGCAGCGGCCTCGATCTGACCGAGGTGCTTGAAGGCGATGGCGCGATCGCGGTATGGCAGCAGCTCGTCTGCGCCCGCAACTCGGCGGCCATGATGACGCGGCCGGACTGGCACCTGGCCTGGGTCCTGCGCGTCGCCGAGCGCTTCCACGGCCCGATCACGGCCGCCTGGCTGTCGGCACCGACGCTCGGCGACGGCCTCGACGTGTTCATCCGCTACGTGCCGACGCGCATCCCCTACCTGCGCTGGAGCACGCGCAGCAGCGGCGACGACTGGGAGGTCGAGCTGCGCGTGCTGATGGACCTCGGCGATATCGGCCCGCTGCTCATGGAAGTCCCGCTGCTCACGCTCGGCGCCTATATGCGCACGCTGCAGGGTGACCGGCTGGACGCCGTGCGCTTCGAGTTCCCGCATGCCCCGCTGACCGCCATCGCCGACTACCAGCGTGTCTTTCCCGCCGCCTTCGCGTTCAGCGCGCGGCGCGCGGCGATGATCATGCCGTCCCGCTACCGCGCGCTGCCCAACCCGGGATACGACGACGTCCTGTGGACCACCGCGCTGCGACGCTGCGAGGCCTCGGCGCAGGAGCATGCCGGCGCGGCGCTGATCAGCCAGGTCATCGAAGCGCTGCACGACAGCCTGGAACACCCCTGGGGTGGACGCACGCCGCCAACCCTGGCGGAGATGGCCGCTCACCTGCACGTCTCGCTGAGCACGCTCAACCGCCGCCTGCGCGGCGCCGCGACCAGCTACCAGGCGCTGGTCGACGACGTCCGCCGCCAGCGTGCGCGCGAGCTGCTCGCCAATCCGCGCCAGCGGGTCGGCGACATCGCCGCGGCGCTGGGCTTTCTCGATCCGACCAGCTTCGTGCGCTCGTTCCGCCGCTGGTACGGCACCACGCCAGGCCGCTACCGGCGCGAACTCGCCGCCGGCCGCCGCTGAGCGAGCAGGCCGGGCGGCGCGCGCGCACGACCTACTAACCCGCTATTCGCTGCCGTCCACCCATTCCTGGTTGAGCAGCTTCATGCGCGTGGTCACAGTGAGCAGGAACGCGGTCGACCAGGCGAAGAGAATCCAGCCGTTGGTCGATTCGATCGCCGAGAGCAGGCGCCAGTCCGGCGACATCACCAGGTCACCGAAGCCGACGGTGGTGTAGGACGAGACCGAGAAATACAGCGCGGCTTCGAAGCTCGAGAACTCGTCGAGCCACATGTAGACGATGGCGTAGCACCACATCTCGAGCGTATGCAGCGCGAAAATACCCAGCACCACGATGAGCAGCACGAAAGCCTGGCGCCCACGGCTGGCGAGCGGGCGCAGCCGGGCGCGATGCCGGTGCATGAGGTGGTTCAGGTAGAGCAGCCCCCAGAAGTGGATGAGCACGGTGAGGATGCTCATCCCCGTACCGAGCGCAAGGTTGGCGAAAAGGTTGGGGAAGTCAGTGCTCATGGGTGGCGCGATGCGGCAGGCGGGATGCCGATTGTCGCGCGCCGGACGGACGAGGTGAATGGCCGCGATCAAATTGGCGCGTCGCGGCATGCGTGCGAGAATCCCTGGCATGTCAGCACCCGTCAGCGGAACCCCGTGATGCGCCAGCCCGCGCGCCCGCGGTCGGGCGGCGCCGCGCTCGTCCGCGCCGCCAGCGCCGCGCTCGTCCTCGCGCTCGTCCTGACGCTGGCATGGGCCGCACGCCGGCCGTCGCCCGAGACGGACCAACCCTACGCCCGCTGGCGCAACGGCGTGATCGTGCATGTGCGCAACTGCGAGGCACCGCGCGGCGACGAGGCCCTGCTCAAGTGCGCGGCGCTCGCCTGCGCGCGCCGCGTCACCCAACAACTGACCAATCCGCAGCAGGCCAAGCTGGCCCTGAGTTCCTATGCCCGTACCGGTGACGGCGAGACCATCGAGATCCGCGGCACCCTCGACCAGTACCTGCGCGCGCCGACCCTGCCGACCGGCTTCACCTGCCGCACGCGCGATTACCGGCGTGCCGAGCCCGAGTTCGAGTTCGGGCGCCGCCAAGCGATGGGTTCCCTCTGACGGCCGCGGCACTTGAATCCCGCCCGTCCGCTCTACCCGCGCCCGCTGTTCCGTCACTGCCCGCGCTGCGCCCGCGAGGCCGGCAGCGGCGACGACGGCCGGCGCTTCGTCTGCCCGCACTGCGACTTCCGTTACTACCACAACGTCGCCGCCGCGGTTGCCGCGGTGGTCGTGCACGACGGCGCACTGCTGATCACGCATCGCGCGCACGCTCCCGCCTTGGGCACGCTCGATCTGCCGGGCGGCTTCGTCGACCCGGGCGAAGCGCCGCAGGACGCGCTGGCACGCGAGCTCGCCGAGGAGCTCGGCTGGGCCACCCTGCCGGCGCCGCTGGTGTTCCATCACGGCGCGCCCAATCACTACGAGTACGCCGGCGTGCGCTACGCGACCTGCGACCTGTTCTTCCGCCTGGACCCCGCGACGCGCCCGCCGCTCGCGCCCGCCGACGACGTCGCCCATGCCGAGTGGCGCGCGCTCGATACCCTCGAGCCCGCCGCGTTCGGCATGGCCTCGGTGCGCGAGGTCGTCTCGCGTCTGCGCCCGATGCCTGGAACTTGAGGTCGGCGACACGGTCGGGGACACTGTGCGCCCTTCGTCACAACCCTGTCCATGGAGTCCATCGATGCTCAAATCACGCCTGCGTGACCTGGCCGCTCTCGTCCTCGCCGGCGCTGCCGTCGCCGTGCATGCCGCGGGTCCGTCACCGGCGCCCGAGGGTGCCGAACTCTATTTCATCGCGCCCAACAACGGCGCGCACGTGAAGAGCCCGGTGCGCGTGCAGTTCGGTCTGCGCGGCATGGGCGTCGCCCCGGCCGGCGTCGAAGTGCCGAACACCGGCCACCACCACCTGCTGATCAACGCCGACCCGATGCCCGACATGACCCAGCCGCTGCCGAGCAGTGACGCGGTGCGCCACTTCGGCAAGGGCCAGACCGAGACCGAGGTCACGCTCGAACCGGGCACCTACACGCTGCAACTCGTGCTCGGCAACGCCCGGCACGTGCCGTTCGACCCGCCGATCATGTCCGGCACCATCACGATCACGGTCGAACCCTGAGTCGCACGCGGCCCACGCCCCGCCATGCCGCGCTCACAGCGCGGCGACGAAGTCGTCGAGCAGCGCCAGCACCGCATCGGTCTGCTCGGCGTGCGGCGCATGGCCGCAGTCCGCGAGATCGACGCGGCGCGCGCCGGCCAGCGCCGCGATGCGCTCGGCGTGCACGGGCGTGTTGTACGGGTCGTCGTTGCCGCGGATGCACAGCACCGGCACGGTGATCGCGGCGACCGCGTCGCAGATGTCCCAGCGACGAAAACCGGGATCGAGCCAGGCATCGCACCAGCCGCGGAAAGCACGATCGACGTTGTCGCCGTGGTAGCGCGCGAGGCGCTCGCGCAGGCCGTGCTCGCGAAACGCCCGGTCGGCGGCGGCGATGGTGCGCAGGGTCTTGTCCTCGGTAAGCACGTGCGGCGCCATCACCGCCACGCCGCGTACGCGCGGATCGGCCACGCGGCCGGCGTAGACCAGCGCGATGGAGGCGCCGTCGCTGTGTCCGATCAGCACGCACTCGCCGATCCCGGCGGCGTCGAGCAGCGGCCCGAGAACCTCGCACGCCTCGCGCGTGTGGAAATCGAGTGGACGCGGCAGCGCAATCGCTGACGAGGCGCCGTAGCCGGCCCGCGAATAGCAGAACACGCCGAGCCCGGTCGCCGCGGCAAGGCGTGCCGGGAAGTCCTTCCACATGGCGACGCAACCGAGCCCTTCGTGCAGCAGCACCAGCGTCGGCCCATCACGCCGCGCGGGCTCGCGCGCGCACTCGAGGGCGTTGCCGTCGGGCAGGGTGATGAAGTTGCCGGTGGCCATGCGCGCAAGCCGCCTCGTTCTGGCCGTGTGCCGGTGTCCCGTTCGGCGCGGCGCACATGCGCTACCGCCCGGCGCCGCTGGCGGCGCCGGGACGGGATACGCCGAACCGCGCTCGAATCAGGCCGCGAGCAAGCCCTCGCCGTTGGCCCATTCGAGCGCTGCCGCCATGGCACGCTCGAACTTGTCGAACAGCTCATCGACCTGGGTCGAGGTGATGATCAGCGGTGGGCAGAACGCCATCACATCGCCGATTGCGCGGCAGATGAGGCCGTTCGCGTGGCAGTGCTTGAGCACTTCCGCGCCGACGCGTCCCGGCGGATCGAAGGCCGCCTTGGACTGCTTGTCGGCGACCAGCTCGACGGCGCCGATGAGCCCGACGCCGCGCACCTCACCAACCAGCGGATGATCGCGGAAACGCTGCAGACGCTCCTGGAACTGCGGCGCCAGCGCCGCGGCATGCTCGAAGAGCTTGTCGCGCTCGTAGATCTCGAGCACCTTGAGCCCGACGGCGCAGGCCACCGGGTGACCGCTGTAAGTGAAGCCGTGGCCGAACATGCCCATCTCGGGCGCGGCATCGACGAAAGCCTGGTAGATATCGTCCTTGATCACCACCGCCGACAGCGGCTGGTAGGCGGAGGTCAATGCCTTGGCAAGCGAAATCGAATCGGCGCGAATGCCGTAGGTGTCCGCACCGAACGGCTGCCCGGTCCGACCGAAACCGCAGATGACCTCGTCGTCGATGAACAGCACCTCGTGACGCGCGAGCACTTCCTGCACCTTCTCGAAATAGGTCGCGGGCGGCACGATCACGCCACCCGCGCCCATCACCGGCTCGGCGATGAAAGCGGCCACGGTCTCCGGGCCCTCGCGACGGATGAGTGCGTCGAGATTGTCGGCCAGGCGGGTCGCGAAGGCTTCCTCCGATTCACCGGGTTCGGCGCAACGCCAGTGGTGCGGCAGGTCGGTGTGCAGGAAGCGCCCGCCGGCCAGCGGCAGGTCGAAACCCTTGTGTGACGGCGCCAGCCCGGTGAGGCTGCCAGCGGCCAGCGTGATGCCGTGATAGCCCTTGTGCCGACCGATGATCTTCTTCTTCTCCGGCCGGCCGACGACGTTGTTGTAGTACCACACCAGTTTCACCTGGGTGTCGTTGGCGTCGGAGCCCGAATTGCCGAAGAAGACCTTGGACTTGTGCAGCGGCACCATGTCCTTGAGCTTCTCGGCGAGGCGGATACCGACCTCGTGGCTCTTGCTGGCGAAGAGCTGCGCGTAGGACAGCTCCTTCATCTGATCGTAGGCGGCCTGTGCGAGTTCCTCGTTGCCATAGCCGAGCGCGGTGCACCACAGCCCGGCCAGCCCCTCGAGGTACTGCTTGCCCTGATCGTCGTACATGTACACGCCTTCGGCGCGCTTGAGCATCATCGGGCCGGTCTGCTGGTGCTGGCCGAGATGGGTCTGGGGGTGCAGCACGGCATCGAGGTCGCGTGCAGCGATAGTGCCGGGTTCGAAAGTCACGGCCTGTCTCCTGTCGGTGCGAAATCACGGCACCCGGCGGCAGGCATGGCGAACGTCCCGGCCATGCGGCAGCGCTGGCGCGGGGGATCGATCCTGTGTCGACGGGGCCCTGTGCCCATTCTAGTCCGCGCGCCGGGGCGCGGCTATTCGAGCGTGACGAAGATATCGCGCGGCGTCGGGTCGACCAGCACCACCACCGGTGCGGCCTCCAGCGCGCCCGTCGCGGGGGCGCGCACGCGCACCCACAGGCCGTTGCGCGACTGCACCACGGCGAGCTCGGCCTGCGCGCCGGCCGGGGCCACGGCCCGGATCAGGAACGGGCGCATCTCCGCCGGCACGCCGACCTCGCGATCGACATAGTGCGAGGCCGTCCCGGGACTGACCTGCACGTAGGGTTCGTCGGCCAGTTCGGCGACCGCCTCGGCGCGCCGCGCGGGCGCCAACGGATGGACCAGCCAACCGGGCAACTCGACCGCCGCCTCGTCGGCCGGCGGCGGTGCCGTCAGCCAGGGGTGCACCGGCACGGTCCCCGCCTGGTCCTGCTCGCCACAGGCGCCGAGCGCGAGCAGCGCCAGCGCCACCAAACCTGCCCGGGCGGTCCGCGCGCCCGCTGGCCGATCCTGCTTCCTCATGTCGACTCCCCGCTGACCGGCGCCTGTTGCGCCACCGTGCATCCTCGCACATCCGCCGGGCGCGCGATGGCCGGACACCTGCCTTCCGTTTGCCCGCCTGCACGGTAAACTTCCCCCTGCTCAACTAGCGGCGCATCTCGGGGAGAAATTCGTGTTCGATCTGGAAAACATCCAAACAGTTGCCGACGTACCGCGGCTGCAGGCCCGCGTCCGGCCCACGGCCACGGCGCAGATTTTCGCAGGGCGCGAGACCACCTACGCCGACTTCGACCGCCACACCAGCCAGGTCGCCAACGCGCTGCGCGAGGCCGGTGTCGGCGCGCAGGCGCGGATCGGCTACCTGGGCAAGAATTCGGATTACTACTTCGAACTGCTGTTCGGCGCCTGCAAGGCCAACGCCGTGGTGGTCGGCGTCAACTGGCGCCTCGCGCCGCCCGAGATCGAGTTCATCCTCAACGACGCGCGCTGCGAACTGCTCTTCGTCGGTGCGGAATACTACGAGGCGGCCGCGCAGATTCGCGACAACTGCCCGTCGCTCAAGGGCATCGTCGCCATGGACGGGCCGCACGGCGACTGGCCCGGCTTCACCGACTGGCGCGACGCCGCATCGACGGCCGATCCGCACCTGCCGGTCGACGCCGACGACGACGTCATCCAGCTCTACACCAGCGGCACCACCGGGCATCCCAAGGGCGTCCAGCTCAGCAACGCCAATTTCCGCGCGTTGTTCGAGACCGCCGAGCGCGCGCAGTGGGGATTGTTCGCAGCCGGCGGCACCACGCTGACCTGCATGCCGGTATTCCACATCGCGGGGGCGAACATGGGCGTGTTCTCGCTCGCCCAGGGCGCCACCAACGTCGTCATGAAGGAAGTCGACCCGGCAGCCATCCTCGACTTCATCCCACGCTACGGCATCAACTACGCCCTGTTCGTGCCGGCCGTCATCCTCGTGCTGACCCAGCATCCCGACGTCGGCGCGTGCGACTTCACGTCGCTGGAAAAACTCTTCTACGGCGCCTCGCCGATTGCCGAGGATCTCCTCGCCAGCGCGCAGCGCGTGTTCGGCTGCGAGTTCTTCGGACTGTATGGTCTGACCGAGACCTCGGGTGCCGGCACCTGCCTCGATCCAGCCGGCCATGCCGCCGGCAAGCTGCGTTCCTGCGGCAAACCCTATCCCGGGATTGAGATCGAGGTACGCGATGCGACGGGCCAGGCGCTCGGCCCGGACCAGGTCGGCGAGATCGTCATGCGTCATCCCATCATCATGAAGGGCTACTGGAACCGCGCCGAGGCGACCGCCGAAGCGGTGCGCGACGGCTGGTTCCACACCGGCGATGCCGGCTACTTCGACGACGAGGGCTACCTCTACATCCACGATCGCGTGAAAGACATGATCGTCTCCGGCGGCGAGAACGTGTACCCGGCCGAAGTCGAGAACGCGATTTTCGGCCACGAAGCGGTGGCCGACGTCGCCGTCATCGGCGTGCCCGACGAGCGCTGGGGCGAGGCGGTCAAGGCGGTGGTCGTGCTCGGCAGCGAGGGCGCGGCCAGCGCCGCGGACATCATCGCCTACGCGCGGACCCGCATCGCGGGTTACAAGGTGCCGAAGTCGGTCGATTTCGTCGCGGCGCTGCCGCGCAATCCGTCCGGCAAGATCCTGCGCCGCGAGCTGCGTGCGCCCTACTGGGAAGGACGCACGCGCAACGTCAACTGAGTTCGGGCCCCCGGGCGCACGCGATGCACCCGGTGCCAGGGTCATGGTGCGCGCCGCTCAGGCCCGCCCGGCTCCCGCGCGAGGCCCGCGCTCGCGCCAGAGCAGGTAGGCGAGCGGCCCGAAGGAGCCGGCCGCAACGGTCACCAGCACGAACGGCCACGGATTGAGGCCCCGCGCGCGCGCATCGGCGACCATCCAGCTCATCGCCAGCACGGCGAGGATGACGAGGTCGGCGAAGATCTGTGCCGCGCCCCAGTTGTCGAGGCCGGCGGCGAAGATCCCGAGGTAGCCGACCGCGTGGATCGCACGCAGGGTCAGCAGCGCAAACCCGGCGGCGACGGCGGCGATCAGCAGCGTGTGAAGCTTCATCGACTCTCTCCCATAGCTTGAACACGGCCGCCACGGTGCGCGCCCGGCTGCGGCTGCGCAATTACGTTCCGGGTAATCGCATCGACGCGACGTTGCGCTATGGTTGATGCCGGGGCATCCGCCCGATACGGGAATCCTCATGGCCGTCACCGCCGCATCGAACACTCCGGCCGCCTTCGGCGCGCTGCTCCGCGCCTGGCGCGCCGCACGTAAAGTGAGCCAGCTCGAACTCTCGCTCGCCGCCACGGTCTCGCAGCGGCACCTCAGTTTTCTCGAATCGGGCCGCGCGCGCCCCAGCCGGCAGATGGTGCTGCAGCTGGCGGAAACGCTGGAAGTTCCCCTGCGCGAACGCAACGCACTGCTGACCGCGGCGGGCTTTGCGCCCTATTACTGCGAGCGGTCGCTGGAAGACGCCGCGATGAAGCCGGTGCGCGACGCGCTCGAACAGATGCTGGCGCACCACCAGCCCTATCCCGCGGTGGTCGTCGACCGCGACTACGACCTGGTGCTCGCCAATCCCGCCTTCGACGGCCTGATCGGCATTGCCGGAGAGCCGGCCGCGTTGTGGCGCGCGTGCTGTGGTGACGGCCCGCGCAACCTGCTGCGACTGACCTTCCATCGCGACGGCGTCCGGCCGTACATCCGTAACTTCGATGCGGTCGGTCCGATGATGCTGGCGCGGAGCTGGCGCGAAGCGATCGCGCGCGGCAGCCGCATCAGCGCGTTTCTCGAAACGCTGCGCGGCGATCCGGACATCCCATCGCACTGGCACACGCCGGACCCGACCCGGCCACCGCCCCCGGTCATGCCGCTGGAACTCGCGCGCGGCGAGACGACGCTGCGGCTGTTCGCGATGATCGCGACTTTCGGCACACCCTACGATGTCACGACTGACGAACTCCGCGTCGAGACCTTCTTCCCCGCCGACGCCGCGAGCGAGGCGCTGTTGCGCGCGCACGCCACGCTCTGAACCGGCCGTTTCCTCAGGCGCGCGCGCCCGCCGTGCGCCGGCCGTTCCGCCAGCGCGCGCCGCACGCCAGGGAGCCGGCGAAGAGCAGGCCCAGGCTGGTCGGCTCGGGTACGGTGATCGCGCTTGCACCGGCAATGACGTCGAGCGACAGCACACCCAGGCCACCGGGTGTCGGGTCGCTGAACGTCACGCCGATCACGCTGGGGTCGCCGAGCAACGGAAAAATACCAGCCACGTCCAGGCCACCGTTGAGCGCAGCATCGCTGAAGAGCGTGAACCCGCCAAGGTCGATCCAGAAACCGATCGGGCCGGGCACCAGGGTCGGCGTGAAACTCGCTTGCAGATCGAGCGCGTCGAGATCACCGACGATGCCGGCCGCGAAATCGACCGCCGCACTCTGTCCGGGACCGACATCGTCGGCGCCGAACAACTCGATGAGCGTGCCGGGATCGCCCGCGAAGTGGAAGCCGAACGCGGCGATGCCATCGGCCAGGTCGAACAGTTCGAACGCGAACAGCGCAGGACCGGGCTGCACATAGGCGCCTTCGGTATCCTCGGCGAAGAAACCTGGAGCGGGATTCGCCATGGGCACTGCCGCGGCGGTCTGCGCAGCGAGCGTAACGGCGCCGATAGTGAGGCCCTTGAGATAGCGAATCATGGTTGCGTCCTCGTGTTCCCTGTTGAGAAGCGCGCAGGACGGTGGACCCGCGCATGCTCCAAGTGCCCGAGCACTGTGCACCGTCTCGACTTCCAGCGCAAGCGACGCGCGCCAGCCCGGCTCTCCGGGCACCTCGCTCAGCTGCGGCGCAGGCGTTCGATGAGGCTCGACGTGTCCCAGCGATGACCGCCAAGCGCCTGAATTTCCTCGTAATAACCATCGATCAGTCGGGTGACGGGCACACTGGCGCCGTTGCGCGCCGCTTCGTCGAGCACGATGCCCAGGTCCTTGCGCATCCAGTCGACCGCGAAGCCGAAGTCGTAGCGACCCTCGAGCATCGTCTCACCGCGGTTCTCCATCTGCCACGATTGCGCCGCGCCCTTGGCGATGACTTCGAGGACCGCCTGCATGTCGAGCCCGGCCTCCTGGCCGAAATGCAGGCCTTCGGCGAGGCCCTGGATGACGCCCGCGACGCAGATCTGGTTGACCATCTTGGTGAGCTGGCCGGCGCCGACCGCGCCCATCAGGGCACAGGCGCGCGCGTAGGCGTCGATCACGGGGCGGGCGCGCGCGAAGGCGTGTTCGGTGCCGCCACACATCACGGTCAGCACGCCGTTCTGTGCGCCGACCTCGCCGCCGGACACCGGCGCGTCGATGAACTCCACCCCGGCCGCGCCCAGTTGCGCGGCGATCTCGCGCGCGACGGCGGCCGAACTCGTGGTGTGATCGACATAGATGCTGCCCGGCGCGAGACCCGCGAGCGCGCCATCAGGCGCGGTGACCACCGCGCGCAGATCGTCGTCGTTGCCGACACAGGAAAACACGAGTTCGGCGTCGCGCGCCGCCGCCGCCGGCGTATCGGCACGACGCCCGTCGTGTTCGGCACACCAGCGCTCGGCGCGCGCCGTGGTGCGGTTATAAACCGTCACCTCGTGACCAGCGGCGGCCAGGTGTCCCGCCATCGGGTAGCCCATCACGCCCAGACCGATGAAAGCGACGCGGCTCATACGCCGCCCCCGCTCACCCGCAATTGAGCAAAGCTCGAACGTCCCATACGCCTGCCTCCTCTCTCTTCACCGTGCCCCGCGGCCACCGCGACTGGTCAAAAATCAAGCAAAAGTGTCAGACACTTTTGCCCGCTTCACGCCTGATGATTCTAAGCAAAAGTGTCTGACACTTTTGCTCGGACACCTTTGCTCGCTATTGCTCGCTGCTGCGGTTGCTTTTTCGGCGCGTCGGGCTGCGGGTGTTACCCCGGCCGGCTGTGGGACGGGGGCAGGTGGGCTTGGAGGTCGTAGTCGTCGCTGCCGGTGATCTGCACGCTCACGCGCGTGCCCGGACTCAGCGAGCCGCCGCCGATGATGTGCACGATGCCATCGATCTCGGGCGCGTCGGCGCTGCTGCGTGCGACCGCCACGTCGGCCGCGTCGTCGACTTCGTCGACCAGCACCTCGAGGTGGCGGCCGACTTTACGTGCCAGGCGCGCGCGGCTGATGTCGGCCTGAAGCGCCATCAGGCGTTCCCAGCGTTCGTGCTTGAGCGGCTCGGGCACGGCATCGGGCAAGGCGTTGGCGGCGGCCCCATCGACGGGCGAGTATTCAAAGCAGCCCACGCGATCGAGCTCGGCGGCGGTGAGGAACTCGAGCAGCGTCTCGAAATCGTCCTCCGTCTCGCCGGGGAAACCGACGATGAAGGTGCTGCGGATGGCGAGGTCCGGTTGCTGCTCACGCCAGTGCGCGATGCGCTCGAGCGTGCGCTCGGCCGCCGCGGGTCGCCGCATGCGCTTGAGCACCGTCGGGCTGGCATGCTGGAAGGGGATGTCGAGATAGGGCAGGAGTCCCTGCTCGCTCATCAGGGGCAGCACGGCGTCGACATGGGGATAGGGATAGACATAGTGCAACCGGACCCACACGCCGAGACTCGCGAGCGCCTCGGCGAGGCCGGCGAAACTCGCCTTGACCGGGCGCCCGCCCCAGAACCCGGTGCGATAGCCGATGTCGCTGCCGTAAGCGCTGGTGTCCTGCGAGATGACGAGGAGTTCCTGTACGCCGGCCGCGACCAGGCGCTCGGCCTCTTCGAGCACGTCACCGACCGGGCGGCTGACCAGGCGCCCGCGCATGCTCGGGATGATGCAGAAGCTGCAATGATGGTTGCAGCCCTCCGAAATCTTGAGATACGCATAGTGACGCGGCGTCAGCTTGACGCCCTGAGGCGGCACGAGATCGACCCGCGGATCGTGAACGGGCGCGTGTGGCGCGTGTGCATGAACGGCTTCGAGCACCGCCTCGTACTGCTGCGGTCCGCTCACCGCGAGGACTGCCGGGTGGACGGCGCGGATGTCCGCGGCGTTGGCGCCGAGGCAGCCGGTGACGACGACCCGTCCGTTCTCGGCCAGTGCCTCGCCGATGGCCTCGAGCGATTCGGCCTTGGCGCTGTCGATGAAACCGCAGGTATTGACCACGACCAGCGCGGCATCGTCATAGGTGGGGGAAATCTCGTAGCCCTCCAGGCGCAACTGGGTGAGGATGCGCTCGGAGTCGACCAGCGCCTTGGGGCAGCCGAGGCTGACGAAACCGATGCGGGGTGCATTCATGAACGGAATCTCGTGACGTGTGTTGAGGAAGCTCTGAACAAGTCCGGGCCGAGCAGATTGTGTCCGCGCTGTTCGCGTTCGAGGCGCCAAGCACAACCCATAGCCGGCTACTGCGAAGATTGGCAACGCCGAAATCGGACGGCGTGGGCGCAAGCCGCCGGGTCGTGACTTGTTCTGAGAATCCTGAACTGGCGCGAGGCACAAGCTCGCCGGGGCCGCAGTGTAAATGGCCGCGGCGCAATTTGCCCGATCATCGCCCGCGCCGGACCTGCACCGTGCCATGGGCCCGGCACCGTGTCACCGCCATGAGGTGCGCGTCGCCACTGCGCATTCGAGCCGACGAATGCGCTACCCTCGCCCCGACCGGCCGGCCTGCCGCCGACGGGCCCGCTGCCAGGAGACCCCCATGCACCGCCTGCTCCGCCTGAACGGCTTCCTGCCCCTGGTGCTGGTCGCGTTCATGAACGCTTTCGTCGACCTCGGCCACAAGGTCGTGATCCAGAACACCGTGTTCAAAGTCTACGACGGCGCTATGCAGGTCGCGCTGACCGGCGTCGTCAATGCCCTGATCCTGCTGCCCTTCGTCGCCCTGATGTCGCCGGCCGGCTTCATCGCCGACCGCTTCGCCAAGCCGCGCGTGATGCGCCATGCCGCGGCCGCGGCGGTGATCGTGACGCTGCTGATCACCGCCTGCTACCACCTCGGCTGGTTCTGGGCCGCATTCGCGCTGACCTTCGTACTCGCCGTGCAGAGCGCGATCTATGGCCCGGCCAAGCTCGGCTATCTGAAGGAACTGGCCGGCGTCGAGGAACTCGCCGCCGCCAACGGCGTCCTGCAGGCGGCATCGACCGGCGCCATCCTCATGGGCATGCTCGCCTTCTCGTTCGGCTTCGAGTACTTGATTGACGGCGCCCTCATGGCAAGCGCGAGCGACGCGGTACTCACGAGCATCGCACCGCTCGGCTGGTGCCTGGTCGTCGGTGCCGCGCTCGAGTACCTGCTCGCGCTGCGCCTGCCGATCGTGCGCGACGACGACCCCACGCTCAGGTTCGATGTCGCGCGTTACCGCAGCGGTGGCTACCTGCGCGAGACGCTCGGTGCGCTGTGGTCGCGCCCGGTGTTGCGCCTGTCGGTGATCGGGCTCGGCATCTTCTGGTCGATCGCGCAGGTCCTGGTCGCGGTCTACCCGACGTTCGCCGAGAGCTTCCTCGGCCTGACCAACGTCGCCATGATCCAGCTCGTGATGGCGGCGGCCAGTGTCGGCGTCGTACTCGGTTCGCTCGCTGCCGCGGCGCTCTCGCGTGCGCACATCGAGACCGGCTTCATCCCGCTCGGCGCGCTCGGTGTCGCGGCCTGCCTGGTGCTCCTGCCGGGCGCTGCACATGCACCCATGCAGGGCGCCCTGTTCCTGGCCCTTGGTGCGTTCGGTGCGCTGTTCATCGTGCCGTTGAACGCGCTCGTACAGTTCAACGCCGGCGAGCACGAACTCGGCCGGATCCTCGCCGCCTCCGCGCTGGTGAACAACGTGTTGATGATCGGCTTCCTCGCGCTCACCGTGGTGTTCGCCCTGGGCGGCTTCGACGAGCGCGCCCTGCTCGGCATCATCACGCTCGTCGCCGCGGGCGGCGCGCTGTACACCGTGCTCAAACTACCGCAATCGCTGGTCCGGGTCCTGATGAGCCGGCTGTTCGCGGTGCGTTACCGTCTCGAGGTCACGGGCATGGAGCACATGCCGCGCAGCGGCGGCGTGTTGCTGCTCGGCAACCACGTGTCGTGGATAGACTGGGCCGTCGTCGCCATGGCGAGCCCACGGCCGGTACGCTTCGTCATGGCGCGCGGGATCTACGAACGCTGGTACCTGCGCTGGTTTCTCGACTTCGTCGGCGTGATACCGATTGCCGCGGGGCGCGCACAGCAGTCCCTGCGCGACATCGGTGAGCATCTCGCCGCCGGCGAAGTCGTGTGCCTGTTTCCCGAAGGCGCCATCAGCCGTCATGGTCAGCTCAACGCCTTCAAGCGCGGCTTCGAGCGGGCCGCCGCGAACGCCGGTGAGGCCGAGCTGGTCATCGTACCGTTCTACCTGCGCGGGCTATGGGGCAGCCAGTTCTCCTATGCCGCGGAGACCCTGAAGACACGCCCGGCACGCGGGCCGCGGCGCACTATCGGTGTCGCTTTCGGCCCACCCATGGCGGCGACGAGCAACGCGACGACGGTCAAGCAGGCGGTGGCCGAACTCTCCATCGTGGCCTGGGACGCACACGTCGCCTCGCTGCCGACGCTGCCGCTGGGCTGGCTCTCCGGCGCCCGCCGCGACGGCGGTGCGATCGCCCTGGTCGAGTCCACCGGCGGCAAGCTCACGCGCACGGCCCTGGCCTGCCGCGTGCTCGCCCTGGCACCGCGGATCCGCAGGCGTGTGCGTGCGCGCGCGGTCGGTATCCTGCTGCCACCGGGCGCCGACAGCGCGAGCACCAACCTCGCTGCATTGCTGGCCGGACGCACGGTGGTCAATCTCGATGTCGCCGCGTTGGATGCGGATCGCATCCGGCGCGCGGGCATCGAAGCCCTCATCACCTCGCGCGGCTGCCTGCGACGGCTGGCAACCGGCGGCGCCGAGCAGCCCGCCGGCGATGCGTGCGAAATCCTCTTGCTCGAAGATCTCGAAGCCGACCGCGGGCGCGCCCGCGCGGTGTGTGCCTGGCTGATGCTGCACCTGCTGCCCGCCGCGTGGCTGGCGCGGCTGCATGGCGCCGATCGCGACGCCGATCACACCGCCGCGATCGTCTTCTCCAGCGGTCGCCGCGGCACGCCCAAGGCAGTTCGGCTGAGCCATCGCAACCTGTACGCGAACCTGCGTCAGATCACTGACATGCTCAACCCGGGCGAGCACGACGTGGTCGTCGGCTGCCTGCCGGCCAGCCATGCTTTCGGCCTCACGGTCACCACCCTGCTACCGCTCGTCGAGGGTCTGCCGCTGCTTACCCACCCGGCACCCGACGATGCGCTCGGCGTCGCACGAGCCGTCTACCGGTACGACGGCACCTTGTTGTTCCTCACCTCGGGGCTGCTGCCCGCCTATCTCGACGATGCGCGGGTACAACCGTTGATGCTCGACTCCCTGCGCCTGGTCATCGCCGGCGGCGAGCGACTCGACGCCGCAGTGCGCGAAGGCTTCGTCCGCAAGTTTCGCAAGACCGTCTACGAAGGCTATGGCACGACCGAGACGACGCCGGTCGCCAGCGTCAACGTACCGGACTACCTCGACGGCCAGAACTGGAAGCTTCACGCCGGCCACAAGGAGGGCACCGTCGGCATGCCGCTACCCGGCAGCTCGTTCCGCATCGTCGATCCGCAGACCCATGTCCCCCTGCCGACGGGCCGGGACGGGCTCGTGCTGATCGGCGGCGTGCAGCTGATGCAGGGCTACGTCGACGAAACAGCCTCGACGTCCACGCCGCTGCTCGAGATCGATGGCCAACGCTGGTTCAGCAGCGGTGACTACGGCCACCTCGACGACGACGGCTTCCTCACGCTCGTCGCGCGCTGAACGCCGAGACCGGGCCCGGATACCCGTTCGGCACGCGCACCCGCTCGACGCCCGCGATGCGCACGGGACGTTGCGCGACGCGGGATCGTCTTGTGCGGCCGACGCAGTCGGCCGTTCCGCCAGCCCCGCAGCGCCGCCTCACTCGGCGCTATCGTAGGGCACGTGGGGCGCCGCCGTGGCCGTCTCCCAACCGCCCCCGAGCGCGACATGGATATCGACCAGGCGCTGCGCCAGGGCAATTTCCGACACCGCCAGCTGGTCCTCGATCGCGAGCAGGCTGCGCTCGGCATCGAGTACCGTGAGGAAGTCCTCCACGCCCTCACGGTAGCGCAGCTGCGCAAGCCGCCAGGCCTCGCGGCTCGCATCGCGTGCCGCCGCCAGCCGGGCACGCCGTTCGCGCTCGTTGAGCCAGGCGTTGAGGGCCGTGTCGACCTCCTCCAGCGCGGTCGTCACGGTCGCCTCGTAACGCGCCATGGCGGCCGCGGCTCCACTGTCGACCTGGCGGATGCGCGCCCAGATGGCACTGCGATCGAACAGGTTCCAGTTGAGTTGCGGGCCGGCACCGAAGAACGGCGCGCCGGCTGCCGAGAGGCCGGACAGCGGTGCGCTGCCGATACCGACGTTGGCACCGAAGGTAACCGTGGGGAAGAGATCCGCAGTCGCCACCCCGATGCGCGCCGACGCCGCCGCGAGCGCACGCTCGGCGGCGCGCACGTCGGGACGCCGCCGCAGCAGGTCGGCCGGCGCTCCGGCGGCGACGAACTCGGGCAGCCAGGGCAGTGTGCCGCCCGGGCCGAGGCTTTCGCCGAGTGCCCCGGGCGCCCGACCGGTCAGCGTGGTGAGGCGGTTGAGCGCGGCCCGGGCGGCGGCGCGCAGGCTCGGGATGGTCGACTCGCTGGTCAACAGCAACGTGCGTGCCCGCGCGATATCGAGTTCGGTCGCGGCGCCTTCGCGGGTCAGCAGGGACACCAGGTCCAGGGTCTGCCGCTGGACGTCGACGTTGCGCTCGGCGACCTCGAGGCGCGACTGGGCCCCGCGCAGATCGACGTAGGCCCTCGCGACCTGTGCGAGGACCGCGACCATGACGCCGTTGCGCACTGCTTCGAGCGAACCGAGCTCGGCCGCGGCCGCTTCGATCGACCGCCGCACGCGACCGAACAAGTCGATTTCCCAGCTCAGATCAAGACCGAAGCTGCCGCGCGAGACAGTCGGAAAGCGATCGTCGGAATCGGCGATCACAATCAGCGCGGAGGAGTCGCGCCGTTCCTGCACCGAGGCGTTGAAATCGACCCGCGGACGCTTGCGCGTATCCACCGCGTCGAGCACCGCGCGCGCGGCCTCGACGTTGGCGACCGCGATGCGCAGATCGTAGTTGGCGGTCATCGCGGCCTCCATCAGCGCATCGAGATCGGCGTCGCCCAACTCCTGCCACCAACGTTCGGCGGGCTCGGCGGACGTCACGGCCGCCTCGCCGCCCAAAGGCCACGCCGCCACGTCCTCGGCGGTGCTGGCAGGCGGGCCGTCATAGTCCGGGCCGACGGCGGCGCAGCCGCCGAGCAGTGCCAGCGCGAGGCCGCAACCGGAGGTGCCGAGAGTGTGCCAGCGATGCCGCCGCTGCCGCGCACCGGATTCGCGCGCGACGTCGCGCGCCGGCCAGGCCCATGCGCCGGCCAGGCGCGGCACCAGGTTCGACATCGACCCCATCGCGCGTGCCCGCGTCGCCAGCCGTCTCATCACGTCTCCTCCAGCGTCGCGCCGCCGCGCCAGCGTTCGTACATTCGGGCGAGCGCGCGACACACGATGTAGAACACCGGCGTGAACAGCAGCCCGAACAAGGTCACGCCGAGCATGCCGGAGAACACTGCCGTACCCAGCGAGCGGCGCATTTCCGCGCCGGCGCCGCTCGCGATCGCGAGCGGCACCACGCCCATGATGAACGCGAAGGAGGTCATCAGGATGGGACGCAGGCGGGTGCGTGCCGCATGCTCGGCGGCCGCGAGGCGGCCCATCCCCTCGCGTTCGGCCTGGCGCGCGAACTCGACGATCAGAATGGCATTCTTGGCGGCCAGGCCGATGAGCACGATGAATCCGACCTGTACCAGGATGTTGTTGTCCATGCCGCGCAGGCCGACGCCGGTGATCGAGGCGAGCAGACACATGGGCACGATCAGGATCACGGCCAGGGGCAGCGTCCAGCTCTCGTACAGCGCCGCGAGCACCAGGAACACGAAGGCCACGGCCAGCGAGAACGCGATCGGCGCGGTGTTGCCGGCCAGCTTCTCCTGCAGCGCGAGGTCGGTCCATTCGAAGCCGAAACCGGGCGGCAGCACCTCGTCCGCGAGGCGTTCCATCGCCGCGATGGCATCACCGGTCGAGACCCCCGGGGCGGCCACCCCCTGCACTTCCGCGGCGGGATAGAGGTTGTAACGCGAGACGCGGTACGGGCCGGTGAGATCGTGGAACGTGGTCAGCGAACCCAATGGCACCATCGCGCCGGATTCCGAGCGCGTGCGCAGCTTGAGTACGTCGCGGCGTTCGTCGCGGTATTCGCCTTCGGCCTGCGCCGTCACGCGATAGGTACGGCCGAGGAAATTGAAATCGTTGACGTAGGCCGAGCCGAGGTAGATCTCGAGCGTATCGAGCACGCGTTCCGCCGGCACGCGCAGCTTCTCCGCGCGCACCCGGTCGATATCGGCATAAATCTTGGGCGTGGCGGTATTGAAGGTGGTGAACACGCGGGCGACGGTGGGATCGGCATTGGCCCGTTCGATGAAAGCGCGCGTGACCCGCTCGAGCTCGTAGACCCCGCGCCCGCCGCGATCCTGCACGTAGAGCTTCCAGCCGCCGCCGGTACCGATGCCGCGCACCGGTGGCGGCGGCACGACGAAGGCGTTGGCTTCCTTGATCGTGTCGAGCCGCGCCTGTGCCTCGGCCACGGTGTCTTCGATCGAACGTCCCATCGCGGCGCGTTTCTCGTACGGCTGCAGCGGCGCGAAAATCGCCCCGGCATTCGGCGCATTGGTCCGCGTCGCGCCGTCGAAACCGGCGAAGCCGGCCGTGTGCGCCATCTCGGGCATGTCCATCAACAGCTCCGTTGCGCGGCGGATGACGGCATCGGTACGCGTCACCGAGGCGCCCGGTGGCAACTGGTAGACGGTGATCAGGTAGCCCTGGTCCTGCTGCGGAATGAAGCCGGTCGGGGTGTTGTCGAACTGCAGCGCGGTGAGCGCGATGAGCCCGGCATAGACGACCAGCATGAGCAGTGCGATACGCAGCAGGCGCCGCGTGAGCCACTGGTAACCGCCGGCGAAACGCTCGAAGCTCGCGTTGAAAC
>Ga0180429_10001156_pt1 | contig 22549 bp, 19 predicted proteins | sample SS_ome_FD_132428 | JGI IMG/M metagenome (GOLD analysis project Ga0180429, IMG submission 132428) | Hypersaline lake sediment archaeal communities from the Salton Sea, California, USA - SS_1_S_1 metaG | ecosystem: Environmental > Aquatic > Non-marine Saline and Alkaline > Hypersaline > Sediment ...
ATGTCCGCGCGGTATCTGTTGGCCACGTCTTCGCTGGCACAGTATCGCGCGTAGACCGAGTATTGCAGCATCGAGAATCCGCCCTCGATCAGCAGCTTGCGGAATTGCGCATACCTTTTGCGGGCCTTCTTCGTGGTGACCGGCAGGTCGAACATTGCGAAAATCCACATCCCTCGATACCCCGATAACGTGAGTTCTCGTCTGGGCATGCGATCACCAATCGGGCAATTCGAGCCGGCTTGCCTTGTCCAGAAAAACGTCGGCCAGTGAGCAGGCCATTCTCGCCACCACGTCGAACAGTGTCCGCTGTTGGCCGTCGATGGTGTAGCGTCCGGTCAACTCGGCGATCATGTGCTGCTTGGCCGCCGATTCGAGGTGGTCGAAGGCGTCGTGCGCGCTGATGTATTCGGCCACCGCCCGGTCGACCGTCGGCCGGAACGGCTCCATCAGGTCGTCGGCCAGGCAGAACGGGTTGGAGCGGTTGTGGTGGTGGACGCCCAACGAGGGATGCAAGCCGGCGCCGCAGATCGCCCGGGCAACGATCGCCCGCAGCACCGCGTAGCCGTAATTCAGCAGCATGTTTTGGTCTTCGTTTTCACGATGCCGTCTGAAGTCCATGTCTGCAAACAGCAGGGGCCAATAGCGTCGCGCGGCCCGGGCCTCGACGTTTTTCGGATCACCCGATTGGACCTTGGCGACCAAAGCCCGCAGACCGTGATCGGTTCCGTGTAGTTGGTTGAGGGTTTCGGCCTGGGCGTTGATTTTTGCGCGGACGATTTGCCGCCAGATTCGTTTGCGCGCCGGCAGCCCAGCGGTGGCCTGGGCGGCGAATCGTTGGGCCTGGGCATGATGAGCGACCAGCGGCAGGAACAGGCCCACGGGCAGATTCTTGCGATTGCAGGCCACAAAGGTCCCGCCGGCCTCGGCCAACCCGGCCAGCACGGCCTGGGTGTAGGTCACCCGCGGATGCGAGACAATCACCACGGCCAGATCGGCCAGCGGCGTCGAGACGTCGGGCAGTTCCCGCCGCTCGACCACGAGTTGCTTCACATGCACGTGCAGTCGTGCCGGCAACTCCGAGAAATCAAGGATGCGATCAGTCATTTGCCGGAAAGACGTTGCCAAGAGGGTCTATACTGACCTTCCGTGCGTGTACGTCGAGCAAAGCGCCAGCGCTTCGTGTGATCCGTGCTCTCGGTATCTTTCTTACTACTGTACTCGGGCGCGCGTCGGCATGCAAAGAAAACTCAATCACTTTTGCTGATATTCCCAAGACTCGATATAGCTGTCTTTTCCCCGCCTCGTGTTCCATTTCCACGTGCTCCCCCCCCGCCAGCGAGAATTTGAAGCATTTGCCTTCCCCATGATCGCGGCGGATGATCGGCTCGCGTTGGCGGTGACGTCGGGCCGCCCTGAACATGCTGACGATGTGTCCCTCCCATTTTTTTTCGTTGCCGTTTTCGTCCAACACGGCGACGATTTCCATGTGGTGGTTCGAGCCCGGATTGACGTAGCGCCCCTTGGTTCCTTTGCCCACGATGCTCGGCTTGTCCGACTTACGAATTCGGACCTTGTGAATGGGGATGACGCGACCGTCCTTGGTCTTGAAATAGGGATGGTTGGCCTTGTCCTTGAATGCCTTGTCGGGCGTTCCGCCGATGGCCGTGAGTTTCTCTTTGACGAGTTGTTTCACGCGATCGTCGACAATCGCGTCGAGTTCTTGTGTCGAAAGCGATCCGACGGGCTTACGCACGTGGTGAACCTTCACGTCCTTGCCGTTGTTGTCTTGCGTCTGGATCGGTTTGCTGAAGATGGTGTCTTCGTGCAGCCTGCCGTTGAGCCGGCGGGCGACACGCGACGAGACGATGATATCTTCCACGTGCGATCGGGCATCGTCGAGAAATCCGTCCCAGGGCGGCTCGAAGTCGCCGCCGCGGGGGAAGAGACCGTCGAGATGCATCTGCTCGGCCTCTTCGGCGGCACGGCTCAGCCCACTGATCTGGTCGGCGCCGGTGAGGGCCACAACCAACGCGTCGACGGCGTGGTGGCGATGGTCGGCCCGTTCTTTCTTGTCGGGATGGCCGAGGATCGCGTTGAGGTCCCAACGCTGCCGCAGAAAGTGCGTCACCCGGCCCGGGCTGACGCGAATCCGCCGAATGTGCTGCTCGTCGATCTGCCCACCGTAGAGCAGCCCGAGATACTCAGTGGCCAAGCGGGACATATACCGGGTGTCGTTGAGTTGCCTTGCGCCAAAGTCCTCCGGGTCGGGAAGCTTCTCGGTCTGAAAGAGGGCCAGTTTTCGGGCGGCCAGACGCGAATCGGCCTTGAACCGGCGCACTCGCGTGATGATGTCGTCCCATTTGTCGGTGCCGTGGTAGGTCTCGTGGGGCGTCTTGTTTGCCTTGACCTTGCGGTTCTCTTCGTGGTGGCAGAGCGTCTTGTTGGCGAACGAGTTGTCCAGCGAGCGGCTGAAGGGGATGATGTGCTCGATGTCAAACTGCGGATGATCGCCGACCAGGGCCTCCATCGAGATACTCCGGCCCGTATAGGGGCACTCCCAGTTCGACTCCTCGGCCAGGCGGACCTTCAGGGAGTTTCGCTCGGTGCAAAAACGCTCGTCGTTGTTCATTCCCTTGAGGATCTGTCTCTTGGCCGCGTCCTTAGATGCCTGATTCTTCTTGTTCTGGTCGGTCATGTCCTGTCGACGTTTTCGGCCGTGCTTCAGATCGCGGGCCAATTCGATATAGATACGGCTCGGCTTGCCGTAGCGGTGGATCAGGGCGTTGACGACCTTGCGCAGTTCGCTCAGCGCGCGTTCGACGGCCGGATTGCGGAGTTGGCGCAACACGGCCGTTTCGTGGTTGGCCGGCAGCCGGTCCAAGGGATCCTCCGTCTTTTCCGCCACCTGATAGATATCCTCTCGGACGGTCGCAAATCGCTTCCCCTCGCGCATGCCGGGCAACACGCGGGCGATGGCCTTGCGCGAAAGGGCCCCGTGGCCAGGCTCCAGCGGAGTTTCGGCCACGGCCCGCGCTTGTACGTCGTCCAGTCCCCAGCCGGTTTTCAATCGCCCGATCAACGGCTCTTCCGATTCGAATGAGAGGATTTCGTCGACTAGGCGGTTCTGCTCATCGAGATTTAACTGGTGCCACCGCTCGCCCAAGGCCGCGGCCATCTTGGCAGCCGTCCGATTGCCCACGAGTCGTTTTTCGCCGCCTTCTTCGAAGTTGAACGAGTAGTTGCGTCCGTACTCGGGCGATCTCTTCATTCCCAGCAGCTTGCGAATGGCGCGGAAGGTCATCTCAGCGTTTTCGTTAAGCGCGGCGATGAGCGTCTCGCGTTGCTGCGAGTCGAGCGGGAGAACTTCGCGGTCGGGTTGGGTGACTTCCAGATCGTTGACCTTCTGCACGATGCGAAACTCCTGGTACGCCAAGCAAGCGCTCGGCGCGCGGCGTTTGTACGGTTCGAGGTCGCACATACCGATCAAGCGCTTTTGAGGCTTCAGCGGACGTTGATCGAAGATGGCCTGGTGCAATCGCTGCTTTTGTCCATCGTTTAGATCCTCGTGGTGCCGAGCCTGGGCGGACCAAATCTTCTCGAACTCCGCCGTGAACATGTGCCGGGCCGTCCAACGACCGCGAATGCGGTGCTCCTCGGGATCGAGCCCGGCAAAATACTCACCCAGCGTCCGTGCGCCGGCCTCGTCGATGAGTTGCGCCAACTGGCTGATTCCCTTCTTGACCACGCCCAGATCCTCGTCTTTCTTTGCCGCTTTCAGGTTCGACAGGAACCCGCGACGCTGCGCCAAATGGTACAGCGCACGGCCCAACTCGTGACGGGACAGCTTCTCGCGCAAAGCCTGGGCCCGAAGCAAATAGGGCAGCATGCGGTGGGCGGCCTGGGGATCGGGACACTGCGAACTTTCGCGGAATTGCTTATCGAACTCGGCCAGTACGCGGTGACGCTCGTCGTGGGAGTCGTCGTCGCTGGGCGGCAAAAGGTCCATCTCTTGGAGCAGTCGGAAGACCTTTCGCAGCCGATATTGCCGTCGCCAGGTTAGGCGTCGAGGCCCGCGGGCGTCGCGCCGGGCGGTTGCGCGTGACTTGTCCTTGCCGCTCTCGATATCGCCCAACACGCCCGCCTCGAAACGACGCACGCCCATAGCCAAGATCTCCGCCGGCTTTCCGTCCGCTTCCAGGATCGCCGCCCAGCCGATCGATCCGGTCCCCATGTCAACCCCCAGCCGGTAGGCCCCTTCGGTTTGTTCCCTCGGTATTTCTGCCGCCATGACGAAACCCTCCCCTTGACATTTGATCAAGATTCCATAGAATTAAGCATAGTGTATCTGAGCGACGATTGCCCCTTGTCATAGTAAGGGCTTTCGCACGCGCAAGGCCTCTGCTGCTCTGTCAGCAACCTATTGACGCCCCCGTGCGGGGCGTTTTTTTTGCGCCTTCTCAACCCAGACACACGTCCTCGGGAAACGAAGTGCACGCATGACGCAGCTTATGCTTTGGCAAATCGTATCGGCCCGAGCGATACGCGTCCCGATGACTATCGAACCGCTCGACGAGCTCGCCCACCGCCGCCGGTACAGGTAGCGTCATGCTGCTGTCTCCCGCAATTCAACGCAGACCACCCCACAAGAACAGGAGCATTATAGCCCAGATTGGAGGGCAACGGAAGGGGCAAACGGCGTCAGAGCGTCAGTAGTGAGGCTTTCGTGGCAGAATCGTGACGGTCTTCTTCAGAGTTCCGGTGACAGTATACTTAATTATTTCATCCGGATTGTTTCGGGCCGCACGGACCGGGTTGAGTTCGACGTAGCGCGCCGCCGCCAGCAGGTGGGGCTCGTCGCGCACGAACGAAGCAAAGCGTTCTTGCCAAAGATGCCCCCGCCGAGTCACATGGTGCGGCATGCCCGGAACAACCACTGTTGCTAATCGAGCCATACCGCGGATCTAGCAGAACCGCCCGCCGCAGTCAAGAGTTATGTATACTGTCCCCCGAATCCCCGTGGCACAAAAAATGGCCTTGCAATAGCGGGTGAAAGGCGTATACTAGTATACATAATATCGCATAGTTTTTTGGATCCGGTACCCCGGTTATCGAGATGACATCACACTGCGGCGAGCGGATTTTGCGAATCGATCTCGACGAGGCTCGAACGGCCTGTTTTGCGAGGCCGCCGCTACCGCATACCTCTGAAGCCGGGCGTCGTATCATTGGGGGGAATCCTCGATGTAACCGCTTTGAGGAAAACGAGTTGCGTGGAAATCTTACCCAAGTTACGGCCGAAAAAACTGTTGCAAAACTCGAACGTGTTGCCGGCAAACGACTTACGAACGAGAATCGGGCTCGAAAACGGCCCGCGGCGGTCGGTAACACGGTTGTGCGTCGGCCGCGTGCGTCGGCGCAAGTCGTTGCCGAAAAACACGTTATGCAGCGGCAGAACGGGCCGGGGAGTTTTGCGGGCCGTGAAAGACATGTTCCAAAACCCCTCTGTAGAGTGTCGCGGGATCGTGTAAACTCAAATGGAGAAACGACTTACGCCGCCACAGACCCCCAAATGTACGAGCTATGGGAAGGCGTACAGTCTGTCATGGGCGTCCTTAACCCCGGGACGGATGAGCGAGGCAAAGATGTTCTTTCGGATCAGATCACGAGCCCGGACTGGCCAGCGTAGTGCGAACTGCAATTGGTAGCACGATAAGAACCGTCGGCATTCGTCTGATCGTGTTGGGCGGCGCTGCCCTGCTGGGGCTGATCATCATCGGCGACCTCCCTTCACTCATCCCGTCGCGAGCGGTTCGCCAGCGAACGGCGGACTCGCCGGAGCACGTCGCCGCGAGCGATCCCGGCTGGCCCCATCGCCGCGGACCGCACTATAGCGCCGTCTCCGACGAGACCGACCTGGCCGACTCCTGGCCGCCGCGGGGTCCACCCGTGCTGTGGACGCGCGATCTCGGTCGGGGCTACTCCGGCTTCACCGCCGTCGGCGACCGCATTTTCACCCAGGCACAGTCTCTCTCTTCGCAGTTCGTTCTGTGTATGGATGCCGATACAGGTGAGCCGATCTGGGAACACCGCTACGACTGGCCTTATGATGCGGCCAGCATGTATCCCGGCCCCCGGGCAACGCCCACGTGGCACGACGGCCGCGTGTTCTTCGCCGGGCCGCGGGGGCTGCTCGGTTGCCTCAACGCCGGCGACGGAGAATTGATCTGGAAAGTCAACGTCAACGAGAAGTTTGGCGGCCGGGGCACCGACTTCGGCTATTCCTGCTCGCCGACGATCATCGACGGCAAGGTGATAATGCCCGTCGGCGGGGAAGGAGCCGCCGTGGTCGCGCTCGACGCCCGCGACGGCTCGACCGTGTGGACCTCGGGCAATGAGCCGGCCAGCTACTGCTCGGCGATCCCCATTTCGGTAGCAGGGCGGTTCTACGCGGTCGCTTTTCTGCAGAACGCCCTGGCCGTTTTCGACGTCGAGACCGGGCGGCTTGCGTGGCAGGCGAAGTACTCGCAAGGATACGACGAGCACGCCGCCGCTCCGCTGTACGAGGAGCCGCACCTGATGATCGCCTGCCCGTTCAAGAGCGGATCGCAGTGCTATCGGCTCACGGCCGGTGCCGCGGATCCGACCCGGCTCGACGTAACCACGGTCTGGATGAGCCGCTACATGTCTAACGATACGGCCTCGAGCGTGGTGCTAGAAGGACTGGTCTACGGGTTCGACTTGAAAGACGTTCAAGCGAAGGCCCATCGCCCGTCTCGCGGCAAGTTCAAGTGCATGGAGTTGGCCACCGGCCGCGTGCTCTGGGAGAGCGATCGGCCGGGCCACGCCACCCTGGTCGTCGCCGATGGGAAGTTGATCCTCTTCAACGACCGGGGCGAACTGCTGACGGCCAGGGCCACCGGCGCCGGATACGAAGAACTCGCTCGTAGCGAGATTTTCGCCGGCGAGATCTGTTGGACGGCTCCGGCGTTGCATCGCGGTCGGCTCTATCTGCGAAGCCCGTCGAAAGCGGCCTGTGTGTACGTCGGCAGGCCCGAGGAACTCGGCTCGCAGCGGTTGCGACACTCGCGTCCCGCTTCGGAGATCCCCAAGTCGCGTCGAATCGATTTGTCCCGGCTGGTCGGCGGCGAGCGGCAGTATGCCTTCGATCCGGCCGACGCGGCGGAGTTGGGGCTCTGGTACTGGTTCGGCCTGTTGGGCGTGTTGGTGCCGGCGGCGATTCTGGCGTTTCTGGCGCACTTGTTGACGCGCATCCGCCGGGGGCCAACGCTGACGAGTGCGGATCTTGGGTGCCACTGCCGGCAGGTGTTCTGGATCGCCGCGTTCGCGTTCGGCGTCTTGGGTACGCCGGTCTATAATCGGATCTGGCCGCAGTTCATCTTCACCTGGCCGGTTTGCCTGTTCGTGGCACACCAGGTGACGCTGAACGTAATCGTCCGCGCCGCACGGGAAGACAAGCGAGGAAAGCACAAGTGGCTTTCGCTGCTGATGGTATCTTCCTTCCTTCTAGTTTGCATCCTTTACTTCCTTGCTTGTCGGCGGCTGAGCATGGCGATCGAGTGGATCTTCCTGATGGGGTTCCTTCCCTCGTGGCCGATCGCTGTCCCCGCGGCGTACCAACTGCGCCGCAACCGCCATCTCGTTTGGGACGTTCTCTGGGCGACCCTGTCCTACAGCCTCTACTTCTGGGTCGCCGGCGGTCTCATGCTGTGGAAGACGGCCGCCATGTGACTACTCACCGGGTTGCGGCCAGATGCTGCTCTTCAAGACCGAGCCGCTTCATCTTCTTGTAGAGCGTGGTACGGTTGATACCCAGCGATTCGGCCGTGGCGTGGCGGTTCCACTGGTTTTGCTGAAGCACCTCACGGATGATCTGCCGCTCGGGGCCCTCCAGGGCCTGCTTGAGAGTTCGGTCCCCGACGGGCTCGATGCCGATCGGCCCGTCGACGGCGAGGTCCGCCGGCAGGTCTTCCAGTCCGATCACTTCGTCCTTACCCAGCAGCACGGCCCGCTCGATCACGTTCTGCAACTCCCTGACGTTTCCCGGCCAGGAGTAACGCTGCAACGCGATAATCGCCTCTTCGCTGAAGCCGCGGACGTTCTTGCCCGAGTCTTTGCGTACCACGTCCAGGAAGTGCTCGGCCAGCAGTGGAACGTCGGAGAGTCTCCGGTTCAGCGAGGGCAGATCGATGTTGATTACATTGACCCGATAGAAGAGATCCTGGCGGAAACGGCCATCGGCCACCGCCGCCGAAAGGTCTTCGTTCGTGGCCAGAATCACCCGGGTGTCGATGGTGAACGTCTCGGTGCCGCCGACCTGTTCGAACTCGAGATCCTGCAGCACCCTTAGCAGTTTTACTTGCATGGCTGGGCTGGCGGTGGCGATTTCGTCGAGAAAGATAGTGCCGTTGTCGGCGAGCATGAACTTGCCGACCTTATTGCCGGTTGCGCCGGTGAAGGCGCCGGCGGTGTGTCCGAACAGTTCGCTCTCCAGAAGCGTTTCCGGCAAGGCCCCGCAAGCGACCTCGACAAACGGCTTGTCGCTGCGGCCGCTGCGGCGGTGGATCGCCCGGGCAACCAGCGACTTGCCCGTGCCACTCTCGCCGGTAATAAGCACGGTGGCCTTGGTGTCGGCCACGCTGTCGATCATGTCGTAGATCTTCAGCATCTGGTGGTCGTTGCCGATGATGTTCTCCATGCCGAAGCGCATGTCGAGCTGCGCTTTGAGCGTCTTGTTCTCTTCGATGACCTTGCGTTGGTTGAGTGCCCGCTCAACGGCCACTTCCAACTCTTCGTCGATCAGCGGCTTGGTGAGGAAGTCGAAGGCCCCGGCCCGAATCGCCTCGACGGCCGATTCCACGGTGCCGTAGCCGGTTATCATAATCACCGACGTATCGGGGTGGTTCTTGCGGCAATGGGCCAGCACGTCAAAACCGTCGCCGTCACCCAGGCGGATGTCGGCCAACACCAGGTCGTACGGCCGGGCGTCGACCGCGGCAATTGCTTCGGCGTACGACGCGGCCGTATCGGTCGGATAACCCTGCTCGTTGAGCCAATCGGCCATCGCGCCAAGTAGGTGTCGGTCGTCGTCAACCAGCAGTAGTGAGTGCTGTTGTTTCATGTTATCATCCGGATGCAAAATACCTACGTTACTGGATGCGTTAGGTCAACTTCCTCGACGGGCCGGCTAGGGTAGCGTCACAACCGCGTAGGCCAACAACTCGGGTGTCGTTTCGTCCAGGTCGGTTACGATGCGGATCCTCTTGGTCACTTTGCCGGAAGAGTCGCCGCCGACAAACGTTACCGGCAACAGGTGCACCGACTTGGGAGTGTCGTTGTCGATCGCGCCGAACTCGAACGACTGGTCGTCGCAGGTTATCGAAAGGATGCAAAACGGCTTCTTCCCCCGCACCACCAACTGCTTGGTCACTTTGTCACCCGGCTTGACCACGCCCATGAAAAGGGCCGTGGGGCTCACCGTGACCGAGGAACGCACCAGCCCCTCGATCAACAGCGGAATCTGCACTTTGCCGCGATCGTTGGTCGCCAGCATCAGGTGTTCCTTGAGGTATCCGGCGGGCGCGTTTTTGTCGAGGCGGACCGTCAGGTCATACGTGACTCGGCCGTTGCGGCGCCCCGTTTCCGTCACCTCGGCCGTGACGTGCGGATTGGCGCATTTGGCATTCTTGATTTTCCAACCGCTCCCTCCGGTGTAGGTGACGGCTACCTGCCGACCGGCTGCTTCGCCCTGCTCCAACGTTCCAAGCTGAACGCTGCCCGGATTGAACACGACGTCGCCGCGAATGTTCACGCTCACGTGCAGTTGCACTTGGGCACGGTAGGGTTTGTCGATGGTGACCGTAAGCGTTGCGCTCTTGTGGCCGAGGAACGATCCCGTGTTGATCGAAGCGATGATCGCCCCCTTCTCGTATGTTTTCAGCAGTTGCTTCGCGATCCGAGGACTGGTGCAGCGGCAACTCGATCGGACGCTGGAAATATGGACGTCTTCAACAAAGATGTTCGACAACTCGAATGCGTACTCGGCCTTGGCACCGCGGGCAACCTGGCCGAAATCGTGGTCGGTCTGCTTGAACATCTTCCGGGCCCATTGCTGTGCGAATGCCGGCGACGTGGCCAGGACGGCAAGGATGATGATCACAGTTTTGCTGAAAACTCTGCTGTGCCTCATAAGTGTTCCTTTCGGCTATCGTAGGTAGGCAAGCGCGTGAAACCAGTTGTGGTGTGAGTTGGCGACAAGCTCGGTTGCGAAAGCGAAACGGCGATGCTTTAGCCAGCCTTCGAAGGCACGAACAGCCGCTGAAGAAACGTAGGTTGCCGCCGGGGGGGTGTCAAATTCAGGGCAGGCACGGTGGACATGTACCACCCGGGAGAGCGACGACTTTCGACCGTTGTAAACACAGGCTCAGATGCGCAACTACTGTAATTGCAACGTGTTACGAGGATTTACCCGCAATATGGGGAAATGCTCCACAATCGGAGCAAATCGTTCTCAAGAGCGTTGCCAGATACGCCCGACTTTCGCTAAAATATGGGATTACCCGCTCGGCGTAGCTGACGCGTTTATGTGGCGAGTCTGTGCGCGGCGGGCGATGACTCCAAACAGAAGCGGTTGCCCAGGGCGCCATGTTCGAATCACTCACCGAAAATCTGCATTCGGCGCTTAAGACCCTGCGAGGTCGCGGCAAGCTGACCGAATCGAATATGCGCGAGGGGCTCGACCTCGTGCAGCGGGCGCTGCTGGAGGCCGACGTCAGCTTCGCGATCGCCAAGGACTTCATCGCCAAGGTCGGCAAACAGGCCCTCGGCGAACGCGTGCTCAATTCGCTCGATCCATCGCAGCAACTGGTGGGCGTCGTTCACCAAGAGCTTATCGGGTTGATGGGGCCGGTCGACCACTCGCTCCATCTGCGGGCCGATCTGACGGTGTTGATGCTCTGCGGCTTGCAGGGTTCCGGCAAGACCACCACCTGCGGCAAACTGGCCTCGATAATCCACGGCCGCGGACGCAAGCCGATGCTGGTCGCGGCCGATTTGCAGCGCCCGGCCGCCATTCACCAGTTGCAGGTGCTCGGCGAGCAACTCGGTCTGCCGGTTTATGCCGACACCCAGGCCCGGGACCCGGTGGCGTTGTGTCATGCGGCGGTGAAGCAAGGGAAGTCGTCGGGTGCCGACGTGTTGATACTCGACACGGCTGGCCGATTGCACGTCGATGAGGAGTTGATGACTCAACTCTCGAAGATCGATCGGCGCGTAACGCCCGACCAGGTCTATCTAGTGGTCGACGCGATGACCGGTCAGGACGCCGTCAACAGCGCCAAGGCGTTCAACGAGGCGTTGGAGTTGGACGGCGTGATCATGACCAAGCTCGACGGCGACGCCCGCGGTGGGGCCGCGCTGTCGGTCAAGGCCGTAACCGGAGTGCCGATCAAGTTCGTCGGCACCGGCGAACACCTCGACGCCCTGGAAGAATTCCATCCCGACCGAATGGCGGGGCGGATCCTCGGCATGGGCGACGTCCTTTCGCTGGTGGAGCAGGCACAGCAGAAGTTCGATCAAGAGGAGATGGCCAAACAGGAGCAGCGGCTCCTCAAAGGCGAGTTTACCCTCGACGACTTCAAGAAGATGCTCGGCCAGACCAAGAAGCTCGGGCCGTTGAACAAGGTGATGGGCATGATTCCCGGCATGAGCGCCATGACCGACGCGATCGGCGACGTGGACGCCGAGAAGGACATGCGCCGCCTGGTGGGAGTGATCGACTCGATGACGCCCGAAGAACGCCGCAATCCGAAAGGCATGATCGATCAGAGCCGCCGCCGCCGAATTGCCGCCGGGGCCGGCGTCGAACCGCACGAGGTCAACGAACTCGTCAAACAGTTCGAGCCGATGGCCGACATGATGAAGAAGATGTCGGGAATGGGCATTCGGGATCGCATGCGGACCATGCAGCAGCTTACCGAAGGCGGGATGCTCGATCCCGGAGGACGGCTGGCCAAACAGAAGAAGGGATCCGGCAAACGCCTTTCCCCGAAAGAGCGGGCAAAACAGCGAAAGCTTCGCGAGAAGGAACTGCGGCGAAGAAAACGCGAAGGCAAAAAGAACAGAAAATAGTCAATCAGGTTCACTAGGAGAACAGTGTGTCAGTACGTATTAGAATGAAGAAGTTGGGCCGCCGGCATCGACCTTTCTTTCGCATTTGTGCGATAGACGGCCGAAAACCGCGCGACGGCCGTGTGCTGGAGGAACTGGGGACTTACGACCCGATGGTCCCGGATCTCGACGCCCGAGCCGTGCTGAACGGCGAGCGGATCAACTACTGGTTGGGTGTTGGGGCACAGCCGTCCGATAAGGTGAAGGTGCTAATCAAGAAGTATGGGTCGGAAGGGACCCACGTGGAGCAGCAGCGTGTTGCATTGGATCGGCTTGCCCAAGTCCGCCGCCGGCCGGAGCCGCCAAAGGTAGAGGTACAGGTACAGGCGGAAGCCGGCGACGCGAAAGCCGCCGCGGCCGAAGCGCCCGAGGAAGTCGTCACGGTCGAAGCGGTCGAGGAGGCGCTTGCGGCCGAAGCGCCCGAGGAAGTCGTCACGGTCGAAGCGGTCGAGGAGGCGCCCGCCGCCGAAGCGCCCGAACAGAAGGCGGCCGACGAGCCGTCAAGCGAATAGGACCACCAAGACCCCCATGCGTTTCGACGTCTTGACCCTGTTTCCCGAGATATTCCAGGGATACCTGGGCCAAAGCATTTTGAAGCGAGCGATTGACGCCGGGCTGGTCGACGTGCAGTTGCACAACATTCGCGACTGGACCCGGGATAGGCACAACTCGGTCGACGATCGCCCTTTCGGGGGCGGCCCCGGCATGGTGATGAAGGTCGAACCGGTTGTCGATAGTGTGGAAAGCGTGCGACGGCGTGACCCGGCCCCCGGTCACCTGGTCATGCTCACGCCGCAAGGACGCCGGCTCGACCAGCCGGCCGTGGAGCGGTTGGCCGAAGAGGAGCGGTTGCTGTTGTTGTGCGGACGCTACGAAGGGTTCGACGAACGGATTAGAGAGATACTAGAACCGGAGGAGATATCGGTCGGCGATTTCGTACTCAACGGGGGTGAAGTCGCCGCCATGGTAATAATCGATACCGTCATCCGGCTGGTGCCGGGCGTCCTTGGCGACGAAGACAGCAGCGTCTGCGATTCGTTCTCGGGCGGCGGCCAGCTGTTGGAATTCGCCCAATACACCCGCCCACGAGAATATCGCGGTCTGGAAGTGCCCGAGGTCCTGCTCGGTGGAAACCACGAAGAAATTGCCCGCTGGCGGGAAGAAAACAGCAAACAGCGAACTCGCCGGCGGCGCGCCGACCTGTTCGATCAACGCCAGTAGCGTAGCAACCAATAGAAACTAAGAGAGGCGGCTGCCGTCGCCGATTGAATTCACGAAAGGTACTGTTATGAGCCAACAACTGATGGGTCTGGTGGAAAAGGCCAGCTTGAAAGAAGAAGTCCCGTATTTCGAGGTCGGCGACACGGTCGACGTCCACTGCCGTATTCTGGAAGGCGGGAAAAGTCGGACCCAGATCTTCAACGGCGTGGTGATCGGACGAAGCGGTTCCGGCACACGGGAGATGTTCAGCGTGCGGCGGATCGTGCAGGGAGAGGGAGTCGAACGCAAGTTCCCCCTGCACTCGCCCCGAATAGCCAAGGTCGAGGTAAAGCGTTCCGGCGTGGTCCGCCGGGCGAAACTCTACTACCTTCGCGACCGCGTCGGCAAGGCGGTGCGACTGAAGGAACGCCGCGTAGACCCCAAGAAACGCGCCGAACTGGTTGCCAAGGCGAACGAGAAGTAGGTGCGGAATACGGCTCTAACGAGGCGTAGCCTCAGACTACCGGAGGGTTCGCGATAGTCGTGGGTCGCTCCGCGAACCAACGTCTTGTTCGCGGAGCGAACAACGACTATGGGAGAATTCAGTGGTCGCCTTGTCGAGTTGGCTTCGTCGTTTGTTTCCCGGGCGGTCTTTGGGCCAGCGCGGCGAGCGGGCGGCCGCCCGATATCTTCGCCGCCGGGGCTATCGAATCATCGCCCGGGGTGACCGCTCAAAGTGGGGCGAGTTGGACCTGGTCGCGGTCGAGGGCCGCACGGTCGTCTTCGTCGAGGTAAAGACCCGCGACAACCAAGACGCCGGTCATCCGGTCGAGGCCGTCGGCACTCTCAAGCAGCGAAAACTGACCCGGCTGGCCGTCACCTTTCTCAAGCGACACGGACTGCTGGAGCACGCGTCCCGGTTCGACGTGATCGCCGTCACCTGGCCTTCAGACAGCCGGCGACCCCGTATCGAACACTTCAAGAACGCCTTCGAGGCGCTGGGGAATCGGGAGTTCTATTCTTAGGTTACTTGGTCCTTGGAAGTTGTTGCAGATGAGTCAAGTTTCGCAGGATTTAGGGTTCGGGGTTCAGGACTCTGGGTTTGACGGTTACCCCGAAACCCTGAACCCTGAACCCTGACCACTGAACCCTCCCACGGCGGGTGGCTGGGGAAAAGCGTAGCGGTTCCCCAGGTTTGAAGCACTGGGGCATCGCTACGCTTTTCCCCAGCCACCTAGTCGCCGTATTTCGCCGTGAAACGATGGCCAGCCAGCGAAAACCGCGGTAGCGGCACGGCCCCCCCGCTGTTAAGATAGAGTGATTCTTCCCCAATAGACCCTTGTCAGGATGCTCGGCGATGGGAAACATGGAAGGTTGGGACGTGGCCCTGCTCGTAGCGGCCGGGTATATCGCCGTAACGGCACTCGTGCGGTTGATGATCCGCCGCCGTGACCAGTTGGTCGGCGAGTTCCGCGAACAACTCACACGGGAAAAGAGCCGCATAAAGGCCCATCGCAGGGATCAGCGGGCAGAGCGTAAGAAGTCCGCGTAGCAGCCTAATGCCCAGACGCCTTTACATCGAAACGGTCGGCTGCCAGATGAACGTGCTCGATAGCGAGTTGGTTGCCGCCGGCTTGCTGCGAGCGGGGTACGAGTTGGTCGACAGCATGCCGGCGGCCGACACGATCCTGCTTAACACCTGCAGCGTCCGGCGTCACGCCGAGGACAAGATCTACAGCAAGTTGGGACGGCTGAAGCACGTCAAGCAGCAGCGGCCGGGTACAATCATCGGCGTGCTGGGGTGTATGGCCCAGAAAGATCAGCAGAAGATCTTTCGCCGGGCCCCGCACGTCGATCTGGTGGTCGGGCCGGGCCAGTTGGGGCAACTTCCCGCCCTGCTGAGTCGAATTGCCGCCGGTGAGACACAACGTCTGCAAGTCAGCCGGGAACGCACCTGCGGCGACCGCCGTTCGGTGTTGGCAAGCTACGAGCCGTACAATCCCGGACGAACGCCGAAGATGCGACCGATACCACACCAGGCGATGGTGCGGATCATGTCCGGCTGCGACAAATTCTGCACCTACTGCATAGTGCCAAGCGTTCGGGGCCCCGAGCAAAGCCGGCCCGTCGGTCAGATCGAGGCTGAAGTCCGCCAACTGGCCGCCGAGGGCTGCCGGGAAGTGACCCTGTTGGGCCAAAGGGTAAACGGATATCGAGACGACGGCACCGGGCGGACCTTGCGGCTGGCCGACCTGCTCGCTCGGCTAAACGATGTCGAGGGACTGCGGCGGATCAAGTTCGTTACCAACCACCCGACACACATGACCGCTGAGTTGATCGAAGCGGTTCGGGATCTGCCGAAGGTCTCACCCTATCTTCACGTGCCGGCCCAATCCGGGTCGAACCGGATACTGAAACGGATGAATCGCGGCTATACTGTAGAAGCGTATCGGGAGATGGTCGATCGAATCTGCGAAACGATACCCGGCGCATCGATAACCAGCGACTTCATCGTCGGCTTCTGCGGCGAGACGCGGCAGGACTTCCAGCAGACGGTCGACCTGGTACGCTACTCCCGATTCAAGAACAGTTTCATTTTCAAGTACAGTGCCCGGCCAAGAACCAAGGCCATCGACCTGTACGAAGACGACGTTCCTTACGAGGAGAAGCAGCGGCGGAACAACGAGTTGCTGGCCGTGCAGAACGCGATCATCCTGGAGGACAACCGCCCGTTTGTCGGCCGCCGGGCGGAGATCCTCGTCGAGGGCCCCAGCAAGGTCTCCCGAAAACGAGTGGACAAAGGCGGAATTATTCAACTGGTCGGCCGCACCGTCTGCGACCGGATCGTGGTGTTCGACGGTCCCGCGGAACTGATTGGCCGGATCTTGCCCGTCGAGATCGAGAAGGCGGATGGGCATACGTTGTTTGGAAAGCAACATCCTATCCACTAACCACCATCCACTAACCGCTATCCACTATCCACTAACCACTACTCATGAACATCACCACGCTCCGCCAATACCTGGACGATCCCGCCGCCGCGTCCAGCTGGCTGCGTCGTTTGGGGGTGGTGAACGTGAAGCGTGCCCACGAGAACCTGCTCTCGATGTCGGCGTCCGGATTGACGCTCGATCTGTTGGCGATCATATGCGACCAGTTCGACGAGCATCTGGCCGGCTGTGCCGATCCGGACATGGCGTTGAACAATCTGGAGCGGTTCATGGCGGCGGCGCGCAATCCGCTGGCGCTGGGGACGCTGCTGGAACGCGACCCGGCCACGATGCCGATCCTGTTGCAGATCTTCGCCAGCAGCCAACACTTCAGCGACCTGTTGATCCGTGAACCTGAAGGTCTCGACACGCTACGGTTGACCGAAGGCCGCCAGGTTGCCCGCCAAGCGATGGCCGAGGAGATTGTGGCCGAGGTCGAGGCGCTCGATCATGAGAAAGCCGTGCTTCACGCGCTGCGTAGGTTCAAACGCCGCGAGACGTTGCGGATTGCCTACGGCGACATCATTCGAGAGCAGAGTCTGGAAACGGTCACCTCGCAGATTTCATTCCTGGCCGAGGCGCTGTTGGAGGCGGCGCTGCAAGCGGCGTGGCACCGGCTCGTGCGGAAACTTGGAACTCCCGCCGGCGCCGCCGGCGAACCGGCCGGATTCGTCATATTGGGTATGGGTAAGCTCGGCGGCAAGGAACTGAACTACTCCAGCGACGTCGACCTGATCTTCCTGCACAACGGCGACGCAACGACCGGCGGTCGACGGTCGGCGAGCAGCCAGGAGTTCTTCACCCAACTCGCCCAGCGGATCGTCGCCCTATTGGCTGAGACGACCGAACTGGGTGCACCCTACCGGATCGACTTGCGGCTGCGTCCGGAGGGAAGCCGCGGGCCGATGGTATCCAACGTGCGGAGTGCGTTGAGCTACTACGACCTGCGCGGCCGCACTTGGGAACGCCAGGCGTACATCAAGGCCCGGCCCGTCGCCGGTGACGTTGAACTGGGCCATCAGTTCCTCGAAAGGCTCTCGCCCTGGATATATCGCCGCTACCTCAGCCGTGCCGACATCAGCGGAATCAAGGCACTCAAACGAAGGATCGAGAAACGCACACAAGACGAGGGCGCCGATCAGCGTAACGTGAAGACCGGCCGGGGCGGCATCCGCGACGTCGAATTCGTGATCCAGTTCCTCCAATTACTCAACGGCGCCGACCTGCCCGAACTGCGAACCGGCAACACGCTCGAGGCACTGGCGCAGTTGGAATACGTAGGCTGCCTGACCCACCTCGAACGGACGCTGCTGGAAGAAAACTACCGTTTTCTTCGCAAGGTCGAGCACCGGTTGCAGATAATGTTCGATCTGCAAACGCACCTGCTTCCGGAAGGACGCGACGAAGTGCGCAAGCTGGCGTTTCGGATGGGCTATTCCAAAGATCCGGACCGCTGGGCGCTGGAGGCCTTCGAAGCGGACCATCACAACCGAACTTCGCTCAACCGCAAGATACTCGACCACTTGTTGCACGACGCCTTCGGCGACGAGGCCGGAACCGAGGCCGAGGTCGATCTTGTGCTCGATCCCGATCCGCCCGAAGAACGAATTGCCGAAGTGCTCGACAAGTATTCCTTTCGCAACGTAAAGCAGGCGTACCGGAACCTGATGTCGCTTTCGGAGGAGAAGATCCGCTTCCTGTCGACGCGCCGTTGCCGGCATTTCCTGGCGGCGATCGCCCCCCGTTTACTGTCGGCCATTGCGGCGACACCGGACCCCGACGCCACCTTGGTGAACCTGGACAAGGTCAGCGATTCGCTCGGCGGAAAGGGGGTGCTCTGGGAACTGTTCAGCGCGAACGAGCCCAGCTTGCGGCTTTACGTCGAGTTGTGTGCCTACAGCCCGTATCTGTGTGGAGTGCTCACCAGCAACCCGGGGATGGTCGACGGCCTGATGGACAGCCTGGTCCTCGACCGGCTACCCCCGCTGGAGTTGCTCCACCGATTCCTGCAAGAAATGTGCCGCGCGGCCGAGGACATCGAGCCCATCCTGCACAGCTTCAAGAACGACCACCAGCTTCGCGTCGGCGTGCGCGACATCCTCGGCAGGGAAGACATTCAAGGAACTACCGGGGCCTTGGCCAATGTTGCCGAAGCGTGCCTGGCGCAGATCACGTCGCACGAATACCGCCGGCTGGTCGAGCGGTTCGGAGAACCGCAAGTCGCCGAGGGTCCCCGGGCAGGCAAGCCGTGCGAATTGATCGTGCTGGGTATGGGGAAGTTCGGCGGACGCGAACTGAATTACCATAGCGATCTGGATATCGTCTTCCTTTACGAAGCCGACGGGCACACGGCGGCCGATCAATCGCGGCGGACTTCAAACCAGCACTTCTTCAGCGAACTGGGACAACGGATCATCAAGGCCACCAGCCGCCCGAGTGCCCACGGCCGGCTCTACGAGGTCGACGCCCGGCTGCGCCCCACGGGTAAGAGCGGACCGCTGGCGACATCATTGACCGAGTTCACGCGATACTATGCCGGCGGTGTCGGCCAACTTTGGGAGCGGCAGGCGTTGTGCAAGGCACGGGTGGTGTACGGGTTGCCCCGGGCGGCCAAGGCAGCGACCGGAGCGGTGGCCAAAGCGGCTTTCGATCACGGTTGGCGTCGCGAGAACGCCGACGAGATCCGGCGCATGCGCCGCCGGCTGGAAGAAACGGCCGCGCGCGCCGACCTGAAACGCGGACCCGGCGGGATCGTCGACATAGAATTCCTCGTTCAGATGCTTCAACTGAAGTATGCCCGGCGCGAGGCCGAGCTTCGCCAACCCAATACGCTGGCGGCGCTAGACGCCTTGCACGCCGCGGGACATCTACCGGCCGAAGACCGCGAGTTCTTCGCCGACGGGTACCGGGCACTGCGCAACATCGAAAGCCGCCTGCGACTGATGAACTCGGCCGCCCGGGACCGACTGCCGGAAGAACGCGCGGAATTGAACAAGCTGGCCCATCTCCTGCACTACGACAGCAGCGAGGCGTTGCTCGGCGATTTCCAGAAAATGACTCACGAGATCCGCCGGCGGTTCGATAAGATCTTCGACGCGGCGGGGACCTGTTGATTTCCAGAAAGATCGAGGATTATCAATGATCGAGAAGGAACTGCTGGATCTACTCGTCTGCCCGCTGAACAACACGCCGCTTAAAGTGGCCGACGAGGCCCTGATCGAGCGACTCAACCGTGCCATCGCCGGCAAGACGATTGTGGTGAAGAATCGCGGCGGACGGTTGATCGAAGAACCGCTTGCCGGCGGGTTGGTCCGCCGGGACGAAGCATTACTGTACCCGATCGTCGACGACATCCCCGTGCTGTTGGTCGACAAAGCCATCCCGTTGGAGCAGATACCATGAGCGAAAAGACGATTTTCAAGAAGATCATCGACCGCGAGATCCCTGCAAAGATTGTCTACGAAGACGATATCAGCCTGGCGTTCGAGGACGTCAATCCGCGCGCGCCCACCCATCTGCTCGTGATTCCGAAGAAGGAGATCGCCTCGGTCAACGAGGTGAGCGAAGAGGACGAAGCCGTGGTCGGACATCTGTTCGCGGTCATCCGCAAAATCGCCGCCGAGCAGCGCCTCGACGGCGGGTATCGCGTGGTAACCAACTGCGGCCCGGACGCCGGCCAGGAAGTAATGCACCTGCACTTCCACCTCCTGGCGGGCCGGAAACTCGCCTGGCCGCCGGGGTAACCGTCGACGTCGTGTCATTGAGGGTATCGGGACTCACCTTGCCGGAAGCAGGGTGATGATCTCGCGGCTGACCTCCTCGACCGACTTCCCGGTGGCTTCGATGCCTTGCCAGCCGTGCTCCAAGCACAACTGGTCGCAACGCAGCAGTTCCTTTCGGACCTGTTCCACCGAGGCATAGGTTTCAGCGGGAATCGCTTCGGCGGCGGCACGAACGTGGCGCATTTCGCGCAGCCGGCTGGGATTCATGCGGAGGCAGAACACTCGGTCCTTGGGCACCGAAAACAGAATTGCCGGCGGCGGAACCTCCAGAACAATGGGAACGTTGGCGGCAAACCATCCGCGATAGGCCAAGTAGAGCATGGTGGGGGTCTTCATCGTGCGGGAAACGCCCACCAGCACAATCTCGGCCTTCTCCAATTCCTGGATATTCTGCCCGTCGTCGTGATGAAAAGCGAAGGCCACGGCCTCGATTTCCCTGGAACGGGCCTCGGTCAGTTGTCTGAACAGCCCCGGCTTCTGCTGAGGGGTCAAATCGAGGTACGTGGCGAAGCGGTCCAACATCGGGCCCATCATGTCGAGCGAATCCACCCCGTGCAAGCGAGATTCAGAGACCATCAAACGGCGCAATTCATCGGAAACCAACGTGTGAAGAATGATGCCCTGATCGACCGCCTCACGAACAACGGCCCGCACTTGCTCCGCAGTGCGTACGTGTCCGTGACGGATCACGCTGACCGGCGCGCCCTCGAACTGCACCAGCGCCGACTGCACGAGTCGTTCCACCGTTCTGCCAGTGCCGTCGGAGACTGCCAGAATCGTTAACACAGTGAAACCCTCACGGAACGTAGAGTATGTAGATCATTATGGTAATCGCACTACCCAACGCAGCGGCAACGAGTCCCACACGTCGGCGGCGTTTGACGGACAACAGCAACACCAGTCCGGTGATTGAAGAGATCGTCATGACCACCGCGGAAACGTCGACGATCCATGACCAGGCGATTCCGCTGTCACGACCCTTGTGCAGGTCGTTGAGAATGGCCACCGATCCGAGGCGACTCTCTGTCAGGCTGTAGTTGCCCGTTCCGCGATCAATAAAGGCATCGGCCGAGTACCCCGGCCCTTTGAAAGCGACGATGCACTGGTACTCGTCGGCCGTGAACTCCTTCACCGCACCGCCCACGGCGTGGCGGTCTCTGAGTGTCTTGACTATCACGTCCTTATCGACCTTGGCACCGAAATCGATGGTCCCTTGCATCTCGCGGGCCTGTTCTTCCGCGCAGAACCAGTCGGGATGGTTGAGCGTTATGCCGGTAACGGCGAAGAACAGCAGGGCGAGGAAACCCAACATCGATATGTAGATGTGCAACCAGCGCATAAGGCGCGTCAGCCAGCGGCCCGGTTTTCGCTCCTGCGGTACGGCTTCACTTTGAGATGACATCACTGCCCGGCCTTCTTTTCGCGAAACTCCAACGCCGCCCGGCTGATTTCGTAGTTCCTGCCCAGTTCCACGTTGAACGTCTCGTTGGCAAGCGTAACTGGCTGCCTGATCAGTTGGTAGCTGCCGTGCTCGCGAACCGCTTCGATAAAGACGGTGTACTGGCCGTTGGGAACCAGCTTACCGTCGTTGGCCATGCCGTCCCAGAGTATGCGATATCGGCCAGGCGGTCTTGACGCTCGGGAGACGGCCCTGATGAGCCGGTAGTTGCGCCGGTGCAAGCTATACCATCGCCGAAGATCGCCGATCCACCGGTAATCGCCCAGCCACAGGGCGAGTGTTCGGACGGGCTTTCCCTTGGCGTCCTCAATCCACACGGCAACGTATGGCCGAGCATATCGCCGGCCACCGGGACGGCCGATCTGGAAGTCGACGAGCATTTCGTACGCCTGACCCCACGGATCGCATATCACCGGCTCTGGAGCAGGCTGCTGCGGCTCTTCCGCATCCTCCGCGCCGGCGGGTTCCGAATCCTTCGCGTCGCCGGGCTCCAAGGGCATTCCTTCCGACGCCGCGCCATCGTTCTGCGACACGAGAACGACCGGAACCGCCGGTCGAGAACGGCGGTCCCAGCCCGTGCTCTTCAGAACCGCCCCGTCTCGATTGACCACCACGCATTCGGTGTCTTTGAGCCGATTTACCAGTGATACGCCTTCCTCGGGCGTCATCACGTTGAGAATCGTGGCCAATGCGTCGGCCTCGGCGGCTCGCGGGGCTACGACCGTGGCGCCGATGACCTCGTCGACGGGCATGCCGTTGCGCGGGTCGATGATGTGCGAGTAGTGAGTGTCGTTGATCTCGAAACCTCGCTCGTAGTTCCCGCTGCTGGCCACGGCCGCGTCTTGCAGCCGCACGCTACACAGCAGTGGAGCGTTGTCGGCCGGCACTCGAGGATCGGCCACTCCGATCGATTGCACCGCATTGCCGCAAAC
>Ga0180429_10001159_pt1 | contig 22514 bp, 19 predicted proteins | sample SS_ome_FD_132428 | JGI IMG/M metagenome (GOLD analysis project Ga0180429, IMG submission 132428) | Hypersaline lake sediment archaeal communities from the Salton Sea, California, USA - SS_1_S_1 metaG | ecosystem: Environmental > Aquatic > Non-marine Saline and Alkaline > Hypersaline > Sediment ...
ACCGGTAACCGAAGATAAAAATATACTGCTGGTCAGGCAGTACCGGTACCCGGTCGGCGAAATAACCATTGAGATACCGGCAGGAAAGATAGATAAAAATGAGTTACCTGAAAAATGCGCCAGGAGGGAGATGGCCGAGGAAGTCGGTGCCGCCGGCGGCGACCTCAAGCTTTTATCATCATTTTATACCACTCCCGGCTTTTGCGACGAGGTGCTGCATCTATATCTGGCAACCGGATTCAGTATATCAGCCAATAACCTTGACCAGGATGAATTTCTTGACATAATAAATATGGGACTGGATGAAGCCTGTGAATGGATAAAGGAAGGCAGGATAAAAGATTCCAAGACTATTATTGCCATACTTATGGCCAAAGATATCTTTGATGATGGAAATTGAAGATCAAAGCCGCATGCATAAGCTAGACAGGCATATCGGGGAATATATAGAATATCTCAGGTTTGAAAAACTTTTACTTAATAACACTATTATCTCTTACCAGCGGGACCTGGCTAAATTCAGGGATTACCTGGAAAAGAGACCGGATACAGACTATAAGAGTATGTCAAAGGCCGGGATACTGGATTTTCTTAAATCCCTTTATATGGGCCAGGACGGAGCCTCGGTATCAAGGAATCTTTCAGCCCTGAGGGGTTTTTACCGCTTCCTTATAAGGCAAAAAGCAATAATTGAAAATCCCTGGTCTTCTGTCAGGAACCCCAGGACTGCAAAAAAGGTCCTGGATATACTGGATGTGGCGGAAATAGAGACATTCCTGGAAAGCATACCAACCAGCACACCCGCTGATCTCAGGGACAGGGCAATGTTTGAGATCCTTTACGGCTGCGGACTCAGGGCCAGTGAGTTGACCGGCCTGAGGCTGGGAGACCTTGACCGCGACCAGATGGTCCTGAGGTTTATAGGGAAAGGTGACAAAGAGAGGCTGGTGCCTTTAGGGGACACAGCCCTGCATTTCCTGGACCGTTACCTGTCTTCGGGCAGGGGAAAGCTGGAAAAGGAGGTAAAGACTGACTATATGTTCCTGAATTCCAGGGGAAGCGGCCTGTCCAGGAAAGGATTCTGGAAAATAATGAAGAAATATGCAAAAAGGTCTGGTTTGGAAAAGAACATATATCCCCATATGTTCCGGCATAGTTTTGCCACCCACCTTCTACAGAGGGGCGCTGATCTTATTACAGTCCAGAAACTGCTGGGCCACAGCAGCATCTCTACCACCGAGATATATACCAGCCTGAGCCGGGAATACCTTAAAGATTCATATTTCAGGTTCCATCCCAGGGAAGACAGAGGCATATCCATAGATAGATAAGGCAGCTATGAAAGTATATGAAAAAAAGAATTATTCTGGTAAGGTATAAAATCATCAAAGAGCCAGTTACCGGACAGGCTCCTACAGGATAAAAAGGATACATATGATCGATCTGGGACAACAGATAGCGGATTTTTTTATATCTCTTATCACCTGGCTTCCAGGCCTGGCTATAGGAGTGATACTGCATGAATATGCCCATGGGTATATCGCCTTTAAGAGCGGAGACCCGACTGCCAAAAATTATGGAAGGCTGACAGTCAATCCAGTGGCTCATATTGACCTATTTGGAAGTATCCTGCTGCCGGTATTGCTGATACTGCTGAATTCCAGCATTATCTTCGGTTATGCCAAACCTGTCCCCATTAATCCCGGATATTTCAATGATTACAGGAAGGGGATGAGATATACGTCGCTGGCCGGACCGGTGACCAACCTTCTGGTGGCTTTTGCTGCCGGACTTGTGTACGGATTATTTTTCTGGCTGGTCTTCAGGTTGTCAGGAGGTTTTTATGATACCTCAACTGCGGGATTCCAGGCCTTTAACATTTTCAACCAGCTGCTGCAGAATACCATCTATATAAATATATTCCTGGCCATATTCAATTTCCTTCCCATACCGCCCCTGGACGGCTCCAAGATACTGGCATCTTTTTTGCCGGACAATGCCATGTACCGGTTTCTTGCCATAGGAAGGTTCGGCTTTTTATTCATATTCATATTTCTTTTTTTGGGAGGGAGGATATTCTGGACGGTTATCTCTCCTGTATTTAATTTCCTGTACAATATGGCTACATGGTGGCAGTTTTTAATGAATTAAGCCCTGGATGTTTTAAAAAGCTGCTCTCTGATATATTATATTTAAAAATTGTATTATAAACCCAGGCTGCAATAGATGGGAGAGAAAATGGCAAAAAAAATGCTGACCGGGTTCAGGCCCACCGGGAAACTCCACCTTGGGCATCTTCACGGAAATATTAAGAATATGATAGAAAACCAGGAGAAATATGAAAATTTCTTTTTTCTGGTAGACTGGCATGCATTATCCACCGAATACCAGGATCCCGGCAATATAAAAAGAAACCTTATGGAATGCGCAACTGACCTTATAGCGCTGGGTATAGATCCTGAGATAACCCATCTCTACAGGCAGTCCGATATCCCTGCAATACCCGAGCTCACTCTTTACCTGTCCATGATCACACCATTATCATGGCTGGAGAGGTGTCCCACCTATAAAGAGCAGATAAAGGAGCTGAAGGCAAAAGACCTGTCCACCCTGGGATTCTTCTCATATCCCGTGCTTATGGCTGCAGATATCCTTATAGTAAACTCGGACATCATACCCGTGGGCGAAGACCAGCTGCCGCACCTGGAAATAACCAGGGAGATAGCGCGCAGGTTCAATCATATTTACGGAGAGTATTTCTCGGAACCCCAGGCATTGCTTTCACGAAGCCGCAGGGTACCGGGTACCGATGGAAGGAAGATGTCAAAAAGCTACGGCAATGCCATCTTCCTATCAGACGACAGGGACACGGTCAGGAAAAAAGTCAGGCAGATGATAACTGATCCTGAAAGGATAAGGAAAACTGATCCCGGGCATCCCGAAGTGTGCAATGTTTTTGAGTTTTACAGGATATACTGTCCCGGCAATATCCAGGAGATAGAAGGCAGGTGCCGCGGAGGGGAGATCGGCTGCACAGCCTGTAAAGATGAGATAGCCGGGATGATATCTGATTCCCTGGAGCCATTCCAGGAAAAAAGGCAGAAGCTGCTGCAGGACAGGAAACTTATCCATGACATACTTGAGAAGGGGAGCAGCTCAGTCAACCTCATCGCTTCTTCGGTTATATCGGATGTCAGAAAAAGGATGGGGATAGATTAATGGTGCCGGATCCCGGAAGGACAACATATACCATAAGATATGAGGACATATTTGATGGTCCCATAGAACTTCTGCTGGAACTTATCCGCAAAAAAAAGATAGACATATTTGACATCAGGCTTAGTTATATAATAAACGGTTTTACCGGTCATATAAAGAAAAAAGGTGAGGTACTGCTGGAGACCCTGTCTGGTTTTGTCTATTTTTCATCCATACTGCTGGAGATAAAATCGCAGTCCCTCTTGCCTTCACGCAAAAAACAGGAGGAAGAAAGCGGGCTGGATGCAGACATCCTGAAGCGGCGGGAAGAAGAATACAGGATATATAATAAAGTCTCAAATTATTTTAGCAGCAGGATACAGGAAGGGGCATTGCTCCTGGTAAGGGAAGCCCCCATGGAAAAAACTCTTATAAATATCCTGCCGGATTTTATGGAAAGACTTGATCCCATACAGCTGTGGGTGACAGCGGGAAGGCTTTTTGCCAGGAAGGGTCTTGACCTGGATATTTCCAATGCATATAATCACCGGTCGACCATAAATATATTTGACGAGATGAAGCGCATAAAATCTGTTTTGAGCCAGCGCCGGGAGATAACTTTCAGGGAATTATCATCAGTGCATGTACAGGTGATAGACCTTATAATAAGCTTTCTTTCACTGCTGGAATTGTATAAGAACGAAGAGGTGGAGATATTACAATTTGAAAGTTTTGGAAATATAATAATAAAGTCCAGATGACAGATAATAAAGAAAAAGAGCAGCCGGCCGATAATGCCGTTCAGATGGCGTTTTTAGGTCCCGGATGGGTGAGGACATGTATTGAAGGCATACTTTTCATATCGGAGGAGCCGGTAAAGGCCAGGCTATTGTCCCAGACACTGGGCATCAGCGAAAAAGAGGTCAAACAGGCGCTTGAACAACTTGAAAATGAATATATAGAACAAAACCGGGGTTTTGTAGTAAGAAAGGTAAGCGGAGGTTACAGGTTCTATTCCAATCCCGCTATAAATGAAGTCCTTCAGGGATTTGTAAAGACCAATATAAGGGTCCATCTTTCACAGGCAGCCCTTGAGACACTGGCCATTGCCGCATACAGGCAGCCGGTCACCAGGACACAGATCGCCGAGATAAGGGGGGTAAGGACGGACAGCGTGGTCCTGACCCTGGTGGACAGGGGTCTTTTGAAAGATGCCGGTAAACTGAAGGAGCCGGGCAGTCCGGTATTATACAGGACCACAGACAGGTTTCTGGAGCTTCTGGGGATAAACAGCCTGAAAGAACTGCCTCCCCTTACAGATTTCAAGGAAGATGAAGAACAAAGGCAGGATTAGGATATCCCGTTTTCTTGCAGATTGCGGGGCAGGCTCCAGGCGGAAATGCGGGGAAATGGTAAAAGAGGGAAGGGTCTCTGTAAATAATACGGTAATAAGAGACCTTTCTTTCAGTGTGGACGAAAACGATACAGTAAAGCTGGACGGTAAAAAAGCAGAGCCTGATGAGAAACTGGTCCTGGCGCTCAATAAACCGCCCGGATACCTTTCCACCGCCAGGGATGATTTTGAGAGGAGGACGGTAATGGGCCTGGCAGGGAATACCGGCAAAAGGCTTTATCCCGCGGGCAGGCTGGACCTGGATTCGCGCGGCCTTATCATACTTTCAAATGACGGCGATCTCGTATACAGGATAACACACCCCAGATTCAATATACCCAAGACCTATGAAGTGGTGCTGGACAGGCGTCTTTCAGATGAAGGCTACAGAAGCATAGACCAGGGCGTGCTAATAGACGGTAAGGTCTTTAAACCGGACCGGATGTATAGAAATAAAAAGTCAGCTGACGGTTTTCCCCTGACCGTGAGGATACACCAGGGACGAAAGAGGATCATAAGAAGAGCTTTTCAAAAAATAGGATATAATGTAGTAGACCTTAAAAGGACCATGATAGGCAATTACCGGCTGGGCAGACTGCCGGAAGGCCAATACCGGGTCCTTGATAAAGAAGGTGTAGACAGGCTCATGATGAAAAAATAGATGAAGGATAATATAAATATGAAGAAAACCGCATCAATCATCATGCTTTCTATAATAATGGCAGTCATCACTGCCGGCTGCTCCCCGGCGGCTGCCGAAACTGCAGATCACGGTACTTTTACCGGCGTACCCTTTAATGCAAAGGTGAGCAGCATCCCTGTCTCGGGACAGGCTATCGATGTGGATATAGCCGGAAATTATGCCTATCTGACCAATGACCTGGGAGTCCTGTACATAATAGACATCAGCGACAGGGAAAGGCCCCGCATAACCGGGAAATGCCGTGATATTGATTCTGCCAACATTGTCATGGTTGAAGGTGATATTGCTTATATCTCCTATACTGAATGGATTGCCGGCGAAGATGATTATTATACAGAATGCGGCTTTAAGATAGTGGACATATCCGACAAGGAAAGACCGGAAGTCATAGGCAACTATATATCAGGCCGGGAAGAAAAAAAAACAGTGTTCGGATTATATATAGAAAATGATTTTGCCTATGTTAATACCAGCACCTACGATGGCCAGTCAGAGATAAATACGCTGGAGATCGTAAATATCAGTAAAAAAAGCTCCCCGGTATTATCAGGCGTGCTTGAACTTAAGGGCTCGCCTGCCAATATCATAGTAGACGGCGATACCGCTTATATAAGTGCCAATCATTATGACCATGACGCCGGCCAGTATACTGATGACAGCCAGCTCATAATAGTAGATATAAGCGACAGGACCAGACCTGTTATGGCCGGTTTTCTTCCGGTGCCTGCAAATTCCTGGGGCATCTACCATAAAGACGGTCTTATATTCCTTTCCAGCCATTATTCCGATGGTGACCAATACAGCAAGAGCATGATACAGCTGGTCGATGTATCTGGTGGATCTCCTGCCCTAAGGGGCAGTATTTCCATACCCGGAGGTGCCTGGGAGCTGGATATGGCAGGGGGTTTCCTTTATGTTTCCGATCTTACAGGCGGCATCTATACAGTTGATGTAAATGATCCCGACAGGCCTTTTGTTGCCGGAAGGTTAAACACCCCAGGGACATCTTATGATATAACCCTCATGGGAAACTACGGGTATATAGCGGATGGATTTGAGGGGCTGGTAATAATGAGCCTCTCCGATGAGGAGGAAGATGCTGTCTATGAGCCAGCGAGACAGGATGATGAAAACCTGCCCCCCCGGGCAGTGCTGGATATTTTCGGGGATATGGCAGGTGAATATTATCCCAGAGGTACCCCGGTGATACTGAGCGCGGTCAATTCATTCGACCCGGAAAATGAAGAAATATCATACAGCTGGTACGTATCCGGACAGATGATAGCGGACGAAAAGATAACCGATATCAATTTCTCTGATCCCGGTCTTTATGAGGTGACCCTGGTGGTCTCCGACGGAGAGTTATCGGGTACAGCTGGCGTAAAAATTTCGGTAGCTGATATTAACGAACCTATTCAACAGGTAAAAACCCATTTATTTGATATAGAGATCGAATATATACTGGATAACCAGGGCCAGCTTCCGCTGACTGACATCGAATGCCTGATGAGGGTGCCTCTAAGTTATGAACCATACCAGGTCATAGGTGATATAACTACCAGTGTCCCTGTATCTGATGAGATATATGATAACCATAAAAACAAATTACTGAGATTTATTATAGAAGACGAGCTTGCCCCCGGCAAACAGGTCTCGGTGCTTGCTTCTTTCCAGGTCACTGCAAATGAATTCGACTATGGCCTCATAGACCGGGAGGCCAGCTATGATGAAGATGACAATGATCTCTACTACTATACACGCGATGATATTTATATAGACTCAGACAGTCCACTCATAAAGAATAAAGCAGCAAGACTGGCGGGTAAGGAAAAAGACCCGGTGGCGGTCGCCGGGAAAATATATGATTTCGTGACCAAAAGTCTTTATTATGACTACCAGAGGGCTGGAAATACCGAATATGAGTTTTTAAGCGCTTCAGAGATCCTGGAAGCAGGCAAAGGAGTCTGTTCAGACTATTCCATTCTTTATACGGCATTGCTGAGAGCTGCCGGGATCCCCGCCAGGCTGGCAGCAGGGATACCGGTATATACCATATTGTACGAGAAGGAAAGAGAGATAGATATCGGTCATGCCTGGGTGGAGATAAAGTTCCCCGGGTATGGGTGGGTACCTGTAGATATAACTACTGAAGAGGATTACTGGACCAGCAATTACTTTCTTGATATAGTCACTGAAAGGGGTCCGGGATATATATATGAACACTCCACCATGGACTGGAGCAGCTATTATTATGATGGTTTTGATTATTCCAGTGAGGGTGAAGGAATATCCCCGGCAGAGCAGGACTTTATATTCAGGGTAAAGGGCCTTGAACTGGCAGATATAGAGAAGGACTGATATGGGTGAGGCCGATAAAGGCAGGATCATGACTGCAGCTTTTTCTCTGGCTGTCTCTGTAGTGCTGGTGGCCATAAAAATACTGGTTGCCTATTTTTCCAACAGTATAGGAGTCTTTTCGGAAGCACTGAATAACGGCCTGGACCTGGTAACAGTCCTTATTGCATTCATGGCTGTCCGCATAGCAATAAAACCGCCTGACAGCGACCATACTTACGGCCATGGAAAATATGAGAATCTTTCTGCAGCCATCGAACTTGCCATAATCTCAGTATTGTCGGTCTATATAATCTACAGGTCAATAGACAGGATCATTTCCAGGGATTTCCAGATCAATCTGAATTATTATGTCTTCGCTGTCCTGGCATTCTCTATTGTCCTGAACCTGGCCAGGGTCTTTATACTGGGGAGGGCTGCCAGAAAATACAGGTCTTCTGTATTTGAAGCAGGATTCTTAAATTATATGAGCGACATTGCCAGTTCTGTTATCGTGATCCTGGGCCTTGTATTCGTACAGGCAGGATTCCCCCTTGCTGACCCCATAGCATCAATAATAGTGGCAGCTATTGTACTGGTATTCTCGCTCAGGCTTTCCATTAAAGTATTGCGGAGCCTGCTGGATTATATACCGGCAGAAGTAACATCAAAGATAAGAAAAGCACTTGCTTCAATCGATGATATAAAAAAAGTAAATGAACTCAGGATACATGAAGTAGGAAATACCAAGTTCATAAATATTGAAGCCGCTATTGATAAAAACATATATCTATCCCGCGCTGAGAAAGTAAAGAAGCAGGTAAGGGATGCAATTGAAAAGCTATTTCCCGGCTCCAGGACAATACTTGAACTCAAAACAGAATTATCCCGGGACAATGTGACCTCCAGGGTAAAGGAGATCGTACTGGATAATCACGATATAGAAGACATACATAATATCTCGATCTATGATATTGGGGACAGGATAGACATCTCCCTGCATATCATGATGAAGAAGCACCTCAGGCTGTCACAGACCGAAGTAGTTACCAGGCATCTGGAAGAAGAAATAAAAAAGAATATACCGGGACTCAGGAGCATATATATCCATATTGAGGACAATATGGTAAGACAGGCTTTTATAGATATTACATCTGAGTCCAGGGGTCTTATCAGCAAGACAAAGAAGGTGATATCGGAATATATCGACCCCGATACATGCCACAACTTTACCATATTAAAATGCGGCAAAAAATACAGTATAGCCTTTCACTGCCGGTTGAACCAGGAACTGAAGATAGACCAGGCGCACGGGATAATAACTTCCGTGGAAGGGCTCATAAGGGAGAACATAAGCAATATAGGCGATCTGGCAATTCATGTAGAGCCGTCCCAGCAGGAACTGCGATTTGACTAATCCTTTTATAAAACTTAATATTTTATTAGATATATAATGAAAAATGACGATAAGATATTTATACCCACGACTTTAATAATATTTGGCGCTACAGGGGACCTGGTCCGCAAAAAGATAATAAAGTCACTTTTCCGTCTTTACAGCCTGGGATATCTGCCCCAGGAATTCAGCCTGATCGGGATATCCAGGAGGGATTATTCTGACCAGGTGTTCAGGGAATTTTTGATGGAAAATGCTTTTGATAGTACTGATAGCCTTCTCGGCAAGGATGAGATAGCAGGTTTTTTAGAAAAAGTATCATATTTCAAGGGGGATCTTAAGGACGGCGCCCTGTACCGGGAACTCAAGCATTCACTGGAAAAAAAAAGCAGCCCGGGCATATGCGACAATAAACTTTTTTACCTGGCTGTACCTCCGGGACTCTATTCAGGGATACTGGACAATATATCAGGTTCAGGACTGGCAGTTTCCTGCAGTCCCCGGACAGGCTGGACCAGGATACTGGTGGAAAAACCTTTCGGAAATGATATAGCCACTGCCCGGAAGCTGGATGATATGCTGGGCAGGCTTTTCAGGGAAGAGCAGGTATTCCGCATCGACCATTACCTGGCCAAGGATACTATGCAGAATATATTGTTCTTCAGGTTTTCCAATATTCTTTTTGAGCCGGCATGGAACAGCAGCTATATAAAGAAAGTTGAGATAAAACTCCTGGAGGATATGGATGTGGGGACGCGGGGCTCTTTTTATGATTCTATAGGAGCTCTCCGGGATGTGGGCCAGAATCACATGCTCCAGATGCTGGCACTGGTAGCTATGGAGAACCCCAGGTCACAGTCTGCAGATGCCATAAGGAAAAAAAGACTGGATGTCTTAAAATCCATAATCCCTGTAAATGATCCCGGCGAGATCGCCAAGACAGTTTTGAGGGGCCAGTACAGGGGATACAGGGATGCCAGGGATGTGGCCGGGGATTCCATGACAGAGACATATTTCAAGATAAGGGTAAACCTGGCGGGCAAGAGATGGGCCGGCGTACCTTTTTATATGGAAAGCGGAAAAGCTCTCAAAGAGAAGAAAACGGAGATAATCATATATTTCCGTAAACCCCGCTACTGCCTCTGTACACCGGAACACAGCCGGCATGAATATAGCAACATATTAAACCTTAAGATTTTTCCCCGGGAAGGAATGCTGATAAGGTTCCGGGCAAAAAAACCCGGACTCAGCGATATGCTGGAGGCAAGGGATCTTGAATTCGATTACCGCCGCCGTGACAGCCAGGAAACAGGAGAATATGACAGGGTTATGCTGGACTGCATGAAAGGCGACCAGACCCTTTTTCCCAGTACGGATGAAATAGGAAAAGCATGGGACTATATCACTCCCATAATCGATAACTGGGATCGGAGCAGGCTCCGCTTCTATGATAAAGGCAGCAGCGGGCCCCAATGGAAAAAATAATAGAAAGGCACCGAGATGAAAAAGACTGAAGACCTGAGAAATATGTGCAGGCTTATAAGGTATCATATCCTGGAATCCACTACAGAAGCAGGTTCCGGCCACCCATCATCATCACTTTCTGCAGTGGAACTTATGGCGGTATTGTTTTTTAAAGGCTTCTTCAGGTTCCGGACGGATGATCCCGGCTATGGCAATAATGACCGCCTTATATTCTCAAAGGGCCATGCATCACCTTTGCTGTATGCGCTATGGGCTGCAGCAGGGGCAATAGACAGCAAGGACCTCAGGGGATTGAGGGATTTTGACAGCGTACTGGAGGGTCATCCCACCCCCAGGTTCAAATACACTGAAGCCGCCACCGGGTCCCTGGGTCAGGGTCTGTCAATAGGGCTGGGCATGGCCCTGGCAGCCAAAAAGCTTGACGGCCTCTCCTATAATACTTTTGTCCTGCTGGGAGACAGCGAGATGGCAGAAGGTTCCCAGTGGGAAGCCCTACAGCTTGCCGCCCACTACAGCCTGGACAACCTGGTGGGCATAATAGATGTCAACCGGCTGGGCCAGAGGGGTCAGACCATGTACGGGCCTGATATCTCAGCTTATGCAGAAAGAGTGTCGGCATTCGGCTGGGAGGCTATTTCTGTCTCTGACGGACATGACCTGGATGAGGTAGAAGCGGCTTATAGCCGGGCCTTAAATGGCCGGGACAAGCCTGCCATGATCATAGCTTCTACAAAAAAGGGCAAAGGCGTAAGCATTATGGAAGACAGGGACGGATGGCACGGAAAAGCCCTTGACCGGGAACAATTTGAGCAGGCGGTAAAGGAATTAGGCGATATAGATAAAGACCTTGAATCTAAGCTTGAGCTGCCGGTCAAAAAGGCAGCTGTAGCGGTCAAGCCGGCAGCCATGGATACTTCAGCAGCCTATTTACCCGGAGAAGATGTATCTACCAGAAGAGCTTACGGAGATTCCCTGGCCCGACTGGCAGACTCCCATCCGGGCATAGTCGTCCTGGATGCCGAAGTGAGTAATTCCACCTATTCGGATGCTGTCAAAGTAGATCATGGGGAACGTTTTTTTGAGATGTATGTGGCAGAACAGAATATGGTTGGTGCAGCCCTGGGGATGTCGCTCAGGGGGAAGATACCTTTTGTATCCACTTTTGCAGCTTTCTTTACCAGGGCTTTTGACCAGATAAGGATGAGCCAGTATTCCGGGACAAATATAAAATTCTGCGGTTCGCATTCCGGTGTTTCCATAGGCGCCGACGGCTCTTCCCAGATGGGCCTTGAAGATATTTCCATGTTCAGGTCCCTGTTGGATTGCGTGGTATTCTATCCATCGGATGCAGTATCAACTGAAGCAGCAGTAAGGCTGGCTGCCGCCCATAAAGGTAATGTATACATAAGGACAACCAGGATGGATACACCGGTCATATATGAAAATATGGATGGTCTTGATGTGGGGACCAGCCGGGTTATCAGGGAGAGCAGCCGGGACTGTGTGGCAGTAATTGCCGGAGGTATCACGCTTCACGAGGCTTTGAAGGCTTACAGGGAGCTCCTGGATGAGGGGATATCGATAAAGATAGTGGATATATTCTGCATTAAACCTTTAGATTCGGGGCTGCTAAAAAAGGTCTCATCCACTGTAGATGCCCTTATAACCGTAGAAGACCACTACGGGGCTGGAGGCATGGGAGAAGCAGTTTCAGGCATAGAAGGCCTGGCATGCCCTGTTTACCGGATGGCAGTTGATAAAATACCCAGAAGCGGAAAACCGGAGGAATTATTGGAATATGAAGAAATATCCAAAAAGGCTATAATTAAAAAGATAAAGAATATTATAAAAAATAAAGGATAGGTGATAAAGATCAAGATTTTCATAGACTCAAGCATGATACAGGAGATCAGGAAAGCAAAGGATTTCGGTCTTCTGGACGGAGTTACTACAAACCCCTCACTTATAAAAAAAGCAGTTGAAGACATAAAGGCCGGCGGCGGGGATGTAAATATCGGTGAATATATACGGGATATCCTGAAGGCAGCAGAGGGGCTGCCGGTGAGCCTGGAAGTCATCGGTACCACATATGATGAAATGGTGGAGGAAGGAATAAGGCTTTTTAAGATGTTTAACCCGGTAGCCAGGAATGTCTATATAAAAATACCGGTAAATCCTTCTACTAATAATAAGGATGGCAACGATTTTGACGGAATAAAGGCTATAAAGTCCCTCTCTGATGAAAAAATCCCTATAAACTGCACCCTTATATTCACACCTGAGCAGGCCTTAATGGCAGCAAAGGCCGGTGCCTCATTCGTTTCACCTTTTGTAGGCAGGATAGACGACTATATCAGGGCATCAAACTCTATTGGATTTGATAAACCTGATTATTTTCCTTTCAACGGACTGGAAAAAGACGGAGACATGCTTGAAGATGAAGGCATAATCTCAGGCATAGACCTGGTGGCCCAGATAAGGGAGATATTTGATAATTATAATATAACCGGCGCCAAGGTCCTGGCAGCCAGCATCAGGAACCCCCGTCAGGCAAGAGAAGCGGCCCTGGCCGGAGCCGACATCGCCACCCTTCCCTTCAGTGTCCTGGAAAAGCTGCTTATACACAAAAAGACTGCCGAGGGGATGATCAGTTTTACCGGTGATGTAGTGCCGGAATACGAAGAATTATTCAGGGAATAGTGTTTTAGGTATTATGGAGGTCATCTATGGTCCTGGCCTGGAATACCTTGACCGGAAAAGCGCCAGAATCCTATGTGAAAAGTCAGAGGAGCTGTTAAGACAGAAAGAACATATACTGTGGGCACTCCCCGGGGGGAGAAGCGTAACCGGGATATTCGATGTACTCAGGAGGCAGGAAGACTTTGACTGGAGCAGGATCCATTTTTACCTGGCAGATGAGAGGCTGGTGCCCGCTTATGATGAAAACAGCAATTTCAGGGTCATAAAGGAAAGACTCCTGGACCCTTTATTGGCAGCCAGGAAGATAAAACTGACCAATATACATGCATTCAAACACAGCCCTGGATCTCCTGATTCGGGGCTGGATGCATACAAAAAGGAACTGGTCAGGATGGGCAGGCATTTTGATATCATCCTGCTAAGCTCAGGCGGGGACGGGCATATCGCCGGGCTTTTCCCCGGCCACAGTACTATATATGATGATTCTGAATATTTTATCAGCACCTTTGATTCTCCAAAGCCTCCGCCAGAGAGGATGTCCAGCTCCAGAAGACTTGTGGCTGCCTCGGATACGATGATCCTGCTTTTCTATGGTGCAGAAAAAAGAGAGGCGTTCCTGAAGTTTATGGACCCGGACCAGACTGTGGCAGGATGTCCTGCCAGGCTTGCCCTGGAGGCAAAAAATGCTTTTGTTCTTACAGACCAGAGATCAGCGAAAGGCAGATGATGAACCGTTTAAAAGATGAGACAAGCCCCTATCTCCTCCAGCATAGCAGAAATCCCGTAGACTGGATGCCCTGGGGCGATGAAGCTTTCAGCATAGCACGGGAAAAAGACCTCCCCATATTTTTATCCATCGGGTATTCGACCTGTCACTGGTGTCATGTAATGGAAAAGGAATCCTTCGAGGACCCGGAAGTAGCCGGACTCTTAAACAGGTCTTTTATCTGCATCAAGGTAGACCGGGAAGAAAGACCGGATATAGATAAGCTTTATATGGATATTGCCCAGCTCATGACGGGAAGGGGAGGCTGGCCTCTTTCTATATTTATGACCCCGGGCAAGGAGCCTTTCTTTGCTGCCACTTATATCCCCAGGGAAGACCGTTTTGGACAGGCAGGGCTGCTTGCTCTTCTGCCAAGGATAGATGAGCTATGGAAAAATAAAAAAGCCGAGATCGCCGAATCCGCTGCTGCTGTCATAGAAAAACTTTCTTCTGTGAATAAGGGTACCCCGGGGGATATCCCTGGTTACAGCCTGATGGATAAGGCATTTGCCGGCTATTCAGGGGCATTTGACAGGCAGTACGGGGGATTTGGCAGCGCTCCCAAGTTTCCCGGCACCCATAATCTTTCTTTCCTCCTTCATTACTGGAAGAAAACAGGAAACAGCGAAGCGCTGGAGATGACTTCAAATACACTCGACCATATGAGATGGGGCGGTATCTGGGACCATGTGGGATATGGTTTTCACAGGTATTCCACTGACCGCGAATGGATAGTGCCTCACTTTGAAAAAATGCTTTATGACCAGGCCGCTGCAGCTTTGACTTATCTTGATGCCTTTCAGGCTTCCGGGAGGCAATTATACAGGGAAACTGTGAAAAATATCTTTGAGTATGTGAACAGGGACCTGTCTTCAAAAGGCGGAGGCTTCTATGCTGCAGAGGATGCAGACAGCGAAGGGAGCGAAGGCAGATATTACCTATGGACAAAAAAAGAGATCGGGGAAAGCCTTGACCGGGAAGATGTTTCTTTTTTTATCAATGCGTTCAATATCACCGGCAGCGGTAATTACAGCGATGAGATCAGCGGAAATCCTACCGGGCAAAATATACCCTATATGAAAAATTCCCTCAAATCTATTGCAGAACAGAATGATATGGATATTGTCAGCCTTAAGGAAAGGATGAAAAAGATAATAGCCAGGCTCTACGGCATAAGGAGAAACAGGATAAGGCCTTTTCGTGATGAAAAGATACTTACCGACTGGAATGCATTTATGGCTGCTGCTTTTGCCAGGGGAGGCAGGGTGCTGGGGGAGAAGGCTTATGTGGACAAAGCAGCGGAAACAGCTGATTTCCTCCTGCACCATATGACGGCCCCGGACGGAAGGCTGTATCACAGCCGGAACCGGGGGGTATCTTCCATAGATGCACACCTTGATGACTATGCATTTATGATCATGGCTTTGATAGAACTGTACCAGACTACTTTTGACTACGGGTATATCAGGAAAGCACTTGGGTATAATAAGATATTGGACAGGTATTTCTGGGATGAAAAAAACGGCGGATATTATTTTGCCCCTTCCGGCAATAAAGACCTTATTGTAAGGAAAAAGGAAAGTTATGACGGAGCAATACCGTCAGGGAATTCAATTGCCCTGCTTAACCTGTTAAGAATGGGCAGGATAACCATGGACAGGGCGCTGGAAGAAAGGGCTGACGCACTTATACGCGCTTTTTCCGGTACGGTCACACAGAATCCTACCGCACACGGACAATTCCTGATGGGCATAGACTTTATGGCGGGTGATTCATATGAGATAATACTGGTGCAAGGCAGCGGTAAAGATACTATGACAGAGATGTTAAAAATCCTGGAGCAGGATTTTATCCCCAATAAAGTGGTGATAGTACGGGAAGACCGGAAGGATTCCCCCGAGTTTTTAAGAAACCTTAAACCTGTAAAAGGAATGACTACTGCTTATATATGCAGGGATTATTATTGCCGGCTTCCTGTGACCAGCACAGCCGGGATGCAAAAAATCCTGAGGGGCGGCTAAACACCGCTTAAACAAAAAATCCCGAGTTATCTTTCACCGTGGCTTCCGCTGTAGGTTACTAAAAATCTCGGGACTCTACCAAAAGCTTTTCTCAGGGACTTTTCAGATTGTTAGCCAGGATCTGCTTCTTTTCAAAAGCAACCACGACTTCCACTGAAAGTTGCCTCCTGCCTAAGGCTGTTTTTTACATTATCAAAGATGATTTTTTATGTCAATAACATAAAGAAAAAAAATGATATTATTGTTAAAAATGCATATTTTTTATATAGTTATAGATTATTTTTAAAATGGATCCCGGATTGGTTTAAAAATATGAAAAATATCAAAAATATCTCTGTTATAGGTCTGGGACTTATCGGGGGTTCACTGGCAATGGCCCTCAAGGACCTGGAGACCGGTTTTGTTATAACCGGTTTCGATATTGAAGGCGAGGCTATGGACATTGCCAAATACCGTAAAATGGTAGATAAGATAGCTTCTGATCACCGTGAAGCTGTGTTCGATGCAGACCTGGTGATCATTGCTACACCGGTGAGCATGATAATAGAGGTGGTCAATTCCATCAAGGACCACCTTAAAAAAAATGCAATAATAACTGACGTGGGCAGCGCCAAGAAAAAAATAGTGGAGAAGGTAAATGCCATTCTTCCGGAGGGGACTTATTTTATCGGCGGCCATCCCATGGCTGGTTCGGAAAACGAAGGAGTCCTTTCGGCAAAAACGGATCTTTTTAAAAACGCATTCTATATTCTTACTCCCACGGAATCTACCAGGACTGACCAGCTGCTGGCTCTCCACAACCTGTTTACCAGGATCGGGGCCAGGGTCATTTCTATAAGCCCGGATGAGCATGACCAGAATGTAGCCCTTATTAGTCATCTTCCCCATGTACTTTCCACCAACCTGGTCGAACTGGTAGATGACAGGCAGGCAGAATTAAAGAACCTGCTGAGGCTGTGTGCGGGAGGATTCAGGGATATGACCAGGGTGGCTGCATCAAATACCAGTATGTGGCTTGATATAACACTTGAAAACAGGGAAGAGCTGATAAAGTCCATAGACCTTTATATCAGCTACCTGAATAAGTTCAAGCAGGGGCTTTCCAGTAATGATTCAGAGTTTATAAGATATCATTATAAAAAGGCCCAGAAAGCCAGGATCAATCTGCCTAAATACGTAGAAAAAGACATATCCAGGCTTTATGAATTAAAGATAGCTATTACGGACAGGTCTGGAGTATTAAGTGATATAACCCTGGCCATAAGCTCCAGGGGGATAAATATTGAAGATATCTCCATATTCCATTCAACTGAATTCTCCGGGGGCGGCATATTGAAACTGCTGGTCCAGGGAGACAGTGAAAGCCAGGCAGCCCGCCAGGCCATAGAAGATGCCGGATATGATGTAAGAGTCAAGAAAGTCCTGGGAGAGTGAGATGGAGATACTGGGGATAGACCGCATAAACGGCGAGATAAAGATACCCGGTGACAAATCCATATCTCACAGAAGCGCCATGATATCGGCCATACTTGATAAGCCGGTCAAGATAAAGAATTATTTGTTTTCCAGCGACTGTATAGCTACGCTGGAAGTATTGAAAGACCTTGGCGTAGACATAGCCGGCAACAGCAGTGAGCTGGTCATAAAGGGATGCGGCATTTCTGGATTAAGTGAACCCCGCAGGATACTGGATGTGGGGAATTCCGGTACTGCTATAAGGCTTTTAAGCGGGATCCTTGCCGGCAACCCAGTCATGTCTGTATTAAGCGGCGACAGCTCCATAAACAGGCGCCCCATGGCCAGGATAATAGAACCTCTCAAACAGATGGGAGCAAGGGTCTATGGAAGAAATAATAGCAAATACGCACCGCTTGTCATATTCGGTACCAGAGACCTTAGAGGAAAGAGATTTGACCCCGGGCTTTCCAGCGCCCAGGTGAAGTCCTGCATACTGCTTGCGGCACTTCATGCCGAAGGCGTAACTGAGATCAGGCAGCCCGGGACCAGCAGGGACCATACCGAGAGAATGCTGGAATATCTCGGAGCCTCCATAGAATATGACGGCATGAATACCAGGATAGATCCTTCAAAAAAGCTGGCTGCAAAGGATATCCATATACCGGCAGATATTTCTTCAGCACTTTTTTTCATAGTGGCAGCCCTGATACTGAAGGATTCAAATATCACCATTAAGGATGTGGGGATCAATCCCACCCGGAGCTATGCCCTGGACGTTTTAAGATCGATGGGGGCGGATATAGAGATCAGGAACAGAAGGACAGTCTGCAATGAACCGGTTGCAGACATAGAAGCATCATCAAGCTCGCTGAAGCCGGCAGAAATAGACAGGGATATGATACCAAATATAATTGACGAAATACCGATACTTTCAGTAGCTGCATCTGCAGCTCCCGGGAAAACTGTCTTCAGGGGAGCCCAGGAATTAAGGCATAAGGAGAGCGACCGGCTAAAGGCTATAAGCGGACAATTCGCCAGGGCCGGGGTAGATATAAAAGAGCTTGCAGACGGACTTGAGATAAACGGGAAAAAGGACTTTAAATTAAGAAGCTGCACCACCCTGGACAGCATGGGGGACCACAGGATAGCCATGTCCCTTGCTGTGCTGGCTATGCCCTCAAAGAAGAAAGTCACCATACTTGATGATGACTGCATAAACACTTCCCTGCCGGGTTTTAAAGAACTGTTTTATTCCGCATGCAGGTGATCATGAACAAAGAAAAGAACAATAGTATAATAACTATCGACGGCCCTGCCGGCAGCGGCAAGAGCACCATCGCAAAAATACTGGCACGCGAACTGGGTATGAATTATATAGATACCGGAGCCATGTACCGTGCAGTGACCCTGGTAGCCTTAAGGAATAATATTGACCTGGAAGACGAGGTATCTATACTGGAAAAAACCGGGGGCATCAATATGGAGATAGAAAGCAGTGCTTCAGATGAAAGCAGCTATACCAGGATCAGGCTAAACGGTGAAGATGTGACCGATAAGATAAGAAGCCCGGAGGTCGGTGCTGCAGTATCAATAGTAAGCAGGCTTTCAGGGGTCAGGAAATACCTGGTCTCAATACAGAGAAAGCTTTCCTCCAGTGGAAAAGCAGTGCTTGAAGGAAGGGACACCGGAAGCGTGGTATGTCCCCATGCATTGCTGAAGATTTTCCTTACCGCCAATGTGGGGGAGCGCGTAAAGAGGAGGAAGCTTCAGCTGGAACAGAAAAACCAGGTGATGGATAAAAAGTCTATAGAAGATGAGATAAACAGCCGGGATACCATAGACAGCAGCAGAAAGGATAGCCCCCTGATGATCCCGGAGGATGGTATAGAGATAGATACCTCCGATATGAGCATCGATGAAGTAGTAAAAAGGATCAAGAAACTATACTATGACCGCACAAAAGCTTAATCTATCACATGGCAAATGGTATTATTTCCTGTTCAGGATGGTGCAGTTTACGCTCAGGAGTATTTTTCATTTGTTTTTCAGGACTGAAATATATGGTCTCAAGAAAGTTCCCCGGAGCGGCAGGATGCTCCTGTGCTCCAACCATATAAGTTTTGTAGACCCGGTTATTATAGGGGCGTACATCCCCAGATGTACATATTTTATGGCCAAAAAAGAACTGTTCCGGTTAAGCTTTCTTTCCAACCTGGTGACTTTTTTCAACTCTTTTCCCGTGCGCCGCGATACTACTGACAGATATGCATTTGATACTTCCATAAAAATACTGGAGAAGGAAAACCTTCTTGCACTTTTCCCGGAGGGAACGCGTTCTGTTGACGGCATAATCCGTGAAGGGAAGAAGGGGATCGGACTGATATCGCTGCTGTCAGGGTCAGATATACTTCCTGTTGCTATAAGCGGGACCAATATGATCATCCAGAAACCCCGAAAAAGGATGTTTTTTCCAAAAATAAAGATGATGGTGGGGGATGTTATAGAAACAGACAGGATAATATCTGAAAATGACAAAAAGCAGGCAATATCTATTATTGTCTCAGAGACAATGAAATCTATAAAAGATCTCTATGAAGAGATCTCACAGGACTGAGCATGGATGTAGAAATAGCCAATTATTCAGGTTACTGCTTCGGGGTAAAAAGGGCGCTAAGGATGGCCAGGAAAGCTCTTGCAGAGAAAGGTACCGGCAGCAAAAAAGTATATACCCTTGGTTCCATAATACATAATCCCGGAGTAGTACGGGAGCTTTCCGGGAAAGGGCTGATATCTGCTTCCAGGATAGAAGACATAGAAGAAGGAAGCGTGTTTGTAGTCAGGTCTCACGGGATGCCTCCCTCGGTATTGGGACAATTGAAAAGTAAAGGAGCAACTATTATCGATGCCACCTGCCCCTTTGTAAAAAAGGCGCAGTCAAGGGCTAGAAAGCTGGCCAGGGATGGATTCCACGTGATCGTTATCGGCGATAATGGACATCCCGAAGTCTGCGGCATAAGGGACCAGGTAGACAGCAGCAATATAGATGTGATAAACGGCATAAAAGACCTTGCGGCCTTAAAAAAGAGAAAAAAGATGGGTATAGTTGTGCAGACCACACAGACAATGGAAAAAATGAGGCTGCTTACATGCGGCCTGATCGACAAGACAAAAGAGCTGTACCTGGTAAATACTATCTGTGATACAACAAAAAACCGGCAGGATGCTGTCAGGGAGCTTGCCGGAAGGGTGGATATCATGCTGGTAGCCGGCGGTAAAAACAGTGCCAATACCAGCCACCTGGCACATATTTCCCGGGAGAAAAATCCCCATACATTTCATATAGAGGACAGCCGCGACATAAAAAAAGAGTGGTTTGAGGGCTGCAGAACAGCCGGAATAAGCGGCGGCGCTTCAACTCCGGAGAAAGATATTCTTGAGATCAGGAAAAAGATCGAGGATATGGAGCTTTGAACAGGATAAAGAGATGCAGGAACAGGTGTATTTTTTGTTTTATTGACCAGATGCCCCCGGGACTCAGGTCTTCCTTATACATAAAAGATGATGATTATATCCAGTCTTTCCTTTTCGGGAACTTCATAACCCTGACCAATATTGACAGGGATGATATTAAAAGCATGATAAGTCATATGATGCAGCCGCTTTATATCTCGATACACAGCATGGATCCTGCCGTGAGGAAGAAAATATTCGGTATAGATGACAGCATGAAGTCTCTGGAGTATCTGGGCATACTGGATAATGCAGGGATACAAACACATATACAGATAGTCCTCATGCCCGGTATAAATGACGGCAAAGACCTTAAACATACTATTGAGACATTGATATTCAGGCATAAGAATATCCAGTCAATAGGCATAGTGCCTGTTGGCATGACCAGGTATAATAAAAATACTGAATTGAGGGCTGTAAACAAAAAAGATGCCGAAAAGGCCATTTATCTCTTGGGATCAATGTCCTGCAAATATGGAGAGCAGTTATCGGGCAAAGTGTTTTTGTCTGATGAGTTTTATCTTTTATCCGGCACTGAGATGCCTTCATATGAAAGCTATGGAAATTTTTCCCAGATCAATAACGGTATAGGGAAAAGTTCAGATCTCCTATATGAAGTAAAGGTCTATTCCGGACAAAAAAGAAGCTATAAACCAGTGCCCAGGGCCGGCAAAAGGATACTGATCATTACTTCAGAATACGGCCGCATCATAATGGAACAGGCCCTGGAAATAATATATGCTTCTAAAAAAGACGATTTGCTATATAATGATACCTCTTTTGAGATAATAACTGTAAAAAACTTTTTTTTTGGCGGAAACGTTAAGGTCACCGGTTTATTGACCGGAGCAGACATTTTAAATAATATTGACAGCAGGACTATCAGGCCTTATTCTTCAGTCATTATCCCGGGATCGATTTTCAATGATGATGGACTGACACTGGACGGATACACCAGGGATGATTTCTTATCCATGGGAGAAAATATATGGATCACCGGGGAAGACGGGAAAAGCCTGGTGCATGCCATAGATAATTGCATATATGATGACAGGGAGATCTAGATAATATGGGAAATATACCAAAAATAGCTATTATAGGCCGTCCGAATATCGGCAAATCCACACTTATTAACAGGGTGTGCCAGACCAGGGAAGCTATTGTCCATAAACAGCCTATGATAACCCGGGACCGTAAATCCTATCTGACTGACTGGAATGGCAGGAAGTTCTATCTGATGGACACGGGTGGCATAGATTCCGCAGCCGGGAAAAGATTAAACCTCCAGATTGCCATACAGGCTAAGAAAGCCATTGATGAAGCGGACCTTGTCATATTTATGGTGGATCTTTCCCAGCCTGTCTCACTGCTGGACCGGGAGATAACAGATCTTCTCAGGAGATCGGAGAAGAAGATAATATTTGCCGGCAATAAATGGGATGATCCCGGAAATGAATTGTTCCTGGAGGATTACCTGGAGCTTGGATTCGGGTTTCCTTTTAAGATATCCGCCCTTCACGGAAGAAATGTGGGGGATCTTCTGGATA
>Ga0180429_10001161_pt1 | contig 22505 bp, 17 predicted proteins | sample SS_ome_FD_132428 | JGI IMG/M metagenome (GOLD analysis project Ga0180429, IMG submission 132428) | Hypersaline lake sediment archaeal communities from the Salton Sea, California, USA - SS_1_S_1 metaG | ecosystem: Environmental > Aquatic > Non-marine Saline and Alkaline > Hypersaline > Sediment ...
CCTGCTCTGCACATTTGCTCTGGCTTCCTCTGCCTTCGCTCAGAGCATCGACGTAGCAAGGTGGTTCGGCAAAGAGCTGGGAAATCGAGCAGTGATCAGTCAATATTCTCTCGACGTCTACGCCGATTCAGACGTGACAGGCCAGGACACCGACCTCGGCCTGATGGAACACGACTTTTTCCTTATGGCTCCTGTCTGGCAGAACGAGCGCAACGAATTCGGAATCACCGCCAGGGTGGAACTGCAGGACACAGCCACCGATGCCTTTCTGCCGAGGGAGGAAATCCCGCTTCCGAGCCAGCTCTGGGAAGTCCGGATCGGTGGAAACTACCGGGGCGTGGTACGAAACGATTGGATCTGGGGGGTAAACGCCAGCATCGGCTCCGCCAGTAACGAGCCCTTTCAGGCCGGGGATGCCTTCGATGGAACGCTGGGCGGTCTCCTCCGCATACCCCACAAGGAGAGAAATGCCTGGCTCTTCTTCCTGTATTTTGCCACCAACAGGGAGTTCCTGAACTACGTGCCCCTTCCGGGAGCAGGATACTGGTGGGAGCCCTCGGATACCCTCAGGGCGGTCATCGGCATCCCCTTCGCATCCCTTGCCTACAACCCGATCGAAAAGCTTTCGCTGAACTTGAGCTATTTCGCCATACGAAACATCCAGGCCGAAGCAAGATACAGAATATCCTGGCCGCTGACCGTGTTCGCCGGTTTCGACTGGCGCAACCAGCGGTATTTCCGCGCTGACCGGGACAACAACGACGAGCGGATCTTCTACTACGAGAAGCGAATCGGCGGCGGAATCAGACTGGGTGTAACCAGGCAGGTCGCCCTCACCTTCGAGGGAGGTTGGGCCTTTGACCGGTTCTACTTCGAAGGGGAGGACTACGGCGACCGGGACCAGAACATGATCGACGTGGCCGACAGTCCCTATGGGGCGGTCAAGATCGCCGGCCGGTTCTGAAGCTCACGCTCCTGACGGAGAAGACCCTGTACGCATCTTCCCACCTTCTCAGGTTCTCACACTACGCCCTCGTACTCCAGAACCGACCTAGAATACTCCCTGTCTTCTTCGGGCATTTCCACACGCCGATCGTTACATCCGCTCTGTTGTCGATGTGGGCTGCAAGCATCCTTGCATGAACCACCTTGTATATGCCGTTTCCGGCGAGCGACAGCACACTAGAAATTCCAGAATGTGTCGATCTCGTCGCCGGTGAAATCCCAGACAGCATCGTGCGGCTGGACCGGCTCATCCTCGAAGAACTCCGGAAGACGGTCATCCTTGTTGGTGAAGCCCGCAGCCAGATTGAATTCGTGTTCAGTCCGGAGTATCTGTTTGCCGAACTCGAGTGCATCCTCCTCCGCAATCTCGCCGCCGCCCTTGGCATTGATCATATCGACAATGGCCTTGAATGCAGCCGGATTGTCCAATACCGGGAAGGCAACAAAGACACAGAGCCCCATGGTGTCTATGAAGGCAGTAGAAATCTGCAGATTCCTCGAAAGCTCGATCTGCCCGTCTTTCTTCAGGGGGTCTACGAACCCGCCTACCTTCAGAGCGTTTGTGGCTATGGTGTATCCTGCAGTGTGGTCTGCTCCCATGGTGGAGGTGGCATAGGTGACGCCGATTCCCTTGATGGATCTCGGGTCATATGCCGACAGCCCCTGGTCCTTCACGACCGGAACCCGGGTGCGCCCGTAAACCTTTCCCACTACCGCCGTTCCGGCCCCCATGATCCTCCCCAAGGGTGTCCCTGCCCCGATTTCCCTGATCAGCCGTAACAACCCAGGGCCATCACCAAACGGAATGACCCCTGCCTCCATGGCAACGGCAATCCCATCAGCGACTTCAATCGAATCAATGCCGATATCGTCCATAATCCGGTCGGCCTCGGCCAGGATGTCCAGATCGCTCACGCAGCAGTTTGCCCCCAGACCCCAGATGGTCTCGTATTCAAAGCCGGATGTCAGATAGTTCTTGTCCTTGTCGTTGTAGACCTGTGAACATTTGATCACGCACCCGGCATGACAGCCATGAGACGGCTTGCCGGACCGGCTGATAATGACGTCACGCATGGTTTCGCCGCTTATCTTCTCTGCATCCTCAAACCGGCCATAGCGAAAATTCCGGGTGGGGAGTCCGCCGCATTCATTGATCACGTTGACCAGCACATTGGTGCCGTATTGTCTCAGCCCCTGCCCGCTCACGGGATGCTCGACGAGGGCCTTCGAGAATACCTTGGCAGCCGCCTTGAATTTGCCGGAATCAAGAACCTTCACGCCCTCTCCACCGGTATCGTCAATGGCGATATACTTGATCTTCTTCGAGCCCATGACCGCGCCCAGTCCGCCCCGGCCGAGACTGCGTATATTGCCGTCAGGGTCCCTCACGGAAATATTGGCTGCCGCCATGCACATTTCACCGACCGGGCCGATGGTCAGTATTGCTATCTTCTTGCCCAGTTTCTCGATCGTGGATTCCACAACATCATAGTTGCCTTTTCCGGTGAGGCTGTCGTCTTCCCGGATGGTTACCCCGTCCTTGTCCACAAGCAGGCTGTAGAAGGTATCTTTTTCGGGTATGCCTTCAAGGATGAGGGCCCTGATCCCCAGACGGGCCAGACTCTGGGCTGCAGAACCTCCGGCGTTGGACTCTTTGATCGTCCCGGTCAGCGGACTCTTTGCGCCGGCCGAAAGCCTTCCCGAATTTGCGCACGCGGTTCCGGTCAGCAGGCCGGGGGCAAAAATCAGCTTGTTGTTCTTCCCGAGAGGATGACAGGTCGGCTTCACTTCTTGGGCCACAACAGCCGAGGTCAGACCCCTGCCGCCGAGCCCTTTCCACTTCTCGGGCACATCTTCGCATGATGTCTTCAGTGTCGTCATGTTCACTCGATAGATTCTCTCCGCCATCGCTCGTTTCCTCCTTCAAGAGATCCTTCTGCCATGATAGACGCAGAAGGCCCTTTCGTGTGTGTGGGCATGGATGCCGAAAAAGCGTTAGAGCATTTCGAGCCATTCTTGCTTCAACCGAGCCAAGGGGGCTGATCCCCCTCTTTCGACGAATACCCTATTCAGGAATCGTGCCAGAGACGAGTCGCTGTATCTAAGAACAAGTCTCTTCAATAATTTGATGTGTTACGATCCATCAAGCCAAGCAGGGTGAAGAGGAACGGGTCTTGAAGGCAGCGGTCTGGACGCCAGAGTGACATCCGTGCTCAGCGGGATTCACCTTATTTGCTATGCATCTCGGGAGCTTGACGCCTGCGATGCCAAAATGGCGTGCAATGCGTCAGTTTGACGCGGTTGAGGAGCCATCTGTCAATCTGCAGCCGAGGTAGGGCTCAAGCCTGGTTGGATTCGAAAAACCTACATGGTTCGGAAGAAGAATGCCTTCAGAATCAAACAAGTGGCGAAAGACGAACGCCGTACTCAAAAGCGATGTCGTTCCTGAGGATGTCATTGAGGGCGTAAATGGGGCCTGGGAGGACTAGATGTACCCTTGGACACGCTTTTCCCTTCCCACACTGTATGGGGATAGCTGATTATTCTCTCTATTGCCCGTCTCGCACACAGCACGCCCAGTATTCGCTGCCCTTATCGTCGTAGAAAACGACACCGCCATCGATTCCTACGGTCATCCCAGAACTGGTGAGGGTGACGATGGTAGTCGACACCCAGTACCAGTGTTCCACATTTGTGAACGGGTGGCCTGTGGGAAGAGCAGGAAGATGGTTCTGATGATCAATCAGGCTGTGAAGCTCTCTTACGTTTGGCAGTCTCCAATCGCCAAGATCCGGAGAATTCTTAAGCATCTCGGTCTCTGGCTGGCCAACGCCAGATCGGAACCGAGGGCGCATTCTCCCCCGGTTCAACCCTTTTCCTCCGATGCGTTCTTCGTATTCTCTCCCTGACGCACCCAGCCACAACATATGGGACCTCTTTCTCTTTGACACTCAATTCCCTTCTTCGCACTCTGCCTAACCGAAAGAAAATTCCTATCGATTATCGAGTGCGGACAAGGCACGGCAGACTCTCAAAGGTGGCGGGACCGCCTGAGGATGGTCCCGCCACCCTCTTCTTCCCCTCCCACGAACCGCGCGATCTCGCCAACCCTTCTCCCCTGCCCTGTTCTCCGTGATATTCGGCTTGACGAAACGCTTTGTTTATATATAGAATATCAACTTGGACCCTTCCTCGTCCAACCCCCTGCCAACGGAAGGAACGCCTCATGTTCCGAAAGAAGCACGTCCCCGTATGGATCGCGATCGTTGCCCTGTCAGGGGCTTTTCTCGTTGGCCAGGACGCCTGGCCGCCCGCTGCCCCCTTCACCCTCGTCAACTCCATTACGGTCGACGGTGGAACGAATGGGAACGACGAACCTCGCAGCATTCTGCATGACGGTAACGGCACCCTCTACGTAACGGGCTACGTCACTGTCCCTTCCGAGGGGGAGAACATCTGGCTTGCCAGAATGGACGCGAACCTCGATATCCAGACGAGCACCACTCTCAACGGTCCCGGAAACGGTGACGACGCCGGGTATTCCATCGCGCTCGATGGGACCGGAAACGTCTATGTGGTCGGATACGTCTCACAGACGGGCCAGAATCACGATATCTGGATCGCCAGGTTCGATGCAGACCTTGGACTGGTCCACCAGGTCATGATCAACGGCTCTGAAAACGATTCCGACGACGCTTATGGAATCGTCTATGACGGACTCGGGAATCTGTATGTGTCAGGGACGTTGCGCGAGACGGGGGAAGGGGCGAATATCTGGATCGGAAAATACGACACGGACCTGAACCTCCAAACCAGCACCACATTGAACGGACCGGTCAATGACACGGACAAGGCAAGATTCCTGGCCCTTGACGGGGAGGGGAATCTCTTTGTAAGCGGATCGGTCACGCAGGCGGGAACGGACTACGACATATGGCTGGGGAAGTTCGATACGGGATTGAATCTCCTAGACGAAACCATCGTAGCCGGCCCGACCAGCGAGGAGGACAAGGGATATGGCCTTGTGTACGATGGCGCCGGAACCCTCTATGTCACCGGCACGATCATCGAGCCCGGCCAGAGTTACAACTCCTGGCTGGCCAAGTATGACACCGACCTGGGTCTGTTGAAAAGCGACACTCTGGACGGCCCGGTAAGCGGGGAGGACGTGTCTTACACCATTGCTCTGGACGGAAGCGGACATCTGTATCAAACCGGCGTCTACTCAGAGGCGACGGGAGGGGCGAACGTGTGGGTCGCCCGATACGACACGAATCTCGATCTGCAGGCCTACACCACCTACAACGGCCCCGGGAACGGATATGACACGGGTATCGGCTTGGCGAGAGGGCTGGGTCAGGACCTGTACGTTTCCGCTTCGATCACCCAGACGTCAGGGGATCTGGATATCTGGATCGCCCGGTATGCGGTTTCTCCCTGATTCTGGGCAGGGACCGGGCGTTTCCCCTTCTGCGGTATCGAAGCCTTGGACGAACCCCTTACGCCCAGACCATCCCTTCGGCCTTCATTTCCCTTTCAGCTTGCTCCCTGTCCTGAAAACAGATGCCCTTCCATCCGCGTTCCCTCGCGGCCTCCACGTAGGCGGGTATGTCGTCGAAATAGAAAGTCTCCTCCGGCAATGCGTTCGCCATGGCCGAGGCCTTCTCGGAGATCTCCCCATGGAGCTCAGAGTGCGTCGACACACTTGATCTGCTCAAGAGCCTCCCGCACCTTTAGGAGATCTTCTGCTTCGAGCACGTAAAGGCGGAAGCGGACTCACTTGCTGAGCATCTGGAAGCCCCCGAGGGAGAAATCGTTCCGATCCATTTGGGCGAAATAGCGGGCCACGTTCTTCGGATTCACGAGGACGATGATGCCGGCGTGGTCGGAGCGGTCGTCAAAGGCCATCATGTTTGCCAGCCCCATGAGCCGCATTTTCTTGTCTGCGCTCTCGAACCCGAGTTGGGCTTGCCACTCCACCTTCCAGTAGTTGCCGGAGCGGTCGTGGATCACCTTGTAGGTGGGCTGATAGAAGTCCGCGTCGATCCACAGGTACTGGGTACCGTAGTTGTAGTACTTGTCTTTGGCCCTGGCCTCGAGGACATAGGTGGGACGCTTCAGGAAGACGAGGTTGGTGGGGAACCAGGGCAGGCCCTGGTGGCCCTCCTTGTTGAATCCGTAGGTTACATCGTGGGTCCCCGGATTCACCGTCTCCCATTCGCCCGCCTCGTTTTGTACGAGCCGCACCGGATCGGCGGGGTAGAAGGGCACGAATTGGTCTTCCTTCCGGAGGAGTTTCCATTCGAAGGCATTGATCTTGCCCGCGTACCCCCACGCATCATCCAGACAGAAATCCGAACCGAGGTAGGCATCGGAGCGGTTTGCCGGGCTCATTCGTCGCACCCTCCGGATGGCCGGAACATAGGCAAAGGTGCTGTCCTGCTTCTTGTCACGATAGCGCCAAAGAAGGATGTTCGTCCCCTTGATGTCGAAGGGCGCCAGGGCGCGGATGATGGAGTGCATTTCCAGGTTCTCGGCATTGGGCTCTTCTCTTGCAGCGGGGTAGCCGTCCATCGGGTACGTCGAGTAGTCCATCACGATCTCGCGCTCGACACCTGACCTTCTTCCGATCCAGATACCTTGAAAAGGGACGTAGAGATTGCCCACGGCATACGTGTAGTAGCTCTTGTTGTACATGATCTTTGAGCCGGCCTTCGGGTCCGTGGGGTCGATTTCCGGAAAGGGCAGGCCGTTGATGAACGCCGGAAGCTCGCCGGTCTTCACGTCGATCAGCAGACCATCCTCGTCGACATCGTATCTGCCGGGGTTCGTCTTCATCGATTCCAGACAGGCAGGGGGGAGGAATTCGGCCGGGTCGTAATTCAACGCGTCTATCACAATCGAATCGCCGCTCTTGATCCAGTTCAGAACCGGATCAGGCACGAGCCCTTCGATCTGTTGCCAGTTCGTTCTGTCGATCACGTCACCGGGTGACACGTCCCCGTGGGCAGCAAAGGGAAGAGTGAGCATCCACCCCACCACCAGAAGTAATAGTACGCGCACTGTCTTCTTTTTCATCTGTTTTCCTCCTCCCCGGATACCGGTAGAGCCCGCCGGCCCGTCCTCCATCGGGTCCCGTTCGGCCACGACCGCACCTCGCTTCATGGAGTTGTCGCCCACCGTGTAAACGGTGCCCAGGACCCTGACGACCTCCACCTCAGCCCAGGGATCATATTCCGAAGGCTGGAAAAGAACCTCCGCCTCCCCCATCCGGACCTCCTTGGGCCTCATCGTGGTCAACTGTTACACCAGATGGGGATTGTAGTCAAAGTCCATGCCTCTATCATGGACGCCCGTGCGTCCCGGAATATCTTCTCGATCGGGTACTCCCGGCTCAGGCCGTTGCCGGCCAGGATCTGGACCGCCTCGCCGGCCACATGGAAGGCGGTTTCCGTGGAGAGACACTTGCAGGCCACGGCGTGCGGTATGCCGGCCCTGTGAAGGCCGAGCTCGTGGAACTGCCGGATGACGTCCCACAGTACGGAGCCCTCTGCGATCACATCCGCCGGGGCTGCAAGCTTTGTCAAGGGCCAACCCTGCCGGGCGTATGACTTCCGCCCCGAACTTCCTGACCGTGTCCCTGAGGGACCTGTGCTGTTCCGTGAGGTTCATGTCGATCTCGCGGTATGCCATCTCCTCCTTCTTTTCGGGTTTCAGTCTTGACTGCCGGCCGCCATCGATTCATTCGTTTAAACATGAACAACATCGATTACTGGTCGCTGCATCCTCCGACCCGTGATCTTTGAAGAAGCTCTCCCCCATCTTCAAGGCATCTTACCCTCTCAGCTTGCAACCCAGAGACCTATCAGAACCGCTGGACCTGTTTCCTCTTGACAAAATGGTTAGACAGATTGTACTATTGGTTTTACCACTTCGTCAACATTACAAGCTTGTTGATTGCCGCGGGAAAGGTAAACCCTCAAGACGCTTTTCCCAAACTGCCCTGTTGTTCCGGTTTGATCCTAGAGAAACGGTGGGAAGCACAATCCGGGTCAAGCCAAACACAAGAAGAGGGTAGGGGCAAAGTCATGAGTACACGCAAAACGACCATTCAGATACTGGCCAGCCTGGCTCTAATTTCTACTACGAGTTTAGGCTGTCCCCCTCCCAGAGAATTTGGACCCCCTGAGAAAACGCATTGGGCGCCCGTGGGCGCGCGAACTGTCGGCAGCTATGACTACAGCGTTATTCCACAACCAGACGCATTCCGTACCATGCATGTGGGGCCCAATAATTCGGATAATGTCTGGATTGCCGCAGCCCCCATGTTTGAATTCGATTGGGTTGCTGAAACGTCAATGTATATTCCCTCAGGCCCTACCTACGATAACGAAGGCAACCTCTATTTTAGTCCTTTGTATCCGAGTGAAAATGTGTCGCTGGTTTCCCTGGATGCCGAAACAGGAGCGAGACGCTGGACGATACCCGGTGACGGTATCAATGCGGGAAGCGGGGCCCCATTGATTTTGAATGACCCCGATAACCCGGGATCTCAAATCATCTATCATGACACCTATACCGAGATCATGGCGTTGCGGCCCGAGGGTTCCACCCTTTGGAGCAGCAGTAACGGTTTAAGCTTGCCACCGGTAGTACCGGGAGAAAGTTACCATGCCCATTGCTTCGGTGTTAATTACCACCCGGCGACCGACTCGCTGATTGCTGTCACTACTGACGGCAAAATCCTTGCCGTGGAGCGATTATGCGGGCAGAGTGTCGCCCCCGTCAGTCAGATTCCCGGGGCACCAGCGGTTAGCGTGCTCTCTCAGATTCCCCAGTTTGTGATTACCGCCGCGGATGCGTTGATGGATGCCGTGTTCGGTCCCACACCAACCGGCCTTGGCCGGTTCTCCGGGATTACCGATGCGATCTTTGGCGGTGGATCCATCGTGACAAACTATTTCGGCATCGATCCAAACACGAGCATGATTTATGTGGCGGCCACCGCACCCGATGGCGATGACGGCACCCTGGACGGTGAGTCTGAGCTGGGCGCTCTCTATTCCCTGGAGCTTGTGGATGACGGAAACGGTGGAAAGCAATTCAGCGTTCTCAACAGCGTCAGTTTCGTGGGAGGTACCGGCTCCACCCCGTCGATCAGCGAAGACGGAAGCCGAGTGTACGTTTCCGATAATCTGGGCAACGTGATTGCGCTCGATAGCAACCTGAATGAGCTGTGGCGGCTGAATGTTAAAGAACCGCTATCGGCCTCGGTGGCTGTTTCGCCGGACAATAGCGAACTGTATGCAACGACACGCAAAGATGTTTTCAAGTTGATCGATCATGGTGACAGCGGGTCACTGGCATGGACGGCAAACCTCAACGCCTTTGACGGCTGGCCCTGGGTCAACCTCCAGTCCAATGCTTTGTCGGCAACCATTACCGCGAACGGTATTGTTATCAGCGTCGGTGGTGGGATTGGCATCCCGAGCGGGGGCAAGACCGGGAACGCGATGTTGTACGTGGGTATGGGCATACTGGATCGTGATACAGGCCAATTGCGTTATTTTGCCGAAGGCAGGGAAGAGTCGATTTCCGTTTCCAGCATTGCGCCCGATGGGAGCATTTATACTGCCAACTCACCGGTACGGCGTGCCGTGGGCAAAGCACTTTTCCCCCCTTTGACACAGGACATTATTGGCGGAATTTCCCGTTACAAGCCCATTCGACTGGACTTACTGGTTCGCGATGCCGTGTGCGCTGCGCAGGCTCGAGCCTCCAACGCCAGCAGTCTGGCGCAACCGGCAGAACTCGATGCCATTCACGAAGACATTCGACAGCTACAATTATTGCTCAACCAGGCAGGCAATGCCATTGCGACTGCCGTGGACCATGGGGATATGACGCAGGAGGATGCCGGCACGTTGGAGGATCTGTTGTTACAAAGTGCTGGGAATCTGACGCCTGCTGACTTGTCCCACGCGCCTGCTGATCTGGCAACGGCGTGTGCAATGTTTGATTAGCCCTTCCACGAGCCTGTGCCCTTTTTATAGAAGCTCTCAATAGCTATTCATAACCCAGTGGGAGCCGTTCCATGCCGGAAAGAACGCTGTCAGATCAGATCACAGATTTCCTTGTCGCTCAGATATTTGTCGGGGCATTGAAGCCGGGTGACAGGCTGCCGCCCGAGCGTCGACTCGCCGAGATACTGGAGGTCGACCGAACCTCTCTGCGTGTGGCGCTCAAAATCCTTGCTCGAATGAACCTGGTTGAATCTCTGCAGGGTTCAGGGGTCACGGTCCTGGACATGCGAGAGCGCGGAGGCCTCGACGTGTTAGACAGTGTTCTGCATATCCCGGAGGTCGAACTGGGCTCGGAGTTGCTCATTCAGGCCGTACGCTTTTTCACGAGGGCTCTACCCCCGGTATTCAGGCGTTCCATTGAACGGCTGGAGTTTCGGAAGCTGTTGTCCGTGTCAGCGTCTTTCGACATCCAGATGGAACAATTAATGAACGGGGCTTCCAGGCGTGAAATAGCAGAGTCGACCGTCGAATTTCAGGATACACTGGTCCGGCATTTTGACCAGGTTCTGATGGTTTCGGCGGCCAATTCATCGCGGCGGCTCAGATGGGTCTTGCTCGAGCTGTTCTACGAGGTGATTGACCTACAGGCGCATCTTGAAGCGCAGATCAAGATGGTTCAGGAGTTTGTAACAGGCTCAATCACGATTGATGAATTTGAACAGCAATATCGACAGCATATTGAATCGCTGGTCCCTGAATTGGTCAGACACTTAAAAACGCGGCCGAAAGAATCGCGCCTGACACGGAGCCCCCTGAAGCATCTGCCTGACCTTCTGAGCATTCCCGAAGTCAAGCCTTCAAGTGTGTCCTCCAACACGAAACGTGACCGGATTTGGAAGCATGATCTGGCGCAGACATAAAAAAAAGGATGATCTGGCTCATGAAGGAGAATACATCGTGGGAGTTTTGAAACGAAAAACCATGGCTCTCGCAAAAGAGCAAGCTGCCGATATCGAAAAGCCATGTAAACAATATCCACAGGAAAATTGACGAATACACTCAGGCGATCCTTGAGATGATCAGGGTGAAAGGAAAAGAGCATATGAAGCTTCCGAGGAGCGTATACATGGTGATGGCTGCAGTCGCAATTTCTTTGTTCGCATCCGGTTGCGACGACTTTTGCGGCTTCCAGTCGTATGAAGAGAGAGGGACGTGGCAGGATTTCTACGGCATCTTCACCGTGGTCGAGCCCGCAGACCTGGAGTTGTACCGCGAGCTGCTCCCTGCCGAAATGGATATGCCGGAGCGGCCCGCGGTCGGGGTCTTCATCGTGGACTATGTGACAGTTGTGCCTTGCCCCATGAAGCCTTACCTGGAAGGCGCTCTCGGGATCAGGTGCGAGTACAATGGGGAGGTTGGCTGGCACACAGTGACCATGCCGCTGGACGACGCTGTTGCGCTCGACGGCGGCCGCAGCATTGGCTTCCCTAAGTACTTGGCTGAACTCACGCTGGGCCAGAACGGCGAAAGCTGGAAAGGCGTGGTCACCCACGAGGGCGTGGTCCGCATGTCTCTGGAATTCACGTCGGGGTTGACCCGGGAGTTGGAGCCCTTTGAAGTAGAACTATTGGCGAGCGGATTACCCCGCCTTGAAACCACCATATTCCAAGTGGTCCCGCCAGGCGAAGGTCCTGATCTGTACCGCATAACCCTAGAAGATAAAGTGCCGGCCAGCTGGTTGTCCATCCAGGGCATGGTCGAAATCTACATTAGCCCCGACGACCCCTGGGCCGGCCTGATCGATCCTGGCGCGCTTCCTCCCGCCGGAATGTTCCAGATGTTCACCGGCGGAAAAATTATGGTTCCGGAAAAGGTGAACTAACGGCAATGAACCCCGAGACCCAAAAGGGAGCAGCTCAAGAGATATGAGAGGTGGACCCATACGCCTTGATTTGTTTGTGAGAGATGCCTGTTGTGCGGCAGGTGACAGGTTGGTCAACTTGCAGCCCTGGTATCTCGATCACCCGAATGCCGCCTCAGATGATTTGAGTCAGGTAGCAGCTCTAATTGAACAGGCGCAAAACGCATTGGAAGAAGCAGTGACTGATGGGGATATGACGCAGGAGGATGCCGACACTTTGGAAAATCTGTTGTTACAAAGTGCCGGGAATCCAACGCCTGCTGACTTTTCCCATGCGGCCGCTGATCTGGCAACGGCATGTGCAATGTTTGATTAGCCCTTCAAGGATGATCTGGCTGATGAATGTCCGGATGTCAAAGGTGCTGTAAAAAGTTAAAGACAACAAAGGACAGGAAAATGAATTTCCCAAAAGGATCCGACCGATACATCAACAGGACGAAATTGTTCGTTATGTTTCTTGCTGCTACGGTATTACTCACCCTGTTTGTTGGGTGCGCCCCGAAACCGAAAGAATATGGGCCGCCGGAAAGAACACATTGGGCACCGGTAGGTCCCCGCACGCTTCCGAATGCTCCTGGTATCGTTGGGAGTCCCGCCAGGTACTGGAGAGCACATCACTCGGATACGGTCAACAGCGATGAGGTGATTATCGCGGCCGCACCGATGTTCAAGGCGGATTGGATCGCTGAACCGATGATGTGGATATTTGAAGGTCCGACATTGGACAGCATGGGGAATTTGTATTTTTCTCCGGCATCGGCAGAGGAGGTGTTGTTGGTCTCACTCGCGCCGGATGGCAGCAGACGGTGGGTGGTTCAGGGACTTAGCAATGGTTGCGGCGGCGTGATTACGCTGGAGGACCCCGATTATCCCGGGGAGCAGATCATTTATGCGGGCTCCTATGATCGCGCGGTGGCTGTGCGCACGGACGCTGATTCGAATGGAAATGCCGTGATAGACCCGGGCGAAGCTGTTTGGGATGTTCCAACCGGCCTTGAAACGCTCACGTATGAGAGTGACTTCCGCGGGACTCATATATTCGGCGTAAACTACGACCCGACCACCAACGCCATTATCGGGCTTGCCGGGGACGGGAATGTTTACGCACTGGACAGGGAAACCGGCGCATCTTTGCTGGCGGAGGGTTTTATCGTCCCGGGTACGCTGTCTCCTGCAAACCCTCCAAGAGTACCGGAATGGTTGCGCAATAACATTATTGAGGTTGTCAGACCATTCTTTCGGGAAGAGATGGCAAGCGAAGACCCGGATGTGCTCTGGTCCATTTTGAGCGGGACCAACACCAAGGTGGCCAACTATTTTTCCGTGGATCCCGCGACGGGCAGAATCTGGATTGCAGCTACCGCGCCGGACGCAGAAGACGGGACCGTAGACGGAGTTTCCGAATTTGGCGCGCTGTATTGTTACAAGCTTGTGCCGCAAGGAAGCGGGACATACGGGTTGAATGAACTGTTTCAGATTTCATTTGAAGGAGGCTCTGCCTCCACTCCCGCGCTCAATGCCGATGGGTCGAGGGTGTATGTGGGGGATAGCCAGGGAAAGCTGCTCTGTATCGATGCTTCCAATGGAGACACAATATGGGAACTTGACGTAGGCAGACTCATCAATGCTTCTGTTTCCGTTGCTTCGGATAACGGTGAACTATATTGTTCCACCCGTTGGGGCACAATCAAAGTAATGGACCGGGGCGACTTCGGTGAGGAGATCTGGCGCGCCGCACTTGATGTGTACCCGGAGAGTTCGATCATGAGGAATCAAGACCTCTTGACGGCTTCCATCACTGCAAACGGCATCGTCATAGCGACCGGCACTTCGATTACGTTGGAGGGATTGCCGCCCTTGCCTGTATCGCTTGGCATTGGACTTTTGGACCGAGAAAGCGGCCATCTCCGATATTTCACGGAGAACCGGGAAGAATCGGTGAGCGTAAGCACAGTAGCGCCCGATGGATCTATTTACATCGGATTTTCCCCGACAAACCGGATGGTCACAAGAGCGGTCTTTGGTGACCTCGTTCCGGAGATTATTGGAGGCGTCCAGAAGATCTCCGTCATCCGCCATGATCTTCTGATGCGAGATGCTGTTTACGCAGCCGCGGACCGGGCCGGAAATGTTGCGAATAATGGTTCCGGTTTTTCAACGGAGCTTAAAGAAATCGAGAAACGACAGATTCTGGTCCTGATAGATCAATGCCGCGGTGCCTCGGAAAAGGCCATTGCAGAAGGCGTCCTTTCAACCGAGAACTGGAACATCATCAGCGAAAAGCTGGATCAAGCGGAATCCTTCCTGGGCTCTCTTGATTTTGGTTCCGCTTCCGCTCGTTTGAATGAGGCCGGTGATCTTCTTGATTGATCTTCTTTCTTTAAGGAGGTTCTTGGATGAGACGTTACGTGAAAATGTCCTTAATATTCGCAGTATGTGCTCTTCTTCTTTTTTCGATATATTTCGGAATCGGTTATAAGTCATTCAAAGACAAAGGCATGTGGCAGGATTTTCCAGGGATATCTACAGCCTATGAGCCTGAGAATCTAAAGCTTTATAGACAGATTCTACCCAAAGAGTTTGATATGCCTGATCGGCCTATTGTCGCATTGTTTATTGTGGATTATGTGAAAGTTGTACCCCTGCCCATGACTCCGTACCTTGAGGGCATGGTTGCCCTAAGCTGTAAATACGAAGGTGAGGAGACCTGGCATGTAGTTACCATGCCGGTGACAAGCAGGGTTGCGTGCACCGGTGGTCGTTCACTGGGTTTCCCCAAGTATGTTGCCGACAGAATAGCTCTCAAGAACAACGGTGGTAACTGGGAAGGAATTGTGATCCATGAAGACATCACACGGTTGAAGCTTGAATTTGCACCCGGTCTTACCCGAGAACTGGCTCCTCACGAGAAGGAATTCTTAGATGGACCTGCTTCGCGCTTGGAGGCTTTAATCTACCAACTTGTGCCTCCTGATACGGGCCCAGACGTATACCGTATTCATATGAAAGAGGTTGTTACTTCCAGGTGGCAGGAAGAAGTAGGGATGGTCAAGATAGCAATCAGTCCAACCGACCCGTGGTCAGGACTCATTCCTCCAGGCACGGTTTCCCCCGGCGTCTATCAGAGATTCACCGGAGGTAATAGAATGGTTTCAAATAAGGTTAGGTAACAGATAGGAGGGTTTTAATGGATTTTGCGATTTCTGAAAGATTGAGAATGATCCTCGGCATGATCCGTGAATTTGTCGACAAGGAGCTGATACCGCTCGAACCGTATTTCAACACCGTGGAGTTTGAGGATGCCATGCCCGTGCTCAAGGAAAAACGGGATATGGTCAAGCAAATGGAGCTTTGGGCGCCCAACCACCCCAAGGAGCTCGGAGGCATGGGGCTTGATCTGATGGATCACGCATTGGTCTCAGAGGAGCTCGGTCGGTCGCCGCTGGGCCACTATATTTTTGGTTGCCAAGCCCCGGATGCCGGCAATATCGAGATCCTGCACAAATACGGGACAGAGGAGCAGAAAGAGAAGTATCTCAAACCCTTGGTGGAGGGTGAAATACGAAGCTGCTTCTCGATGACGGAAGTCAATATGCCCGGGTCCGAGCCGACCATGATGGAAACCACCGCTGTAAAGGACGGCGACGACTACGTTATCAATGGACAGAAGTGGTACACCTCTTCGGCTGACGGTGCGGAGTTTGCCATTGTCATGGCCATAACGGACCCTGATGCACCCAAGTATCTCAATGCCAGCATGATCATTGTCCCGACCGACACCCCGGGCTTCCACCTTGTGCGCAATATACCCGTCATGGGGCACGAAGGGAGTGATTACGCCAGCCACGCGGAAATTCTCTACCAAACCTGCAGGGTTCCCCAAGCCAACCTGCTCGGCCCCGAAGGCCAGGCCTTTGTGATTGCCATGGATCGGCTTGGTCCGGGCAGGATTCACCATTGCATGCGGTGGCTGGGCGTTTGCCGCCGCTCTCTGGAGCTCATGTGCCAACGAGCCATCGCTCGGCCGATTTCCGAAAACGGCAAGACCCTGGCAACCAGGCAATTGATTCAGTCCTGGGTATCCGATTCCTTTGCCGAAATTCAGGCGGCGAGGCTCATGACCCTACACACAGCCTGGAGGATTGAAACCGTGGGTACGAGCGAAGCGCGGAATGAAATCTCCCTCACCAAGAAGATGGCCGCGCAGACCATGCAGAAGACAGTGGACCGGGCCCTCCAGGTCCATGGCGGCTTGGGGATGACCGACGACACGATCCTTGCCTATTTCTACCGGCATGAGCGGGCGGCCCGTATCTATGACGGCCCTGACGAAGTCCACCAGTTGATGGTTGGAAGGCGCATCCTCAAGCAGTTCGCGGCAACCAAAGACCTGGGATGGACCTTTTAGAAGTCCCACGATGAAAGGCCCGCAACCTTATGCACAGCTGCTTGAAAACCCGCTCTCATTTCGTCTCAATGAACCGACTTTCAATTCGCGCTCGCTACCTATTCAGGTTTCTGAAAGGAGGAGCATTCAAAGAAATGTTCAAATTTTATCAATTATCAGAATGAAAGGGAACTCAGAAAAGGATTGGGTTACCGTTAGTAACATTATCGCAAGACAGTCCGCAGCCCTTTTCAGATAATCGTATGTAATTACTTGTCTCTATGCGCCCGTCCGAGCATCAGCGAACAACTACCGTCTCACACCGAACTATGGAGTTCATCCAAGCTTATTGACTTGCGCATAGGTCATTCTTACGTCACCGGATATTACCGGGTCCCTGTCTGGGAATCGTTCTATATATTTCTATCCCATGGCTTTCAAAAGATCGCGGGCGTGCAGCGCACTCTGCTCTGCCGCCTCCTCGAGCTCCGGAACCTCCCGGGGCTCACCGTACGCACCGCTCTTGTACCGTTCATTGATGTCCTCCGTGATGCAGGCCCACCGCCAGTACTGGAACGCCATGTGGAAATCGAAGCGCGAGAAGTCGCGTCCGGATTTTTCCCGGTAACGTTCGAGCAAGTCATGCCGACTGGGAAACCCGGGGGCATCTGAAGGGAGTTCCATGGGCAGGCGAGGGGCCTCGGGATCCGACCATGCCACGAGCGTGAGAGCGATGTCCGCAAGGGGGTCTCCAAGAGTGGTGGTCTCCCAGTCGACCACCGCCTGGATCCTGCCTTGTTCGTCGACGAGGCAGTTGCCGAGGCGAAAATCAGCGTGCACGAGCGCCGCCGCGCCCTGTTCGGGTATTCTGGCGGAGAGCGCGTCGCGAACCTCGGTGATGACGGGCGAGTGATACGGCTTATACCAGGCCTTGAGCTGCCGGCCGATTTACCCCTGCTTTTTCCCAAGCTCTCCGAGACCAACCGAATCGGGATCGATGGCGTGCAGCTCGACCATCACGTCAATCAACTGGTGAGCCGCACTGAGCCGGCCTTGCTCGTCCAAGTGTTGTTCCGCCGCTTTGCGGTCGTGGATCGGGGTGCCGGGAACGAACTTCATCACGTAGAAATGCGCGCCGGTGACCGCGGGATCCGGGCAGAAGCCCGCCACTGGCGGGACCGGTACCCGGCTCTTGGCCAGCGCAAGCATTACCCGGAACTCCCGACGGACATCGTGCGCGTACTTCGACAGCTGCTTAATCGGCGGGCGACGCAGGATGTACACGTTGGCTGAGCGATCGCTGACCTTGTAGGTGAGATTGGAATGTCCACCCGTAATCAAATGGAAATCGAGAGGCGGCTTCGTGCCGGGAAGATGGCCTTCGAACCACTTTGTCACGGCGGGGAGGTCAATTCCAATGATGCCTTCTTTCATTGCACTCATTCCCCTTTCTGAAGATGGCTCAGATATTCGGACATGCCGTAGCCAATTCGATCTCCCAATTTCCACTCGGTCATGCCTTCGGAGATGCGTGTGACCCATCCCGCGCGGCGATTGCGCAGAGGGGCGACGGAAAGGACCTTGCCGGTGATCTCAAGCGGCTCATGCGAACCCTCGGGATAGGCACGGACTGCGATGCGGTCGTGGATCTTGTCCGGTCCCTTGTATTCGGTATCCACCTCCATGCGATCAATCTCCCGAATGGACTTCCCCTTCTCCCAGTAGAAACCTCTGACCAAATCCTCGTCTTCGGCCTCGACCCGTAGCGCCATCATTCCGAGATCTTCTCCGAAGGTCATGATGAGCCACTGATAACCGGGCACGTTCTGCCAGTATCTCGGCCCCCAGGAGTGGTCTCGCTGGCCGAAGCCGTTGATTTTGTAGCGACGGTCGTCGATCTCGATGGAGCCCCGCGTTCTGCCCAGCTGTTCGAAGTGACCACGGGCGAACTCGTCGTCGCCGCCGGCCGACACATACTTGCCGTCGGGCCCCTTGGTCCTGGGCTCCCCTCCCCATGCGGGGGAGATCCCGCTCCATTGGATGTCGATCTCGACGGGAACGAAGGGATTGCTTTTGAACGCCTTGGACGGATCTCGCAGCTGGAGTGGATCCTTCAGAAGACAGACCTTGCCGGAATAGCTGACCCGGTGCTCCTTCCACGGCTCGATCACCTCGAACCGGACGCCTCCCGCATCATGCGCTTCGTTGTCGGAGATTTTCGGCCGCACGTAATTGAAGCCCACGGTTCCGTCGGGCTCATAGACGACGATCGTGACCTCCGCGTAGCCCTCGTTCGGCCGGTTTCCGATACGCAGCCAGCCGCCGTATGCGGGCGACTCATAGTTGAAGAAGTTGTAGTACGCGCTCTCGTTGAAGTTCGACGCCTCCTCCACGGGATGCATAAAGTCGTCGATGTCGAGGAGGATGGTCTCCAACTTACGGGTATCATCAGTCATTGAAATACTCCTTTCCGGGGTCTTCACCATTCTTCCTATCTATTCATGCCAATCCAAATGGTGCGGCAGATCTTCTAAAACACTGTTCCGTATGCTCTTCGGAATTTCTTGCCCCCCAATGACTGATTATTGAAAAAGCGGATCTTTCCGTCAAATTTGAAAGGATCATCCCTGGTCAGGATCGATCTCCGGATCGGGTTTGCCCGATCCGAAGGCGACGGGCTGAATGGCAGGAGAATTGCACTTAAACGGAAGGATATATATATCAGCGCGCGTATTGACGCATGAGTGGAAAACGGCGATTTCATGTAACGGTACGACATTGATCGCACGAACTGGCCGTGGCGCGTTTGCGATTTCTCTTATTTGCCAATCTTGCGCCCTTGCGTCTTCGACGATGAAGACTTCGTCGCTCTCCAAGCAGCCCTGTCCGGAGCCGTTTATGGCCTGTGCGCCTTGATTTGTGCAGAGCGTATCGAATAACATCTTTGCCGACCGGCAGAGCCCGTCTCTCGCTTTTCAATCAGGGAGGAACGACATGTCCAATCAGACGTACGACGTAGTAATCGTTGGCGGCTCCTTCGGAGGCCTCGTAGCAGGAAAGGAGGCTGCGGAGAAGGGACTCAAAACCCTTATCCTGGAACGAGGGAAGAGACCCGGGGACAAGATACTGTCCGGATGTGGGGTGCCGCCCTGGATCTTTCTCGAGATGCCCTGGTTGGAAGGAGCGCCGATACAGAGGTGGGTGGACCGGTTCTGTAACCATAACATCGAAAATGGTGATGTTCACGTATCGGTATGCGCCGGCAGCTCTGGCGGAATTTCCATTCCCTTCATTTACTGCAAGACATTCTTGGGCTGGCTGGCGGAGAAGGCTGAGGATGCCGGAGCAGAATTGCGCACCTCAACAGTCAGCTCATCTGTTATCAAGGAAAAGGGCCATGTGCGGGGCGTCGTCACAGAGGACGGGACTGAAATTCGCTCCGACATCGTTATTGCCGCCGATGGAATGTGGTCCATGACGGCCACGAAGGCCGGTATCCGAAGGAAGTTGCAGCCGGACAATATTCTGCACCTCGTCGCCTATGACATGGCCATGCCTTCCAAAGAGGCATTGGAAGAGGCATTGGGTGGCAGCGCCTTTCATGTATTCTGGGATCCGACACGTGAGATCTTTCCGGAGCACTTCGTCTACCTCGGCATATTCCCTTATGAAGACAGTTTTCATGTTGAAGGAGGAACGAGCTTAACCTATTTGGGAAGAGAGGGCCGGGATTACGATAAATTGTACAAGAGATTTTTTGAGTTGCCTTGGTACCGCGAACGGTTTGCCAAGGCGAAGCTACGATCCAGAATGTGGCGGCCCTACCCGACATTTGAGGGCCTCCAGGGAGTTCTCAGAGGGCATGACCGCACTTACGCCAACGGCATCATGATTGTGGGGGATGCCGCAGGATTTATGGCAACGGCCTCGAGCGCCGGGATCCCTCAGGCCCTGCTTTCCGGCAGAATGGCTGCGGAGGTTGCTGCCGAAGCGATTTCCAAGGGGGATGCGTCGAAGAAGACGTTGAAACAATACGAAGAGAAATGGAGAAACTCCATTATTCTGCCATTGCTGAACAACTATGCACGAAGGGACTACTTCCGGTCCACGGACCCGAAATTCAACAAGAGGCAGTCTTTTGAGACCTACTTCTGGCCCATGATACTTCAGGAACCCGTGTAGCGATAAAGATGGCAAAGGAGGATAGAAACATGTCAGAAGAGATCTACAAACAAGCCAAGAAGAACCTCATCTACGGTTGTGAGTGGATTCCCGGAACAGGCGATTTCATCAAGGTGAGAACCAAACTCTGTACGGGTTGTTCGGCCTGCATAAAGGCATGCTTCGGCAATTGCTTCCAGCTGAAAGACGGCAAGGCCAGGATCATGACCTATGAGACCTGCTGCGAGTGCGGCGCTTGCTGGTTTGTCTGTCCTGAGAACGCGATCGATTTCTCGTGGCCAAAGGGCGGAACCGGGATCGTCATGGACCACGGTTAACGTAAGAGGGACGAAAGAATGAAGATACATGTCTTGTTTGGGGGAAGTCCGCAATTATTCGAAACGGGTGAAGAACTCTATAATGCCTATGCAGGCCTGACTTGTCCCAGGCCAGAGACTGAATTGATTATGAAGCCCCTGAAGGTCGGTTTAACCGAGCTCGAGCACTATGATTATACCTATTTCCAATTGCTGAATGCACAGCAAGCTTCGGAGGGGCTGCTTCAAGCGGAAAAGGAAGGTGCCGATGCAGCGATCATGTGTTGCTTCTTTGATCCTGGGTTGCGTAATGCAAGAGGTGTTTGCCGGATTCCCGTCTTGGGTCTTGCGGAGTCTTCGATGCTGTTTGCATCGTTGATGGGCAGAAAGTTCGCAATCGTCGTGCCGCGCCCTGGGCAGATTCCGGTGGAAGAGGATCTTCTCGTCCTGTACAGGCTGAGAAGCTTAGCCATAGACCATATGCCGATCAGAAGCCTGCGCAACCATCTGTCGGCCGGAATTGAAAGGCAACCCGATGAAACAGATATGGAAGTCGCTGTAGAAGACTTTCTGAACGTTTCCCGAGCGTGTATGGAAGATGGGGCGGAAGTCATCATACCAGGGTGCTCAATGCTTTCCATGGCCCTGGCCCTGGCAAATGTCACCCAGGTGGATGATGCAGTGGTTGTTGATCCGCTGACCTCGGCTGTAAAGTTGGCTGAGGCAATGGTAGATTTAGGTCAGGGGGGCAGGCCCTGGATCAGTAGGAATCTCATGTACAAGTCACCCGCTGAAGAGGACGTCGCCCAGATCCGAAAGATGTTTGGACTTACGTAATCTGAAGGAGAATTCTACGGCGCCTCATTGATTCTATCTCTTTCTTGTGCAGTCACCAGCAAGACATGAGACGCTCAGGCATTTCAGATATCGAAGGTGCGCCACCCTCTGATCCGAATTTTGGGCAGTCCATGTTTCTTTGACTTATCTTCGCCCCCTTTTTGCAGGGGGACATTGAAGATTACTCTTGAGCCTGTCGAAAAATCGATCTCTGATACTCTTGGCAGATCGAATGGCATAATCCAGTGCCTTGTCAGCGGTGTCCGAACCGTCCGTGCAAAGCAACATCTTCATCTTCCTAGCCTCCCGTGTGCTCGACCCCTCATGATCGCCTTCCCCTTCTGTGTGACGAATCCCTGTGGAGACGGCAGTGTAAGGCCAGGTTAGGGCCGTCCAAACCGCCATGTCAACACAAAAGTTATCGAGGTTGGTCAGATGTTGTACTGGTTTTCCGGCCGTTTGGCAGGAGGATACGAAGGGCCATAGCCGACGAGAATTGCAGCGGTTCTGACCGAGCCACGTCCGTAGAGGGATCACAACGTGTCAGGGGATTCCACAACCGTTGTCCGGGCACTGAGATGCATCATCCGTTGTGAAGAGAACGAATACGAAATCAAGAGCACCGCCCGCCAGGCAGGTCAAGGTGGAATCGGTCGGGATCGTTGCAGTCCCGCACAGGATCATCAGATACTCCGCCTCCGGATAGCTCGCCCTGGCATTCGTGATCATCGTGTTTATGTCGCTCAGGCCGTACCCGCATGAGGCAGCCGTAGGATTGTCCATGTCGATCACGTCACCGGAAAAGGGCATCGCGAACGCATCCGGGTAGGCACCCCAGACGTACGCGTCGAAAG
>Ga0180429_10001164_pt1 | contig 22482 bp, 12 predicted proteins | sample SS_ome_FD_132428 | JGI IMG/M metagenome (GOLD analysis project Ga0180429, IMG submission 132428) | Hypersaline lake sediment archaeal communities from the Salton Sea, California, USA - SS_1_S_1 metaG | ecosystem: Environmental > Aquatic > Non-marine Saline and Alkaline > Hypersaline > Sediment ...
AGGCCCGATCCCACCTCGGCGGCGGTCAGCTCGGCCGCGGCGGCGCCGTACTCCAGCTGCAAGCCAAAGGCGCGCAGACCTGCCCCGTCGGGCGTGTGCACGGTTACCGCGTACCCATCACCCAGAGCCGCCGGCTCGGCGCTCAGCTCCACCTCGAAGGGCAGGGGCGCGTCCAGCGGTACGGGGCGGCCGGCGGCCGCGTCGAGACCGTAGTCCGTGCCGTAGAGATCCACGAAGATGAAGAAGTCGTCGAAGTCGACCAGCCCGTTGGCGGAGAAGTCGTAGCGCGCATCGAATCCCGCCTCGGCTTCAGACCGGCCGAAGTGGTCGGCCAGGAGGAAGAAGTCGGTGAAGTCGACCACACCGTCGGCTTGAAAGTCGCCGGGCCGCGCCGCCACGGACAACGAGGCGCCGGTCGAGTAGGCGCTCTCGTTGGCCGGCTCGGCGCCGTCGAGGGCGGTCACGCGGTATTGCAGCACCCCCCCCGCGGTCTGGCCCAGGTCGATGTAGTGCGGCGCGGTCACGGGGCCCGCAATGGCCGCGTACTCCCCGTCGTCGATGGCGCGGTACACCCGGTACCCGGTCACGTCGGTGTCGGCGGGCGGAGTCCAGGAGACGCGCACGCCGCCCCCATAGGTCAACTGGGCGGCCACCGCGCCGGGCGCCGCCGGCGGCTGCGCATCGGCCCCCGCCAGCGTGGTGAAGGCGGCCTGAGCGCTGCTGGTCGGCCCGTTGCCGCTGGCGTCGACCGAGACGACGCGGAAGGTGTACGTCTGACCGGGCTCGAGATGGGTGAGTTCGACGGCGTGGTCGCGCTCCAGGGTGGCCCGGCCGAGGCTTCTATCCAGCGTCCCGCCGGTGCCGTACTCGACATACCCGTCGCTGGGCTCGTCCGTGCTCCAGGTGATCGTCGCGCCGCGATCCGAGATCTGCGCCGCCACCGGGTCGGCGTCGATCCGGGGCGCCGCCGCATCTGCCGCCGGCGCGATCAGCTCGAACTCCTGCGAGCTGGTGGGGCCGTTGCCAAAGGCGTCGGTGACCTCGACCTGGCCGGTGTAGGTCGCCCCCGGCGTCAGATTGGTGAGCTCGACGCGGTGTTGCGTCGCCAGCTCGACACTCACTGCCTCCAGGTCCATGTCCTGCTGGCCGTACAGCACGGTGGCCGTGGCGATCTCGTCCGTGCTCCAGGCAACGCTGACGCGGCCTTCCCCGAGGGGCCAGATCTCCGGCAGCGACGTCAGTCGCGGCGCCGCCTCGTCGCCCCGCGCCGTGGTAGTGAAGGTGAGGGGCTGGCTCTGCGCCGGGCCGTTGCCGCTGGGATCGGTGGAGGCCGCCACGACGGTATAGGTAGTGGCCGCCTGCAGGCCGCCAACCGTCAGCCGGTGCTCGAAATCGTTACTCGCCTCGTATTGGACGACGGTCTCCTCGCCCTCCTCGACCAGGTAGATGCGGCCGTCGCTCACCTCGTCCGTGGTCCAGCCGATGACGACCTCGTCGTCGCCGGCAGCCAACACCTGGGCCGGAGTGACGAAGACGGGCGCCTCCAGGTCGGCGTCCACTTCCGTGGTGAAGCTGATCTCGCCGCCCTCGGCAAGGGGGCCGATGATCTTGCCGGCCCCGCGCCGGCGATTGCCCAGGACACTCTCATTGCCGCCCAGATCGCGGGACACCAGGGCGAAGTAGTAGCGCGTGCCCGCCACCAGTCCGGTGACCGTCACCCGGTGGTCGGTCGTGGCCCGCTCGCCCTCGTAGAGCTCCTCGCCGCCGGTACCCAGATCCCCGTCCGCCCCCACCACCACCGTGCCGAAGCACGGCTCGTCCGTGCGCCACGCAAGGGTGGCCGTCGCATTAGAGACGACGACCTGGGGCCCCTCGATTACCGTCGGCGCGCGCTCGTCGCGGCCGGCGCGGGTGCGCCAGGTGCGCTTCCGGCTGCGCGTCTCGTTGCCGGCCAGGTCGGTCGAGCGCACGCGGTAGCTGTACTCCCGGCCCGGCTCGAGATCGCCGATCAAAACCTGGTGCCGGCGGCCCAGGTCGGAGTTGCCGGCCTGGTAGCCGTAGTCGTCCTCGGGGCCGTAGTCGACAAAACCGTCGGTCGGCTCGTCCGTGCGCCACTCCAGCAGGGCCGAGGTCGACGTCACCTTGCGCACGGCGAGGCGGCGCACCCGCGGCGGCTGGTCATCAACGCCGGCGCGCGTGCGGAACACCAGGTCGCGGCTCACCACCGGCTCGTTGCCGGCCCGGTCGGAGGCGCTGACCCGGTAATGGTAGTCGGTGTCCGGCGACAGGCTGGGCAGCACCACGCGATGGCGGCGGCCGAACTCGTCGGCGGCGGTCTCCCGGCCGTAGGAAATGGTGGCGCCATAGTCCACGAAGGTATCCGTGGCTTCGTCGGTGAGCCACTCGATGATGGCGGACGTGGCCGTGCGGGCAATCACCTCGGGCCCCGACAGGAAGCGCGGGCGCCGCCGGTCGGGCTCGGGCCGCGTCTCCACCACCAGGTCGCCACTGTAGGTCGGGCCGTTGCCGTCGGGATCGTTGGAGTAGGCCTGCAGGTGGTAGGTGGTGGAGGGCGCCAGATTGGTCAGCGTCACCACGTGCTCGCGCACGTGGTCGGGGTTGCCGGCCGTGGCCCCGTACCCGGCATCGGCGCCGAAGTCCACGAAGCTGTCGCTGGCCTCGTCGGTGCGCCATGCCACGGTGACGGTGGCATCGGTCCGGTTGCGAATCCACGGGCCGCCCTCGATGACGGGCGCCGCAGAGTCCTGGTCCGGCGCCGTCGAGAGGGTGAAGTCCTCGCTGGTGAGCGGGCCATTGCCCTCGACGTCAATCAGGTGCACGCGGCAGTGGTACTCGGTGGCCGGCGTCAGACCCCCGAGAGTGACGCTGTGCAGGCGGCGGAAGTCGCCCAGTTCCAGAACACTGCCGTAGTCGGCCGTGGGACCGAACTCGACGCGGCCGCGGCACTCCTCGTCCAGCTCGATGCCGAAGGTGAGGCGGTCGTGGTGCCGCCGGATCAGGTAGGGCCGCCGCACCAGCCCCGGGGGCCGCGTGTCAGCCGTCCCGCCGGTCACAAAGGTCTCGTCGTCGCTGGCGGTCTCGTTGCCGCTGGCGTCGGCCGAGACGACGCGGAAGTGGTAGACGGTCTGCGGTTCCAGGTGGCTGAGGAAGAGCTGGTGTCCCTGGACGAGGTCGTCCTCCGACACCGAACGGCCATAGGACTCGCTGAGTCCGTACTCGACGCGCGAGGTGCTGGCCTCGTCGGTGCGCCACCAGATCAGGGCCTTGGTGGCCGAGCGCCGCACCACCCGTGGCCCCGACAGGATCTGCGGCGCGTCGCCGTCGGCCAGCGGCGTGCGGAAGCGCCCCGCCTTGAGGGTGGAGCTGTTGCCGCTCTCATCGGTGGAGCGGACGCGGTAGTAGTAGGTGGTGCCTGGCGACAGGTCCTCCAGCCACACTTCGTGACGAGCCACCAGCGCGGCGCTGTTGATGCGGCTGCCGTCGCTGTAGTCGGACTGGAGCGAGTACTGCACAAAGCTGCTGCTCGGCTCGTCGGTGACCCAGTAGACCAGGGCGCGCGTCGGCGCCGCCGTGACGTGCGGCCCCAGCAGGATGTGCGGCGGCTCGTCGTCGGGGCGATTGTGAGTGACGAAGAAGCCGCCCCGCCAGGCGGAGCTGTTGCCGTCCCCGTCGGTGGAGCGCACGCGGTAGATGTAGAAGGTGAAGGGCGACAGCCCCGTCAGACGCATCTGGTGCGTTGTGGTGAGCTCGTCGTCCACGACGCGGTCGCAGGTGAAGGCCAGGGCCGGGTCGGCCGCGCCCAGCTCGTCGAAGTGGGCCGCCTCGCCCCGCTCGAGCGCTTCGGCGGCCGCCGCATCGGACTCGTCCAGCTCGTCGGCCAGGCCCGCGATCACCTCCTGCACGTTCCCCCACACGGGGCGAAACCGCAGGGCGCAGTACACCACCTCGCTGTTGCCGGGCTCGTCGGTGCGCCAGTAGATGGAGGCCGCGTTGTGGCCGACGCCGCGCGCGATAGGACCCTCGACGATGACGGGCGGCTGCACGTCGGCGGAAACGTGGATGTAGTCGGTCTTGGTCTCTGCGTCCTGGCCGCCGGCCCCGCTCACGGTCAGTGTGACCGCGTAGTCGCCGGCCTCCAGGTAGGCGTGCCGCGGCTCGGCCTCGGTGCTGGTGTCCCCGTCGCCGAAGCTCCACTCCCAGGCGGTTATCTCGCCCGATGACAGGTCCTGGAACTGCACCTCCAGCGGCACCATGCCGGTCTGCGGGAAACCGCTGAAATCGGCGTGTATCCGCGGCGCGATGACGGTGAGACTGCCCTCCACCATCTCGGCCACCGGCTCGCCGTTGTTGAGCAGCACACTGGCGAAATGGAGCCGCGCCGTCTGGCCCACCTGGGCCGTCTCGGCCACCACCACGTCCAGATAGAACAGCACTCCGTCCGCGGTGACGGCATCGGTGGCCGTGGCCGTGGCGATCAGTAGCTGGCCATCGGTGGCTGCGCCGCCGGGACGCTGCCGGGCGTTGGAGGCCATACTCCACGTGCCGGCCAGGGCGCCGCGACGATCGACGGATACCTGGTCGTGCGTCAGGATCGCGGCGTCGTACCCGATATCGATATTGCCCGACAGAATGCTGTCCGGCGCGACATCGTCGAGATAGACGGAGAGACGCACCGTCTCACCGGGCGCGCCCTCCACGTGGGGCAGCGTCAGACGAGCCGCGTCCAGGCGCCCCGCCACGGCGAGAAGCGCCAGCACGACGACGCCGAGGGCGGCAGAACGGAGCGAGGTGCCGGGCACGGGGGCCGGGCACCCCTGAGAGCGCTGCGTCTTCTGCGGGACCATATCCCCGTCTTTCGCACGAGCCTTGGTGGGACCGGGGGCGGCCGGTGTGACCGCCCCCGGGTCCGGTTACCGCAGCAGCGTCATTCTGCGAGTCTGCACCGCGCCGCCGGCTTCCAGGGTGTAGAAATATACACCGGTCGCGACCCGCAGACCGCCCGCGTTCATACCATCCCAACGGACGCTGTACGAGCCGGCCGCCTGGTGCCCGTCCACCAGGACGCGCACGACCTGCCCGAGGGCGTCGTATATCTGCAGCCGCACGGTGCCGGGCGCGGCCAGCTGGTAGCGCAGGGTGGTCTCGGGGTTGAAGGGGTTCGGCCAGTTCTGCTGCAGCTCGAAGGCCTGCGGCACGCTGAGCGCCGCGGCGCTGGCCAGGACCTGGGCAGCCGTCCGGCCGCCGTTGAGGAGCGCTTCCTCCAGGTGCAGAGGAGTCGCGCCCAGGTCGCCGCCCAGGGCCTCGACGTGGATGGTCACCAGGGCGCCGGCCCCGGAGGCCTGCGCCGCCGCGCCGGCAAAGGCGATGCGGAGCGTGCCGTCGGCGGCGTTGCCCTCGACCAGGAAGTCACTGGTCTGAGCCGTGGACTCGATGGCCCCGATGCTGACCCGCCGCGGGTCGTAGCGCAGCGTCAGGTTGCCGGACAGGATGCCGTCCACCTCATTGACGACGAGGGGCAGCGCCACGCCGGAGGCCTGCGCCAGGGGCGCGCCGAGGGCGAGCCGCCGACTGTCGGCCAGCAGCTTGTACGGATGCGGCTCGGGCGTGGCCCCCTGCACCGGGAAGGAGCTGATGATGCCCACCGCGTACTGCAGGATGTAGACGGCGTCGTCGGCGATCGGGTTGGGTGCGCCGGCGCCGCGGTTCACGTCGCCGACCAGCAGCTGGTAGCTGTCGAAGGTCTCCAGGCCCACGTTCTCGCGCAGGATCAGCGAGGCGTCCAGGGCCCGGACCGTACCGTTCTTGGAGGTGTCGCCCCACAGCACGCCGGTGGCGGTGGTGTCGACGACGACCGTGGCCCCCACGTCGTCACTCACGTCGGTGTACTCGATCATGATGGTGTCCTCGGCGTCGACGAGAAGCACGCCGGTCCCGTTGGTCGAGGCGGTCGGGAAAGGCGGCGTCACCTTGAAGAGGGCGGAGTTGACGCCGTCCTCAGTCAGAGTCACGGTCTCGACGTCGCCGTTGTCCTGATTCGTGACGACCACGTCCACCTGCTCGACCACCAGCGGGTCGGTGTTCAGATCCGCATCGGTAACGGCGATGCGCAGGCTGTCGCCGGCCTGCACTGCGGCGCTGGCCACGATCGTGCCGGTGGTGCCGCCCAGGATAACCAGCTCCTGGCCGCCAGGCGTGGTCACAGTCTGCGGTCCGCCGTCGTCGTTCTTGGCGTCCTCGTAGGTCCAGGTGACCACGTCGTCCTCGGCGATGCCCAGGATGCCGTCGCCGGTGGTCGGCGGCGGCGTGCCGTCGTCGTAAATGGTGGGGATGTCGGCCGCAAAGGTACCGGGGCTGCCGGCCACCGGCAGGAGCGTCACCACCACGCTGTCGCCGTTGTCGTTGTAGATCGTCACAACCGCCGATCCGGCCGCGACCAGGTCGGCATCGACCAAGGTGACGGTGAGATCGTCGCCGGGCACGATGGAGGTCGGCGTCAGGGTGACGGCGCCGGTGTCGCCCCCGTTGACCGTCAACTCGGAGCCGGCCGGCGTGGTAACCGTCTCGGGGCCGCCGTCGTCATTGAGCGCGTCGTCGTAGCTCCAGGTGACCTGGTCGCCCTGGGCCACGCCCAGGATGCCGTCGCCGGTCGTGGCCGGAGGCGTGCCGTCGTCATAGGTCGTGGGGATGTCGGCCGTCAGGGTGCCGGGGCTGCCTGCCACCGGCAGGAGTGTCACCACCACGCTGTCGCCGTTGTCGTTGAGCACCGTCACCACCGCCGAGCCGGCCGCGGCCAGGTCGGCGTCCACCAGGGTCACCGTCAGGTCGTCACCCGGCTCCAGCGCGCTCGGAGTCAGGGCGACGCTCCCCGTGCTGCCGCCGTTCACGGTCAGCTCGGACCCGGCGGGCGTGGTCACCGAGGCCGGGCCGCCGTCGTCGGCCAGGGCGTCGGCATAGGCGTAGGTCACCACGTCGTTCTTCTTGATGCCCAGGTCGGCATCGCCGGCCGTGCCCGAGGCGCTGCTGTCGTAGATCGTGGGAACCGTGCCGGTGAAGACGCCGGTGCCGGCGCCGGTCTCGGTCAGGGTGACGGGCACCACGTCGCCCGTCGTCTGGTTCAGCACGACGACGCTGGCGTTGACGTCGCCGGCCAGGTCGGCGTCGGTCAGCTGCACGGTGATGGACTCACCGGGGGTCACGTCCGCCGGCCCCAGCACCACGTCGCCGGTGTCGCCGCCATTCACGGCGACCTCGTCGCCCGGGTCGGTGGTCACCGTGCTGGCGCCGCCCGCGGCGTCGAGATCGTCCTCGTAGGTGGCGGAGATCGAGGCCCCGGCCTTGGCGCCCAGGACGCCATCGCCCGTCGTGCCGCCGCCGGCTCCCGCCGCGTCGTAGGCCGTAGGTACCGTGCCCGTGAAGGTGCCGGACGGACCCTCTCCGAGCGTCGCGACGACCGTGTCGCCGTTGGCCCCATTGTCCAGGGTCACCGTCGCCGATCCCGCGCCGGCCAGGTCGGCGTCGACCAGGGTCACGTCGATGCCGGCGCCGGGCAGAATGGCCGACGGCGACAGCGACAGGGCGCCCGTGTACCCGCCGATGGCAATGGACCCGTCGACGATGGTGCCGGCCGCGGCCTCATTGACCTCGGCCAGTTCGAAGGTGATGGCCGTGGAGCCACCCGCGGTCAGATCCTTGGCCGTGAAGGTGATGTAGAAAAGAACGCCGGTCCCCGGCACGTCCATGGGGTCCGAGGCGGCCGCCGAGATACGCAGCTCGTCGAGCGTCCCGGAGGCGCCCTCCACGATGTTGGTGGCGATCGTCCACAGAGAGGTGGCCGCGCCCGCCGTATCGATGCCGGAGGCGGTGACCACGGTGCTGTCGTAGCGCACGAACACGTCCACACCCGTGATGCCGTCGGCCAGGGGCGCGCCGCTGATGTACACCGGCACGTCGACGGTGGCCCCGCGCGTGATGACCGTGTCGGGAGCCGATATGGTGGCCGCCTCCGCCGCTCCGGTCAGGGCGAGCAGCGCGGCTACCAGGATGAAGACGGGGATACGATCAATCGTCTGCCGCCGTGTCGTCCGTGAGTTCATGTCCTGCTCCTCCGAGCTCTGAGTGCCCCGCGCCTACGGGGTAAGTGCATCGAGTGGTTGCTGAGTTGGTTGCCCGAACTCTGTGTCAGAATCTTGTGGTCCTTACCTAATATCGGTTGCAGCGCCCATTTGCCAATGGGTTTATTAAGGCGCGCCGCGTCCCGCTCGCACTCCGGGGACAGCGCCCGTCACCGGAGCCCTGCCCGCGGGCCCCGCACCAGCCCTTCTCCGGCCGCGCAAACGGGCAATGTCGGTCTGAAACGCGCACGGGAATACCACTATGCAAGAGCTGTGCCGCGCGCCCCAGATTCAGTCTAAACCATTTAAACACATGAGCTTACGCGATGTCTTTCCCAGTGAGAGACAACCGCATGAGACATCCTGAGACAGGTGAGGTGTCTCATGGCGTCTCACGCACTGTCTCAGTGAGACACCTGGTATTACCAGGCCGTCGCCACCTGCCCCTCCTCCCCCTCCGCCCTCAGCCCTCGAAGCGGCTGAGCTTGCGGTACAGCGTCGCCCGGCTGATCCCCAGCAGGCGGGCCGCGGCCGTGCGGTTCCCGCCGCACTGGTCCAGAGCCACCCGTATCCTGCCGGCCTCGTCCAGCTCCCCGTTCCCTGCCGGGGGCTCGGCCGCGCCCTCTGCGGCTGGCGCGATCTCGGGCGGCAGGTCGCGGACGGCGATCAGCCCCTCCGTGCAGTGCAGGACGGCGTACTCCAGGGCGTTCTCGAGCTCGCGCACATTCCCCGGCCAGTCGTGCTGCAGCAGGACGCGCGTGGCGGCGGGGGCCAGCCCGCTGACCGGGCGGCCGGTGGCGGCCGCTATCTTGGTCAGCAGCTCCGTGGCCAGCAGGGGGATGTCGCCGCGGCGAGCCGTGAGGGGCGGCACCTCGATGCGGGCCACGCGGATGCGGTAGAACAGGTCGGCGCGGAAGGCGCCGGCCTCCACCTGTTCGCCCAGGTCGCGGTGCGTCGCCGCCAGCACGCGCACGTCGATGGCGCGGGGCTCGGTGTCGCCCACGCGGGTGATCTCCCGCTCCTGCAGCACTCGCAGCAGGCTGGCCTGCACCGGCAGGGGGATGTCGCCGATCTCGTCCAGGAACAGGGTGCCCCCCGCCGCGGCCTCGAACAGGCCCCGGCTGTCCTCCACCGCCCCGGTAAAGGCGCCGCGCCGGTGCCCGAACAGCTGACTGGCGACCAGGGACTCGGTGAGGCCGGCGCAGTTCACCGCCAGGAAGGGGCCCTCGGCGCGGTGGCTGGAATGGTGTATGGCGCGCGCCACCAGCTCCTTGCCGGTGCCCGTGTCCCCCTCGATGAGCACGGTGGTGTCCACCCCCGCCAGCTGCCGGATGAGGCCGAAGACCTGCTGCATACCCTGACTGCGCCCCACCATGTCACCCAGGGCGACCCGCCCGTCCAGTTGCTGCCGCAGCCGGGCCAGACTCTCCTCGGCCCGCCGGCGCTCGTCGTGCTCGTCCATGTGGCGCTCGGCGATAGTGAGACGCACCCGGAGCAGGACCAGCTCGATGGGCTTGGTGACATAATCGTCAGCGCCCGCCTCCAGCACCGCGTCCAGGTCCTCTGTCCGGTCGCGGGCCGTGACCACGATAATCACCGGGCGGGACCCGTCGGGCAGGGAGCGCACGCGCCGGCACAGCTCGAGCCCGTCCATGCCGGGCAGCATCCAGTCCAGCAGGAGCAGGGCGGGCAGCTCCTGCTGGCAGACCTCCCAGCCCTCTTCGGCCGAGGCGCAGGCCACGGCCGCGTATCCCCTGCCCGCCAGCACGCGCTCCAGGAGGAGGCGGTTGGCAGCGTCGTCCTCCACCACCAGGGCGCGTCTGCCCTTCTGGGCGTTCATACGAACAGCGGCCCCCAGATCACCTCGTCGTCGCCCGGTGGGGTGACGCCGAGCTCGGTCAGCACCAGATCGCGTATCCGCACCAGCTCCTCGCGCCCCTGCGGGACCAGGGTGTTGAGCAGCAGCCGCGGCAGGTGGTTGCGCAGCCACTGGGCGGCAAAGTGGCCCGGCACACCCAGGCGCCGGCAGGGCCACACCATCTTGTCGGCTACCAGCCGCTCGCGGTCCAGCAGTCCGAAGGCCGACACCGGCTGCTCGTTCATCGTCGTGCGCCGCACCGGCACCAGGTGGGCGCCGGCCAGCACCGCCTCCACCGACATCACCGACTCGCAACCGTGCTTGTAGTAGGCGTCGTCGCTCACGCCACACAGGTCCGGCTCGGACAGGAACACCGCCGCTGCCGCGGCGCGGCTGAAGAGCTTGTACCCGGAGTGGAAGTCCGGGAACTCCTCTATCGCCGTGACCAGCTCCAGCGGCAGGGGCCGGTCGGCCACGGCGGCGCGGTACTGCAGGGCGTCGAGCAGCACGCGGTCGGCCAGCTCCTCCAGCTCGCCGCGCAGCCAGCCCATGGGCCGGTGCCGCGAGGTGCGGCTGCCCAGCACCAGCACCTGGTCTACCCCGGGCTGCGCCCGCGCGTGCAGGGCGGCCCGCATCAAGGTGGGCAGCTCGTTGGCGAAGTGGTCACCGTCGGCGTCGACGACACAGAAGTACTCCAACTCCTCTTCGGGCCAGAGCTGGGCCACGCCCAGGCGCAGCGCCTGCAACTTGCCGCGATTGGCCGGCGCCACGCACAGGCGGGCCCCGGTGGCGCGGCGCAGCTCCTCGGCCACGGGTCGCCCCGCCTCCTCGCCGTCGACGCTCAGGCACAGGTGAGCCGGCTGGGACAGCAGCTGCCGGCAGGCCTCCACCGTGTCGCGCAGCAGCTCGACAGCCAGCCCGCAGTCGCGGCCGGGCGGGAAATAGACGGGGATCACGATCCCGGTGTGGTCGCGGGATGCCGCGTGGGCAGCAGCGGCAGAGAAGGCGGCGGCGGTCAGAGCACGGCTCCGTGTACGGCGGTGACGACGGCGCCCGTTCCGGCGGCCGTCGCGGAAAGCTCGAGAGAGGGGAAAGGTATGCCCCCCGGCCCCCTCGCGTCCACGCGGCCGGGGCAGACCCGTTGGTTGACGCCCTCCTCTACCGGCCAGTATCTTGTGTCCATTGCCTGCCACCCGATATCTGTCGGTGCGCCCCAATGAGTGACTCTGAGACCCCCAGCGCCCAGAGCGAACTGAACAGCCGGCCCATTCTCATCGTCGACGACGACGAGGCCCTGCGCCGCCTGTGTCTGGAGGTCCTGCGCCTGCGCGGGCACGAGGCGCACGAGGCCGCCGGCGGCGAGCAGGCCCTGGCCCTGGCCGCCGAGAACGACTACCGCGTCATCCTGCTCGACCTCAAGATGCCGGGCATGGACGGCATCGAGTGCCTGCGGCAGCTCAAGGGCCAGGGCTTTCGCGGCGACGTGGTCATGATCACGGGCTACGGCAATGTGCCCACGGCCGTGGAGGCCATGAAGATGGGGGCCCAGGACTTCATCGAGAAGCCCTTCCGGCCCGACGACCTGCAGGCCATGCTGGAGGACATCTTCCTGCGCCAGTCGCGCGACGCCGCCCTGTCCGAGGATCCCGTCGTCGCCTTCATCCAGCAGCACGCCACCGAGATCAATTCGCGCAAGGACGTGGCCAACCGTCTGGGCGTGAGCCTCGAACGCGTCTCCTCGCGCGTGCAGGACGAGACGGGGCAGTCCTTCCGCCGCTTTCTGCACGCCTGCCGCCTCAACCTGGCCAAGCAACTGCTGGAGTCCACCGAGCTCGACGTCTCCCACGTGGCCGAGCGCACCGGCTTCCAGACGGTGCAGCACTTCAGCCGCGTCTTCAGCAAGCGCGAGGGCATCTCGCCCAAAAACTACCGCCTCAGGTACCGCGCCGAGAGCTGATTCACCCCCGCAGCGCCCATCTCGCCAGATCACTCAGCCGCGGTTCCTTCCCCTGCGTCAGGATGGCGATGCGAAAGACCCGCCCGCCCGCGAAGATGGTGACGATCGCCAGGGCTGCGGCCAGGGCCAGCGCCACCCAGGCCTGCCAGGCGGGAATGCCCTCCGGGTGTCCCAGACGCATCATCATCAGCATCGGCGAGAACGGCGGCACCAGCGAGGCCCAGGTGACCAGGGCGCTGTTGGGCTCCCTCATGACGGGACCCAGCAGAAACATGGGCACGAGGATCGGGAAGACGGCGGGCAGCCCCAGGTTCTGCGCGTCCTTGGCATCGCTGCAGGCCGCCCCCAGCGCGGCCAGTCCGCCGCCCACCATGAGGATGGCCAGCACCATGAAGGCGGCGAACCACGGCAGCAGGTGGAAGGGGACGCGGTCGGCCCAGCCGAGATAGACCACGGCCACGACGCCCACCAACACGTAGAAGGCGCTGGCCGTCAGCGACACGGCCAGCCCCCCCACGACCTTGCCCATCATGAACTCGAAGGGGCTGATGGAGCCCAGCAGCACCTCGGCGATCCGCTGCGTCTTCTCCTCCATGACCGAGTTCAGCAGCGGAATGGCCCCCATCAGCATCATCAGGATCATCAGGAGGCTGGCGGCGATGGGAACGGCCACGGCCTCGGCCGGGTGATCGCGGCGCGCGGCGCGCACCAGCCCCGAGTCGGCGTCCATCTCGGCCAGCCCCATGGCCTGCACCGGCAGCCAGTGGAGAAGGGCGTCGACGGCGGCCGGCTCGACACCGGCCGCGATCAGCCGCAGGCGCCGGAGGTGGGGGTTGACCACGTTCTCGATCCAGCGGCGCAACTCGTCCAGGGCGGCGCCCCGGGCGTGGTAGGTGATGCGCCCGCCGCCGGCCTGCAGATCCGGCGCCATGACGTCCGCGCCGATGTCGAGAAAGGCGGCCAGCTCGCCGTCGCGCACCCGCTGCGACAGGGCCAGCTGCTGGGCCTTGCGATCGGCCAGCGGCACCACCTCCTCGAACAGATACGCGGCGTCCACCTTCTCGCCCGTCTCCGCGTCGTGGACCTCGCGCTGATTGCGGCTGGCCGCGTCGGCGGCAATCGACGGCATGAGCCGGCCCGAGCGGTCGATGACGGCGACGCGGCGGTCGCGCGTGTTCACGTGCCCCTCGGTCAGCTTCATGGCGATCATTCCCCCGCTCATGAAGAAGGGGGCGATGAGCAGGCCGATGAGGAAGCCCTTGGTGCGGGTCGAGGCGACGTACTCGCGGCGCGCCAGGCGCAGGACCTTACGCACAGGTCGGCTCCCCGGTTGGCTGGGCCAGACGCACGAAGATATCGTGCAGCGACGGGCGGGCGATCTCCAGACGCTCCACCGGGCCCAGGGCCACGACGCGGGCCAGCAGGTCCTGCGGCTGTGCCCCGGCAGCCAACCGCAGCTCCTTGAGATGCCCGCGGCCGGCCACGTGGGCCACCCCCGGCAGTCCGGCCAGCGCCGCCTCTTCCAGCCGTCCGGTGACGCGGATGGTGTCGGCGCCGTACTCGCTCTTGATGGACTCCAGCGTCCCGTCCAGGACCTTGCGGCCCTGCTGGATCATGAACACGTAGTCGCACAGTTGCTCGGCGGCGCTCATGTCGTGGGTGCTGAACACGATGGTCGTGCCCGCGGCGCTCAGCTCCATGACCGCCTCGCGCAGAACGTCGGCGTTGACCGGGTCCAGCCCGCTGAAGGGCTCGTCCAGCACCAGCAGCTCGGGCCGCGGCACCACGGCGGCGATGAACTGCGCCTTCTGGCTCATCCCCTTGCTGAGTTCCTCCACCCGAGCCATGGCGCGCTCGGCCAGGCCGAACCGCTCCAGCCAGGCTTGCACCTGGACGTCCACCCCGTGACCGGCGCGCAGCTCGCCCAGGAAGGTGAGGACGTCCCACAGCTTCATCTTGCGATAGAGGCCGCGCTCCTCGGGCAGATAGCCGATGCGCTCCAGCGATGCCTCCGACACGTCGCACCCCAGCACGCGGATGGCGCCCCGATCGGGGTAGAGGATGCGCATGAGCAGGCGCAGCGCCGTGGTCTTGCCAGAGCCGTTGGGCCCGATGAAGCCGTACACGCTGCCGGCCGGCACGCTCAGGGACAGATCGTCCACGGCGACCTTGGCGCCGAAGGTCTTGGTGACGGCGGTCAGTTCCAGGGCGTTCACACCAGGCGCTCCACGCGGGGGCGAGCCTCCGCCGCCCGGCGCCGCTTGCGCGCCCACGGGGTCTCAATGCCATGGCGGCGGCACAGCCGGCCGAAGGAGCGCATCTCGATCCCCAGCGCCTGGCTGGCGCCCTCGTTGGTCTTGTACATCCGCGCCACGCGCTCGACCTGGTCGCGGCTGATGCCCTTGTCCATGGCGACAATCTCCCTCTGTTGCGCGGAGGTCGGCCCACCGGGGCCGACCTTCGCCTTCTAGCTGCTCACATCAGCCCGCTGAAAGGCGACGACGGCGAACAGCAGCGCCAGACCCGCCTCGAGTATGAGCGCGGCCAGGGGACCGGTGCCGGCGGCCAAACTGTCGGCCAGCGGCGGCTCCGATGGCTGGAAGCGGGGTATCTCCGCCGGCCGCAGAGCGGCCTGGGAAGTGAAGGCCCGCAGCGTGGTGATGTGCGGCGAATCGGGATCGGCCGCGTCCCGCTCGCGCAGGAAGGCGCGCAGCTGATCCCGGTATCGCCAGCCATCCTCGTAGAAGCGCTCGAAGCGCGCCAGTCCCGTGCCCAGCAGGGCCTCCACCGCGTACTGGAAGGCGTAGCCGGGGGAGAGCAGGTGTATGGTGCGGGCCACGCCGTACTGGCGCCGGTCGCGCCGGTACGCTTCGCGCAAGGCCTGGTCGCCCTCGTCGCACACCTCCGTGACGCGGGCCTCGAAGCGCCGCTCGATGGCGTAGTCGTCGAGCCGGGCCTGGGCGGGCGCGCGCGGCAACAGCCCCTCGCGAATGAGGGCCTGGTTGAGCGCCATCTCGCGCTCCCAGAGCTGGCGGCTCGTCTGTCCGGTCGACGGCACGGTGCGCGTCGCCACCAGGTACGCCGTGTGCGGCACCACCACGACCAGCAGGGTCCACGCCGTGATCAGAAACACCAGCGACGTGGCCGAGGTGCGCGCCAGGACCGAGATGCCGGTGCCCACCAGCAGGAACAGCGATGCATACACCGCTGCCCCCACCAGAAACAGGACCGCGCTCCCCAGCACGGCGGCGTCGAGGTGCACGGCCTCTCCCGCCGAAAGGATAAGGAGACTGACGGCCATGCCCGCCACCAGCCCCACCATCAGCGTGAGGAGGTGGGCGAAGAGCTTGCCGCCCAGAAAGGCCGCCCGCGACACCGGATTGGCCAACACCAGGCGCAGGGTACCGCTTTCCACCTCGGCCGACACCGCGTTGTAGGCCAGCACCACGCACAGAAAGGACACCACGTAACGGACGATGACGGTCCAGTCGAGCAGCTCGAAGCGCCGCATCCAGTTGTTGGTGGTGCGCAGACTCTCCAGACGCACCGAGCCGCCGCCGCCGCGCGTCCACCAGGCCGTCACCAGGAGGGCGTCGTGATACCAGTTGAAGCCCCCCTCGGCGATGAACTCGGTGCCGCGGGGGCTCGAGGTGACCGCGAAACGGGCCTCGCACAGGTCGGCCACCACCTCCACCTCCTCGTATCTCGATTCGGCGTCGGCGGCGATGCGGGCGTCTTCCTCCACCACCTGGTCGCCGCGCCACGAGTACACGGCGCCGTTGACGGCGAAGAACAGGAGGATGGTCGCCAGGCCGAGCTGGAAGCGCAGGGACAGGAAGTTGTCCCGAACCTGCCTGGTGAAAATCCGCCGCATCACGAGGTCGCCCTCCCCTTCGGCCTCAGGTGGGGTCGTAGCGCAGAAAGCCGGCCACGGTGGCCAGCACGCTGAGGCCGAGGGCCAGGATCAGCACGGCGAGCCCGGGTACCATCGACTGCAGCGACTCGGCCCACGTCCGCTGCCAGCCCTCGCCCGGCGGGGGCAGGTCGGTCAGGTCGAGGTGACGCCCCCCCGACGCGGCGAGCCGGCGGTCCTGCTCCTCCACCCAGGCCATGCGCTCCTGCCACTGGGGGCTGGCCTGCAGGGCCACGCCCTCGGGCAGATCGGGCGCCGCGGCGAACATGGGTTCCTGCCCGGGGGCATCATCGGTGAACCAGCGCCAGCTCGAGAAGGCCCCGCGGCCCTGCAGATAGCCGACAAAGGTCTCGCGGTAGTCTTGCCCGCGAGCGCTGACGTGGAACAGATCCACCAGACTGGTGCGGGTCAGGTAGTGCGACAGCACCTGGTACGACGCCATGGGCGACAGGATGGACCAGGCGTCCACGGCGTACCCCTGGTCGGCCAGCGGTTTCCACACGGCCCAGCGCGCCTCGTACAGGCGCGGCTCCAGGTCCAGAAGCAGACCGAGGCGGTAGGCCTCGCGCCGGGCCAGCCAGTCGTACCCGGCCGCCGTGCCGTAGCGCCGCGGCAGGCCTCGTCCGTCAGTTCCCCGGGGCAGGCCGAGAGCCATGGGCACCTGGGGCGCGGGGTGCTGTTCGTCCCAGGCGCGCAGGAGTTCGCGATGCTCGGCGTAGAGCTCCTGGCGGCGCTGCTGATACTGCTGGTTGGGTGGCGTGTCGATGGCGTACCGCCCCACCGAGGGCAGGGCGCTCAGGTAACCCACGCCACTCGCCAACCAGGCGAAGAGACACAGGATCAGGGCGGTGTCCGACGAGCGCGCGTACGTGGAGACCATCAGGCTCAGGGAGTACACCAGCCCCAGGTAGAGCACGGACAGGGCGAAGTAGACGCCCACGCGCAGCCAGTCTCCACCCGACAGCGCGGCGTGGGGCGTGACCAGCACGATGAGGAGGGAGATGCCCAGCCCCACGGCAAAGGGCAGGGCCAGGGTCAGTATGCCGCCGGCCAGCTTGGCCAGTACCAGCTCGCCGCGAGCCACGGGGTTGGTCAGCAGCAGCTTGAGGGTGCCCGCTTCGCGCTCGCCGCAGATGCCGTCAAAGGCCAGGACCACGGCCAGAAAGCTGAGCAGCAGGCCCACCACGGTGGTGAAGTCGATCTGCACCAGCGTCTTCATGAACTGGCTGTCGTAGTTGGACGTAACCGGCGAGGCGTAGATGCTGATGCCGTCGACGGTGATCCCATACTGGCGCGCGAAGCTCTGCATGACGCCGCGGCTCAGAATCGACAGCGGCTGGGGCGGCAGCACGACCACGGGGCTCACCTGGGCGTACACGGTGGCCCGCTCCAGCTCGGCCTCGGCCCGCCGCGCTCGCTGGCGGTAGGCGGCGTGGTTGCGCTCGAAGTCGATGCTGCCCGTCACCGTCGTCAGCACGGCCAGCAGCACCGTGAAGACCAGCGCCACCGCCAGCCGCAAGGTGCGGATGTTGGTCAGCAGTTCCTTGCGCACGAATCGCCAGAACACAATCCCTCATCCTCTCATCGGAGCCGCGCTCCACTGCCCCTTCGTGACCCCAAACGGTACCGGCACGCCCCCCACTGTACTACGGTGCCTCCCTGTGCGAAGGCGGCCTCAGGGCCGCCTTCGCCTCCCAGCATGCCCCCCCGCGTATGACCGCTGTCCCCCGTACTGCGAAGTCATCCCGACAGGGGCGGCTTCGCCTCTTAGCTGCTCCGCATGTACTGGAGGTAGATGGCCCGCAGGTCCTGGTCGCCCAACTCCTCGGCGGTGCGCACCATGGCCAGGCGGCCCTCCTTCATGATGCCGACGCGGTCCGACACGTCGCTGGCCCGGAACACGTCGTGCGTGCTCATCAGGACACTGCACCCGTCGTCGCGCAGCGCGCGCAGCAGCTGGGTGAAGTCCTCCGCGCCGCGCGGGTCGAGGCCGCTCATGGGCTCGTCCATGATCACCACGGGGGCGCGCTTGAGGAGCACGATGGCGATGGCCAGACGCTGGCGCATGCCTTTCGAGAACGTCTTCACCCGCGCGTCGAAGGCCCGCTCCGGCAACCCCACGCGCCGCATGGCCGGATCGTACTCGGCCCCGTCGATCTGCCCGCGGCCGCTCAGGTGCGTGAAGAAGTCCAGATTCTGCCGCGCCGTCATGTTGCCGTAGAGCTGCACGTTCTCGGCCAGGTAGGCCACGTGGCGCTTGGCCTCTTTGGCGTCCCGCACCACGTCCAGACCGCTGATCTGCGCCGAACCCGAGGTCGGATCTGTGAAGTTGAGCAGCAGATTGATGGTCGTCGTCTTGCCCGCCCCGTTCGCCCCCAGCAACGAGAAGATCTCACCGGGGCCGACGTGCAGGTTCAGGTGATCGACGGCAACCTGCTCGCCGTACACCTTGGTCAGGTTTTCCATGCGGATCATGCGCTGGCCTCGCAGGTCATGGCCCGAGCCCATCAAATACCGCGCCAGCCGAGGAAGGGAGCAGGCGGGCGAAGGGATGGGGAAATGGCCGGCCCCCGTGTCCAATCATTGGACACCTTTCGTCCAGTTGCTGGACATGTGCGATCCGGTAGAGTCGGCTCGGGGGGTGCCGCGTAGCGGGTTCTGTGGGATCGGGACGCAGGACAGCGTCCCGGTTCCACAGCCCTCGGAAGCGAGCCAGGGATGGCGAGCGAGCACAGGGATGTGGGCGAATCGCGCAGCGATTCGCATCATGAGCGAAGCGGCACCCCCGTGCCGACTCGTCAGGCCGCGCTCTACTGGCATATGGGGGCTGGTGGGGGTGCTCAGGAGGCCGGCTCCAGCTCGTAGAGCTGGATCTTGTTGAGCAAGGTCTGGCGCGAGATGCCCAGACGCCGGGCCGTGTGGGTGTGGTTGTGCGCCTCGGCCTGCAGGGCCTGGCGCAGTACGCGGCGCTCGAGCTGGGACACCATGTCGGCCAGGGTGGGCGGGTCCACCTCGGCGCCGGGGGTCGCCTCCACACCGCGAATCGAGGCCGGCAGATCGGTGAGGTCCAGGGGCCGCCCGTCGGCCAGCAGCAGAGCCGACAGCAGGGCGTTCTCCAGCTCGCGGATATTGCCGGGCCAGGCGTAGGTCTGCAGGCACTGCAGGGCCGGCGGCGACATTCCCGCCCACGGCACGTCGATCAGGGGCGCGTGCTTCTGCGCCAGGTGCTCGACGAGGAGGGGCACGTCGTCGACGCGCTCCCGCAGGGGCGGTATGGTCACGGCAAAGACATTGAGGCGGTAGAACAGGTCGTCGCGAAAGCGACCCGCCGCCACGTCGGCCTCCAGGTCGCGGTTGGTGGCCGCCACCAGGCGCACGTCCACCGGCACCTCGCCCTGCCCGCCCAGGCGCGAGATGGTGCGCTCCTCCAGGACGCGCAGCAGCTTGGGCTGGGCCGCCAGGGGCAGCTCGCCGACCTCGTCGAGAAACAGGGTGCCGCCGTCGGCCTGCTCGAAGTACCCGCACTGCCTTCCACCGGCCCCGGTGTACGCCCCCTTCTCGTGACCGAACAGCTCGTTCTCCACCAGCTCGGCGGGAATGGCGCCGCAGTTGACGGGCACGAAGGGCGCCTCGCGGCGGCCGCTGGCCTGGTGCAGGGCGCGGGCCATCAGCTCCTTGCCCGTGCCGCTCTCGCCGGTCACCAGCACGGTGACGGGGCGCACGGCCACGCGCCGGGCCCGCTCCACCGCTTCGGCCATGGCCGCGCTGGTCCCCACCAGACGGGCGAAGGGGTCCTCCTCGTGGAGGCGGTCGCGGAGCCGCACCACCTCGCGGCGCAGCCGCACCGCCTCCAAAGCGCGCTCCAGACGCAGCAGGAGATCGTCGTTGCGAAAGGGCTTGGCCACGTAGTCGACGGCGCCCTGGCGCATGGCGTCCACGGCCGAGGGAATGCTGCCAAAGGCGGTGATGATGATGACGGGCAGGTGGGGCTCGGCCTGGCGGATCTGGTGCAGAGCCTCTATACCGTCGATCCCCGGCAGGTTGAGATCCAGAACCACCACGTCCGGCGCCTGTTGCCGCACCTGGTCCACCCCCTCCTCGCCCGAACCCACGGCGCGCACCTGGTAGCCGCGCTCGGTGAGCAGCAGGCGCAGGGCGCCGCGGATGTTTTCCTCGTCGTCGACGATCAGTACCGCTGGATCGGCCATCACAGCTCCACGCGCACGGTTGTGCCGCGCCCCGGCTCGCTGTCGAGATCGATGTCGCCGCCGTGGCCACGCACGATGCCGTAGCAGATGGGCAACCCCAGCCCCGTGCCCTTCTCCTTGGTCGTGTAGAAGGGGTCGAAGGCGCGCTCCGTCTGCTCGCTCGTCATGCCGGTCCCCGTGTCCTCGATCTCCACGCGCAGGCGGCCCAGGCGAGTTCCGGGACGGGTCACGCGCACCGCCAGCCGGCCGCCGTCTTCCATGGCCTGGATGCCGTTGAGCAACAGGTTCACGAAGACCTGGCGCAGTTGGTCACCGTCAGCACGCAGCACATCCCGTTCCACCGCGCACTCCAGCGCCACCTCCACGCCGGCCTTGCCGGCCATCGTCGACACCAGAGACAGGGCCGACTCCACCACCGTTCCCAGGTGCACGTCCTCCCGCCTCGTCTCGGGGGGCCGCGCAAAGGACAGCAGCCCCTCGACGATGCCGTTGATGCGGTCGATCTCGGCCATGACGCTCTCGGCCACCTCGCGCCGGGGATTGCCCGCCGGGAAGGCCTCGCCCAACAGCTGGACGGCCGACGAGATCGCCGTGAGGGGGTTGCGGATCTCGTGGGCGGCGCTGGCCGCCAACTCGCCGGCGGTGGCCAGACGCTCGGCCCGCGACAGGCGGCGCAGGCGGACCTGCTGCTGCGCGTAGAGCGCGGCGTTCTGCAGGGCCAGACCGATCTGCGTGAGCACCCCTGGCGGCAACTCGGGCAGGGGATGGGCCCCTACCTGCCCCAGGATCACCACGGCGATCAGCCGGTTCATGGCCACCAGGGGAATACACAGCTCCGCCTCGAACTGGTCGAGCAGGTGCCGCTCCTCCGGCGGCAGCGACGCCACGATGTCGGCGTGGGCCGACACCTGCAGGGGCTCCTCGTTTACCTGGAGCCAGCGCACCAGACGGCTGTCGCCGCCGAGTGTGGCCCCGGAGTCTTCGGCTCCCGCAGCCGGCTCACTCGCGCTCCAGACGCGCTCGAGGCGATCGGCCTCGGCGTGCCACAGATACAGGGCCCCGCGCCCGGCCCGGTGACCGTCGACCATGTAGCCCATGACGGCGCCGTGCAGTTGGTCCTGGTCCACGACCAGCTCCAGGGCGCGCGTCAGCCGCGCCTGCTCGGCCACGGCCAGGTGCGGACGCCGGGCGCGGTGCCAGACGCACAGGCGGGACAGGAAGGCGGAGAGCGACGACATGCGTCGGGCTCAGAAGATGGCTTCGACCAGCGCGTCGGCCGCGCCGGCCTCGGCCAGCCAGCGGCGCTTCACGTCGCCCAGATCGGCGGGAGTGATCTGCACCTGCTCGAGCCCCACGCCGCCGAAGATGGTCACCTCGCGCGTGCGGGTTACCGTGGAGGTGGCCGACTCCTCCTCCACGGTGCGGCGCGTCTTACAGGCCGTAACCACGGCGGTGCGCCCCGGCGTGGCGCCGCGGTACACCCCCTCGAGCTCGACCTGGGACAGCAGGATACCCGATTCGCGCAGCCCGGTGAGCAGGGCGGCCCAGCGGGCCAGCTCGTCCAGCTCGCGCAGGACGGGGTAGGCCTCGAGATAGCGCTCGAAGTGGCGGTTGAAGTGCGCCGTCCAGCGGTTGTCCGGGGAGCCCTCGCCGGCCGACTCCATGCGCCCCCCCGCCAGGCGCATGCGCTCGGTCTTGGTGACCAGCGGCGGCCCGGTGAGACGCACGACGCGATGGACGGCGTCCACCTCGACGGCCGTCTCCTCCGTCGTGAACCAGTACCGGCGCCACTGGGAGGCCCGCACGGGGCCGCGCTCGAAATAGGCGGCCGGCACGAAGTCCCACTCCGAGCGGTGCCACGGCCCCGGCGCCATGACCGCCCCGGTGCGGTTGTCGTACCCGATGGACAGGCTCTTGAGCAACCGGTCCGACTCGAACAGGACCATGCCCACGTGCGTGTTCTCGATGCCGCCGCCGTACTTGACCTCCCCGTACCGGCGCCGCGCCTCCTCCTCGGCCGGTGGGTCGATGGTCAGCCAGGCCGCGTGGTGCGGGTGCTGGTAGATGGCGTTTGCCAGGACGGCCACGTCGGCGGCCAGGCGCGGCGACAGGGCCTGCGGCGCCTCGTTGCGGCGCACCTTGACCCACAGCTTGCCCCCGTCGACGAAGAGGCCCTCCACATCGCCGCGCCGGCGCAGCTGCCCCACCGCCCCCAGGTCGATGCCGCCGGTCCGCACCTGGCTCGGGTCGTAGGTGATGCCCTTCTCGCTCCGCGTCCCCACGATGAGCTGCGCCGACAGTCCGGCGCGCTCGTCACCCGCCGCCCGGTACCCCGCCATCCACGTGTCGTAGGCCACGTCCCGCCACGACGCGGCCGCGCCGGGGGCACTGCTCTCGGCGGTCAGCTCGTACGA
>Ga0180429_10001165_pt1 | contig 22481 bp, 24 predicted proteins | sample SS_ome_FD_132428 | JGI IMG/M metagenome (GOLD analysis project Ga0180429, IMG submission 132428) | Hypersaline lake sediment archaeal communities from the Salton Sea, California, USA - SS_1_S_1 metaG | ecosystem: Environmental > Aquatic > Non-marine Saline and Alkaline > Hypersaline > Sediment ...
CACGATGCTTTCCAGCATCAGGGTGCCGAGTTCATCCATCAGAATATTGTCCCCTTCCATCGCCATTCGCTGCCGGATATCGCTGAAATGACCGGCATGCCGCGATTCCTCCGTCGCCATCCATGTCAGCATTTCGATCAATTCCGGATCCTCCGTGCGCGCCAGCGCCCTGCGATAGACGGCTTCACCGTTTCGTTCAATTTGAATGGCCATGTCCAGTACGTCACGCAGATTAAACATATCCCCTCTTTCGATGATGCCGATAATAGCAAACCGCCCAAACGGTGAATCATCCCCCACAACCCCAGGATGCCTTATGATGGACGCCGAATGACCGCGTTTCCTGGCCGACCATCCGTATCCATTCCACCTCATGGACGTCGATTTCAAAAAAGGCACAATGCTGGTCGTGCTTGACAATCAGCCCCGAACCATTTATCGTTTTTTAACGATAAATCAAAAAAGAATCGCATGTCAATGGTAAACCCCTCCCGACAGACTGACAATACGGACCATTCACGCCTTGATCGGAATGAATTGGCCCGGATTTGCAAAGCCATGGGACATCCCATCCGCATGCAGATCATCCAATTCCTGAAAGCGGAAAAACAATGCTTTTGCGGCGAACTGGTCACCCGTCTGCCTCTGGCCCAATCCACCGTCAGCCAGCATTTGAAAACGCTCAAGGAGGCCGGCGTTGTCATCGGCACCGTGGCGGGCCCCGGCACCTGTTATTGTCTCAACAGACCGTTGTTGGCCTGTTTTAAAAACAGTATCGGACGTTTCATTGACTGACACCGGAACAGCGGCTCAGACTGCTGCGGGGACATTGGCTGCTGCTGACCGGGTCCATCCCCTCCAGCGGCAGTACCGGCGCTATGCTGTTCTGGTCGCGGTGGGCCTCCTGTGGCTTGGCGCCACCGGAGGATTTTGGGCCGCCTGCGCCGCGCCCTCCGACCCCTATCGCGTCCTCCGGGTTTATGACGGAGACACCATCCTGGTAGCCGGGGCCGGCGGACGCAACGTGATTCGTCTCCTGGGCATTGACGCCCCGGAAACCTCGAAGGGCAAAGGCGAACCCGGCCAGCCTTACAGCCGTGCAGCTCAGCGACACCTGGCCGGCCTTATCCTAAATCGAACGGTCACCCTCGTCGCCTATGGCGAAGACCGCTATCACCGCGTGCTGGCCGTGGTGTATTCCGAATCCCGCGATATCAATCATGCCATGATCGAAGCCGGCCTGGCCGAGGTTTACCGTGGGCGCACACCCGAGGGCTTCGCCAAGGCGCCCTACCTTGCCGCCGAAGCCGAAGCCCGGAAAACCCATACCGGCATGTGGCAGCAAGGGGATGCTTACGTTTCGCCCATCCGCTGGAAGCATCCGCGCTGACATCCCTACCGCAACATCAGGCCATCCGCCCGCCGTCGCGAAACGAATGGACGGCTTCCGCCGGAATGCGAATGGCGCCCCGCTCCCGCGTAAAGGCCAGGGCGCCGTTGTCGAGCAGTTGGTAGACCATTTTCCGCCCGACCCCCAGGTAACGGGCCGCTTCCGGAACAGACATAAATTCAGCGCTATTGTAATGATCCTTGCGGCTCATTGATGCCTCCTTTGATTGATCGTCGTCGTCAGGAACCGCTAAAGAGGCGGACCGATCGAAAGCATAAGACCGCATTTTCGGATGGCAATAATCCACTGGGGGTGGTTCGATGAGGGTGGCGCTGTCAGATTGGGATGGGCGAACGACTGCCCGGGATGAAACTGTGGGTGTAGCGGCCGATAGGATCTGCTATTCAGGCCGTGCCTTTTTACTCCAGATGCCCCAATCCACAATATAAGCTGCGATCTCATCGGCGTGAGGCGGCATCGCATGCAACCGGCGCCCGCGAATGGAAATGCCCGCATCATGCACCGACTCGGGCGTACCGGTCATCAGGGGATGCCAGACGGGCAACGGTTTCCTCTCCCACAGCAAGCGGTAGGCGCAGGTCCGGGGCAACCAGCGACAGGACGACAGGTTGTCGGGGGACAATTGGATGCAGTGCGGCACCGTGCGGCGTCGGTGGCGATAGTCCCGGCACTGGCAGGACACCGTATCCAGCAGGGTGCAGGCGATCGATGTATAATACACTTTGCCGTTGCGTCGGTTGGTCAGTTTTTCCAGGCAGCAGCGCCCGCATCGGTCACAAAGCGCTTCCCACTGGGCCGCGCTGAGCTCAGCCAGGGGCAGGCGTTCCCAAAAAGGGTCGTTATCCGGTCGGGGTAACGTCATCGATTGGAACCCTTAATTGTCGTTGATACGCAATGCGCGGACCCGCCTAATATCCAAGTGGGGTGCCCACCAGGACGACCGATATATCGGTCAGCATGGGACGGCGGTGCAGGATCGTGGTGATGCGGCAGATTCTCTGGGGAGAGTGGCAGTCAGCGCATTCGCCGGTCTCGGCACAGGGGGTTTCCATTCCCAGGCTCTTGGCGCGCATCGGTCCGGCAACCGTGCGAACCCGCTCAATGGCTTGCGTCAGATCCGGCATGATCTTGTTGACGCCGGCAACAACGATCACCTTGCGTGGACCGTAAGTCATGGCGGTCACACGATTGCCGATGCCGTCCACACTGACGATCTCACCCTGGGCGGAAACAGCGTTGGCACTGCACAGGAAACAATCGCAACGGCCCTGGTCGAGCCGCACCGCCTGCACCTCATCCGGACTCAAGTCCGGCTTCCAGTGATCATGGATGGTTTTACCCATGCCGTTGAGTTCGCTGATGATGCCGATTTGCCGAATGGTTTCCGATCCGCCGATCCCGAATGTTTCAAATTCGGTTATCATCGCAAGCATTTCGCGACAGGCAGCCTCCGGGGTCGGCACAAGCCGCACGTCGAAGCCGTTTCTCTTCAAATTTTTGGCACAGCGCTCGGCCGTTTTGCGGTCGAGCCAGCGCCGGTAACGATCGACCAAAATGCGCCACCTCCCCTTAAAAATGGGCCATTGGATAGAGGGACCACGGTGAAAAGTCAAGTATAATCATGGCCTAAACGTGGATCAGATCAGTTGACAGGTTTCGGGGTTTGGGCCATACTGCGACTCTCTGTCGGACGCAAAAACGGGCCAAAGACACCGATCTTCATCGGCCGCCATGCAACCCAGCAGAAACGCCGACAACCATGTCATCATTTTCCAGCATTGATCGGCAGCCACTGCCATGTCCAAACCGCCCCCATCGCTTCCCATCGTGTTTCCGGTGTAAAACCGTCACATGGGCGATGACGATAAACATGCATTCAATCGAGGAGAGCAACCGATGAAAAACGGCACCTGCCCCAAATGCGGATCTTCCGACATCTATGCCGGCACGGAAGTGTTTCCCAAAAGCGGCCCCTTTACCTGTAATGCCATCCCGGTCGGCCTGACGGCCATGGCGCCCCTGGACAACTATGTCTGCGCCGCCTGCGGTTACGTGGAAAGTTACATCAGCCGGGAAGAAGATATCGCCAGTATTCGCCGGAAATGGCCGCAGGTTACGTCGGAAAAGGAAAGCACACCGGAAGAAATAGACTGACGATCCGAACCGGATCCGGTCTCCCACAGCACCGCACAACCGTCTGAGGCCAGACAACAGCGAGGAGAAACCCACATCCATGAATCGCAATCGGGGCAGCAAATTTTCCGGGGCCTGGCGGTTTTTAACCATTGCCAGGGTAATGATCAAATACGGAATGGCGGATATCACGGCACGCGTTTTCCGCAAAACACCCAAAGCCGACGACGCCGCTTCCGATACCCCCGCCGCAACGCTGAGAATCCCTTCCCCGGTGCGCATTCGGCAGGCTTTGGAAGACCTCGGCCCCAGCTTCATCAAGTTGGGACAGCTGATGAGCACCCGCGCCGATGTCTTCCCGCCGGCGTACATCGACGAATTTCGCAAACTGCAGGACAGTGTGCCTCCTTTCCCCTTTCGCCAGGCGCGCCGCATGGTGGAAGCCGAACTGAAACGCCCCCTTCAGGAAGTGTTTGCCGATTTCGAACCGGATCCCCAGGGGGCTGCGTCCGTAGCCCAAGTGCACAAAGCCCGCCTCTACAGCGGTGAGCAGGTGGCTGTCAAAATCATTCGCCCCGGTATCGATCGGATTATCCAGAAAGATATCCGCCTCATGTATTATTTTGCCGGCAAACTCGAAAAATGGTTTGAAGTGGCCCGTTTGCTCGGCGCGGTCAACCTGGTCCAGGAGTTCGAGCGCACAATCTTCCGCGAACTCGACATGTACATCGAAGCCGGCAGCATCGAAAAATTTGGTTCCCTTTTCGAGGATTCCGACGAGATCCGAATCCCCCGCGTCAACTGGGATTACACCACCCGCGCCGTTCTGGTGATGGAATTTATCGAGGGCTGCAAAATGGATAACGTCGCGGCGATCACGGCCTATGGCATCGATCCCAAGACCATCGCCCTGATCGGGTTGCGGTCCTTTTCGCGCCAGCTGATGGAATTCGGCTTTTTCCATGCCGATCCCCATCCCGCCAACACGATCGTCATGCCCGACGGACGGGTCAGTCTGGTGGATTTCGGTATCACGGGATACATCGACGAGGAGCTGATGCGTCAAATCGCCAACCTGTTCCTGGGGTATGCCGAGCATGATTACGATCTTGTCATGGAGGCCCTGGAATCGGCCGGGCTATTCGGCGACACCGCTGTGGATCTTGACGCTTTCCGGCGGGATCTGATGGAAATCAGTGAACCGTTCTACGGCCGCGCCCTGCAATCGGTCTCGGTGCGGGATGTTTACGACCAGATCATCGCCCTGGTGCTGACCTACCGCATTCGTCTGCCGCGCAACCTTCTGCTGCTGCTCAAAACGTTTATCCAAGCGGAGGCCCTGGGGAAAATCCTGAACAGTGATGCCAATATTCTCGAAGTAACCCGCCCCTACGCCGAAAAACTGGTGCAGCAAGGCTACGATACCCACAAGCTGTTTAAAACCATCGGCCGAGAAACACGCACCCTGGGCCAGTATGCCCGCCGCATGCCGCGCTATGTCAACGACATCCTGCGCCAGGCGGCCAGCGGTCAGTACCAGCTTGAGTTCCGCCACCGGGGATTTGAGAATTTCGACCAAAAAATCGAGCGCGGTATCAATCGACTGACCGTCGGCGCCGTTATTTCAGCCTCCACGATTGCCGCATCGCTGATTTTGAACAGCAGTCAGCGCGTCTTGGAATTCAAACTGCCGTTTTTCGGGGGGGCCGTCGTTTCCATCACATCGGTCCTGGGTATCACGGGCTACCTCATTGCGACCCTGCTGGGGATATGGCTCATTATATCCATCTTCCGCTCCGGTCGCCTGTAGCCCTCTAAAAGCACCGCTGCGAACCAACCGGGCCATGGGCAGGGTGTCCGCATGCCCCAGATAGAAACAATGCCGATTAACCGTTACGCCGCACCGCGAGAATGGTAATATCGTCGAATTGTTCAGCCTCACCGGTATGGGCGGATACCGCACCGGCAATGGTTGCCACCAGGTCCGCCGCCGATCCTGAGGATTCTTCCAAAAGCTTCGTGAGGCGCTGGCGGCCGAAAAACTCACCCGTGTCGGAGGTTGCCTCGGGGATGCCATCGGTATAGCTGAACAGGGTCTCGTCCGGCCGAATCGTGGCGTGACGAACGGTGAACGTAGCATTTGCCGAGACCCCCACGGCCGGTCCGGACGCATCGAACTGTTCCTGAACGCCACCCTGGGGATGCAGCAGAAACACCGGGTCATGGCCGGCATTGATGTAGGCCAGGCGGCCGCTCTGAAGATCCAACACACCGAAAAATAAGGTCGCGAACATCCCCAGATCACCGTGGTTGCTGGCCACATAGCGGTTGGTGTGGACGACGGCCTGCAACACTTCCAAATCCGCATCGACCGCGTCGGGTTCGTCGGACGCATCCGCGGTGATTTCCACGGGCAAATCGTGCCCCGGACAGCTATTCCCATTAACCTCAAACTGACCAGAAAAAATACGGATGAGGCTTCTGAAAAGGGCCATGAACAATGCGGCCCCGACACCTTTGTCGCAGACATCTGCAATGACCAGCCCCAGACGGTTGCCGGGCAGCCGGAACACATCGTAGTAATCACCCGCCACCTGACGCGCCGGTTTAAAATGGGCAGAGAGTTCCCATCCCGGGAATTTCAATAGTCGTTCCGGAAGAAAATTTTTCTGTATTTCACGGCCCTTATCCAGCTCTTTTTTCATCGCCTGGGAATACCCCTCTAATTGAGACAGGGTATCGCGGAGCTGATGCTCGGCCTCTTTACGGTGGCTGATCGCCTCGTTGATCTGCCTAAACATGCGCTGGAAAGCCGCGATGACCTCGCCGAGCTCATCGGATCGCTGCACCTTCGCCGCATAAAATTTGGGGGCCGGTGCATCGCGGCTGACAGCCTCCCCGGCTGCAAGCAAATCGCGCCTCAGTTTGAGAATGGGCGATACCACAATCGGTCCCAAGGCCATGATCGCCCCCAGGGTGACCACCACCGAAATAATGATAACGAGACCCACGATTCGAACAAAAAAGGCATAAAGCGCGCTGCGAACCGTCGTCGTGTCGTGCCGGACCACGAGGACATTCATTTTTCGCTCGCCCTGCCCCAGGCAGACCACATCATACCGGTTTTCCAGTCGATGGACCTTATCACGAAGATGCGCTGTCGATTCGGTAAAAACCAGTTCCGGAGGCTCCCCCACGGCCCCCACGCGCGATCCGTCCAAACGATACAGGGCGGCGCCGATAATGACGTCATCCAACAACAGCAGCCTAACACGCGCGAGGAATTCCTCGCCCGACAAATGGCCCGGCTCTGTTTTCATCATCACTTCAATTTTGGCCGCGGATAGGTTTTTCAGCTGGGTCAGCAATTCACGCTCGCGATTGCGCAGGGACGGGAAGAAGATGATCGTCTCGATGGCAATCACACTGACAAACACCCAGAAAACGATACGGCGCGAAAGGACGGCCGTGGAAAATTTAAATATGCTGGGGACGATCTTTGGCATTCAATGGCTTTCCCCGGCAGATTCACCGGCGCAGGCAACTTGGGCAACCATTTTTTTTTGAGCGCTGCTGGACCAAGTCATGAGGTTACGGTAGATTGTGCGTTGGTCGCCAGGACCCTTGATACCTTACGTAATACACCGAAAATTTTCTTGATATTGACAATCATCATAGCACGTTGCAGTTTTACAGTTTACACCGACGACAACTCAAGAACGAATGGCAGCGGTCGGCGAGACGAACGGCATGATCAACAAAATCAAATCTAAGGACATCCGCGGCATCGGCAAGCGTTGAGGGCAAAAACAAGCCGACCGACCAGGAACGAGGACCTGCTATGGGCATCGAGGACCTGACCGACAGAATGGAACTGCATTTCACCCCGACCAACGGACCGGCCGACACCGCCATCGATCAATTAATGACCATGGTGGGGGGTATCAAACAGTCCGGATTGGTCCGCGAATTGATTCTGGCGGCCCTCAAGGCCGGCCAGGAGAATGACGAAAAAGCGGACTTGAAGTTGATGAATACATCCCTGAAAGAAATGCGCTTTACCGCTAAAATTTTCGGGCCGTATCGTCATATCCGCAAAGTTTCCGTATTTGGATCGGCCCGCACGACCCCCGAAACACAGGCCTTCCGGATGGCCCGGGATCTGGGCCGGCAATTGGCCGATCGTGGCTACATGGTCATCACCGGCGGCGGGCCCGGTATCATGCAGGCGGTCAACGAAGGGGCCGGAGCGGAACACTCTTTCGGCATCAATATCCGCCTGCCCTTCGAACAAAAACCCAACCCGGTGGTGGAAGGCAATCCGCGCCACATCAACTATAAATACTTTTTCAATCGCAAAGTTGCCTTTCTGAAAGAGGCCGACGCGGTCGTATTATTCCCGGGCGGATTCGGCACCCTCGACGAGGGCATGGAAACCCTCACCTTGTCCCAGACCGGCAAACACGCCCCCCTGCCGGTGATCATGGTAGACATCCCCGGCAGCCACTACTGGCAGGAGTGGCGGCGTTTCTTAGAGGACCATCTGGCATCGTGTCATTTTATCCGCCCCGAGGACCTGAACCTGTTTCAGATCACCGACAGTATTCCGGATGTTCTGCAGGCCATCGAACGCTTCTACTACCGCTACCACAGCATGCGCTACGTCGATTCCCGCTTGGTTATCCGCATGCAGACCCCGCTTTCCGACGGGACCCTGCAAACGATCCGTCAGAAATTCAGCGACCTGTTGACCCCGGGCGGCGCTTTTCGTCAGCGCCCGGCCCTGCCCCAGGAAGCCGACGATCCGGATTTGGCCTCCCTGCCCCGCCTGATCGTTGACTTTAACCGCACCACCTTCGCACGCCTCAAGGACCTTATCGACGCCATCAATCGCGCCTGATCATATCAAAATGCATAGCAAACCGTTGGTCGCACGCGAAGGCGACCGTTGGTTTTCGACCGGCGGAATCCACCATGAAGCAAACCCGGTCCTAAGCGGTCATGCCTGGAATTCTCATCAGGGTGGGTGTTGAGACGGGTCGTTAAAACAGGCAGCACGGGGAGGCGCCACCGAAACCGGCCGCCGTGCACTTTCGGTGGGATTTCAAAAGTGTGAAACACGGTGGCCGGCAAGATCGTTCATGGGGATGGGCTGACGGCAGCGCACGCGACGCGACCGTTCCAGCCGCCTTGCGGTCCAGGCGTTTATTGGGCTACAATAATCGTTCGGACGCGTCTGTTTTTAGCCCGTACTTCTTCGCCCTCACCGGTCGCTACCGGCCGTTCCTTGCCGTAGCTGATGGCGGTAAGCCGCTCCCGGGCAATACCGCGGCGTAAAAAGAAGCTCTGCACTTCGCCCGCCCGGCGCATGCCGAGCGCCAGGTTGTCTTCCGGCCGCCCGCCCTCGTCACAGTGCCCTTCAATCAGCACCTTGATATCCGGATAGGTCAGCAGCCAAACGGCCTTCCACTCCATTTCGCGGCGGGCATTCTCATCCAGGCGATATTGGTTGCGCGCAAAAAAGATATCTTCATAGACAAAGCGGTTGCGTTCGCTTTCGAACTGCCGCCGGTCAGCTTCATCCTGGCGCTGTTGTTCTTCCAGCGCCTGCTGCCGGGCGAGAGCTTCTTCATTGGAAATTTCCGACGATGGTGCCGTGGTTTGATCGTCCGTCATGGTCGGGGCGGTCGTTTGTCGGCTGGCACAGGCGCTGAGGGCGAACAGCATTAGTCCTGCAACCGCAACAATTCGCCACGCCAGTATTGTTCTCCGCATCTTTCCCCCTTTGATCCTTGTCGCGTTCGAAGATAAGAAACTCATAGCACAGGTTGATTTTACTTGGAATCCTTTCATTTTCATATGCTTAAACCTCCCGACAGTCAACCCGAAAAGCCAAAGGCCTTCCCTAAACAACGACAGCGCCCTTGACGATCATGGCGGTTCCGCCCACGGTCGAAACGTCTCGATCGGCACTGGTTTATGGCTTGATGTTGCATCCCAAATACCCTATAGAACGGCATTTCCCGCTTCCGGAGATCAACACGCATGCCGCATTTGTTTTCTCTTTCCAGCAGACGTTTTTTCGGCGTCTCCTCCTTTCAGATCCTGGCCATGTTCCGTCGGGGGATGTTCTATGCCTATCTTTCCGTCTACCTGCGCTATTTCCTAAATCTGAGCGTAACGGAAACGACCCTGTTCGCCACGCTGCCCATGCTAGCGAATATCATTTTTCAGGCAACCCTGTGGGGACGCCTCTCGGACCGTTACCAGTTGCGCCGCACATTGATTTTCTGGGGTGAAATCCTCGGCGGTTTCGGGACACTGGCGGTTTGGTTTGTGCATACCCTGCCGGATAATCACCGCACGATGGCCTATGTCATCATCTTCGGACTGACCATTGTCGAAATATTCTGGTCCATGTCCAACATCGGATGGAGTGCATTGATATCAGATCTCTATCCACCGGAAAAACGTGGTGCCGTACAGGGTAAATTGACAAGTGCCGGTGCTATCGGACGCATCGCCGGCGTGTGGATCGGGGGGCTTCTCTACGATGGATTAGGGCGTTATTACGAGGGATGGGGCTTTGAACACGGCGCGCTTTTCTTTGTGGCCGCCGGTGTCATGTTCGTATCGACCATTCCGCTGCTGGCCCTCCCGGAAGGCGGCGCCACGCCTGCGGAAGAGAGCTATCCCACCACTGATCCAGCGGCTCATAGCCGATCAGCCCACTGGTTCGGGATCTTCCTGATCGCAATGGCATTGATCAATTTCGGCCGCAATTCCGTTGTCATTATCCAGGCTCAATACCTCTTTTTGGATACCGGTTTTGCGGTTACCAGCCGAACCCTGAGCACCATCGTCAACACGGAATCCATCGCCATGATTCTCAGCGGCTTGGCCGTCGGCGGCATTGTCCTGAGAATCGGCAATGGCCCCAGTGTCTTGCTGGGAACCCTGATGGGGGTTGCCTATCTGCTCATTTTCGCAACCGCTTCCCATTTGAGCCTGATCTACGTCGGCAGTTTTCTCAAGGGATGCGCCGAGAGCATCATCGTGGCATCGTCGTATGCCTTCGCCTCCGTTCTTATCCCCGCCGCGCAGCGCGGGCGGCTTTTTGGATGGTTCAATGCGACCTTCTTTCTCAGCTGGGGACTGGCCGGCACGCTGGTTGCCGGACCGCTGGTCGATGTCCTGCTGCACCTTGGATATGCGGCCGAAACGGCCTACCGCTGGTCCTATATTGCGGCCGTTGTCATCACCCTCGCCGGATTCGCACTCCTGGCCGTGTTGGTGTTTCTGATGATGCCGCGGAACAACCATTCGGTAAAGCAGGAAACGCTATTCGGCCACCACCGGCCCAGACATTGAACAAACCATCACCGCGCGAAAGGACAGCTCGTCAATCAGCTGCTGCCGGATCACCAGCCGCAGCGTTTCCTTTTTCAACTTGGTAAAGCGTGGCGCCGACCGGCGCGAAGGACAGCAGCAGCACATTCACCAGGGGGATGAGAAATGGCAGACCGAATCCCAGATGGAATAGCAGTCGCCGTCGGAACATACGGAAACGTTCCGCGAATGGATAAAATTGCCGGGCGGGAAGTAAATCGGTATTGTCCCAGGCCAGGAACATGACGGCTACCAGTGGCCCGGCAATCGAGAGGAACGGACCCAACGGGGTCAACCACCCAATTCCCATGATCATCAGCGTCACCAACACGGGAATAATCGTGCGGGGAATTTCCTGCTTGATGAGGTAAACCAGTTGGGCCGGAAACGATTTGGTGGTCAGCTTTTTCTCCTGACCGGTGATCAACCGCTCGGTAATGCGCGACATCTGGTCCATGATAACCACACAAAACAGGACCTGGCAGACAACATATCCCAGAACGGATGTCAGGGCCAGGAGAACCAGCGACAGCAGCCATGCGGCCAGATACCACAGCCAAAGCACCCAGAGGCTTTCCGGTTTGGCCCAGATCAACTGGATGATATCCTGATGGTAGGCGAAGAAAATCACGGCGGCCCCAACACCGATCACAAGGAAGGTTAGAAAACGGAGCAGGCCCAGCAAGAGAAGCCGTGGGGTCCGCAGTCCAAGCAGCAGTCCACGAAAGTTTAACTGGATTCCTCGCAGAATATCCATTTCGGTTCTCCTCCTGTTTTCTATGATCCCCGTTTCCGGTCAGGATTAGATCGACAAGGACGACGCAATTTCCCCGCGCGTTATCACCGTTGACATGGAAAGCGCGTGTTGCTTTAAGGCCCTGGCAGCCACCGTTTCAAGCGCGTGCGCAATCGGGCCAAAAGCGGCTGGGCGATCTCAACCCGCAGGTAGAGATCCCCCGGCGGCCCGCCGCCGTGGCCCGCCCCCCCCATGCCCGCCAGGCGGATGCGCTGTCCCTGACGAACGCCGGGAGGAATTTTGACGACCAGTTTTTTCCTCTGTTTGCGTTCGTAATATGCGTACGGTCCGCCCTGCTGGGCCTTTTCAGGTGTCAGCCGGATGGTATCCTCCGCATCCTCTCCCGCCTGGGGCAGGGTCACCCCGGCCAGACGCTCCATCATATGACGCGCCAGACGGCCGAAACCACGGCCACCGGACAAGGCGGCACCGCGACGACGACCTCGACCTGGTCCGTTTCCGGTAAAAACAAATCCTTTAAACAGCATGCCGGGACGCCGACCGCTGAAGGTGCGATAGCCGGATCCGTAGAATTCCCTGAAGACATCTTCAGAGCGTCTGAATCCATGCATACGGGTCATCTCTTCAAAGATCCGGAATATGTCCGACCCGGAAAAAATGTCCTGGTCCGTATACTGCTGTCGAAACTGGCTGTAGGCGGAAGCACCGAACTGCTGTCGCATGGTGTCATATTCCCGCCGTTTACCCGGATGGGATAAGACAGCGTAGGCTTCATTGACCGCCTTCATGCGATCGATGGCATCCGGGTTGTCCTTGTTGCGATCCGGGTGATGCTTGAACGCCAGCTCCCGATAGGCTTCTTTTATTGCCTTGTCCGTGGCATCTCGCGGAACGCCTAATGTCTGGTAATAATCCTTTGTTTCCATTAGCCATCGCTCTTCATGAATTGGGGTGGACTTTTGATACAGTAAGTCCAAATTTGCTCCAGGCTACTATACCCGGTGGTCCCGGACAATAAAAAACCTGAATCCCCCCAAAGCAGGGGTGACCGTTGAGGGGTTCGCAGAAGACGCAACAATTCGGGATGCTTCGGAGGCCGGGACGTAATCGCCCCGCCATGGCCGTATCGAAAAAGGATCTCGCCGTGGCGGGAAGGGGGGATAAATCAGGCGGCTTGACGTTGTATGGCAGCATCCGCCACGGCGGCGGCAATGACCGTGATGTTGTCGTGGCCGCCGCGCTGCAGCGCCAATTGCACCAAATCGTCGCATACCTGCGCAAAGGATCTGGTCGCAAGAATATCGCGGATCTCCGCATCGCGAACAAAATCACTGAGCCCATCCGAGCAAACCAAAAACAGGTCGCCTGCCGCCAGGTCATCCACCCGGGACTGAATCCGGCTTAACTGGGCCGAAGCCCCCACCGCTTGCAGCAGAATGTGTCCGCTGGGATGTCCAATCGCATCGTCCGGGGTAATCTTGCCGGTTTGCAGCAGGTGATCCCGCAGTGTCTGGTCACGGGTCAAAAGTGTGAGTTCGCCGTCACGCAGACGATAGATGCGCGAATCCCCGACGTGGGCAACAACGATTTTATCTTCGAGGAAAAGCAGGGTCGACACCGTGGTCCCCATCCCTTTGTAGCGGGGATGATGGCGAACAAAATCGCGGATTTTTTCATTGGAGACATGGATCAGCCGTTCGAGCCGGTGACGGTTGGAACCGGCATTGAAGGGTTTGATCCCGTCCCGGTAAATGGGAAAATCATAAAAGGTTTCACAGACGATCCGGCTGGCGATTTCCCCGCCGGCCACGCCCCCCATGCCGTCACAGACAACGGCCAGCGATCCACTGGCGTCATTGCCATGCATGACGGCATAGGCATCTTCGTTGATGTCGCGCACATGGCCGGTTACGGATTGGTGATCAAACTTGACGTGAAACATGGTTCCTCCATCGGATGCTGTCCGGGTGTATTGGCTGCCGCCGGAATCGTTCAAGCGGGTCCGGCCTGCAACCAGGTCGGGTCGACTATTGCCAACCCATCCCCACCTTTGACAGTTAGAAAAATAGACGACCTAAACAGGAAAAAGCCTGAACACCCTGGAAACGTCTGGAAGGGTTATCGGCGGGTTGCGGGAGATGCTTTAGCCAATAATGGCAGTGGCGAGGAGCAAGGGCTGCTGGCCGGTCCACCGCGCATCCATTAAAAGAACCCAGGGGCCATCCGTGAATGCCGGCAAATGAGCGATCATCACCACCAGGTAAGATGGCTGGCGTCAGGGTGGAGATGGCGCTTGTTTGAAATAGGTCAACTCCCACTGATCCGCCAGGGTGTCGTGGCGGATAATCCATTGGGCCCCTTCGGCTGTTTCGCATTTGAAATAGCGGTGCTCCGGGGCCAGCCAGCGATCAAGGATCGCAATCACTTCCAACCGACGGTCCCCGATTTGCATCCATCGCGGCGTTTCCTCGCCGCGATGGCCCGCATAGCATTCCACCTGGATCGGCATGACGGCATCCAATTGATCTCCTCCGTATCGGGCCTATGAATCGGTCGCGCGCCGCTATGCAGGACACCACAACATCACGACCACCGGCAAGACCTTTCGCATCGCACCGCCCGGTTGGGAGGGGTGCTGCTTGGCAGGCCTTGCATCACGAGGCAAATTGGCCTATCGGATGATGAAAGGTAAGGACCTGAAGATCAAGATGGGGAAACGGTGATTTTTTGCGAGGGTGTCGAATGAAGCGTTGGCGTTGCATCATCTGCGGGTACATCCACGACGGCGAGAAACCGCCCTATCGTTGTCCGGTGTGCGCTGCTCCCGCAACATTATTTGAACTTCTCACACCACCTTCGGAGGCGGTCTGACATACGTCGACCGAACATTGCTCAGCCACATGCCGCCGTCATTAAGTCGACATGAAAAAGTCGCTGGCAAATGATTCAGGCCCTGTCGCCATCACCACCGGTTGCAATAAAGACGGCGTATATCATTGCGAGAATGACTGACTCATCGTATGGTGCACGAGGTCTAAAAGTTCATAGTAGCGATAGGGTTTAACGCGAAAAAACCCCCGCCCGGCTTCGATGGCGCGAAAGCGATCCTCCTCGGCGTCATATCCGGGGGCAATGGCCAGTTCAATCCGATGTTTCCAATCAAATCCTGAAGACAGGTCAATTCCGCTACTCTCACCTAAATGGATATTCGAAAAAATGCGGTTCGCTCCACATCCCTGACGCAAATAGGACACCGCTTTTTCAGGATTCGCAAAGCTGACCATATGGCAGTTGGGATCATGAGCGAAATGTTCCGTCAATATCTGACGAATCACCCAGTCATTTTCCACGAAGAGAACATGAAACTTTCGGTAGAATGGAATTATTTTTCCCATTGGGGGCCCTTGACGGTTCGTTTCCGCAGGTCCTGACAACCGTTGTGCGCATTCGGTTTCGTGCCGCTTGGGCGCAACTTGTTTTCCGCAAGCGGTGAATAAGGATCAACGTTGAATTCCGCTCAAGATACACTGCAAAAAACATGCACACCACATATTGTGGTCGACCCCCACTTAATGGTCAAGATAGAGGGGTGTTCCCGGTAATTGATTTCTCACTTGGCATATTATTTCCCACATTGACGGTAAATTTTGCCACGAACGAAAACCATTTTGGGCCCCTATGACGTGCCGATCATCCGCCACCTCCGGCGGCTACCACACGGGAAAGCATCGACTGCGAGCACTCCCCGAGGCGAACAACTATGAACCCAACCGTAAAAAATGGGGTTTCATTGAAGCAGCAGCGCGTGCTATGTTTTTGACTGATGTAATCAGACACTTGCAGGAAGGCAGAGCTGCGCGATCCGTCGCTCCGGGAAGCCATCGGTACTTTCTATGCCAGCACTGACAGCAAAATCCCGCCCCTATCGCTACCGGTTTAGTCTTGGAAAGCGATGTCACGCGCCATCGTTGCCGGAAAACACGCCATGACCATAGCGGACAATTTGTTGATCACCGGCCCACCCGGAATCGGGAAAAGCACCCTGATCCGCATGGTATGCGACGCCCTCGGCGGTCACAAGCTGGCGGGCTTTTCGACGCGGGAAATCCGGCATAATGGCGAGCGGCTGGGATTCGAACTCGTCGGCCTGAATGGACAAAGGGCCCTTTTGTCCCATGTGGACGTCAAAAGCCCTTTCAGGGTCGGAAAATATGGGGTCGATATTGCTGGATTTGAACGTTTCCTGAAGACCATCCGATTTCTCGAACCCGGTGTCGACGTCATCGTTATCGACGAGATTGGGAAAATGGAATGTTTCTCGGCCGTGTTTCGCACGATCGTCCAGTCGGTCCTGGCCTCCGAAAAAAAAGCCATCGCCACGGTTGCCTATCGTGGCGGAGGGTTTATCGCCGAGGTCAAAGAACGCTGGGATGTGGACCTGCGCACCTTGACATGGGAAAACCGGGATCACATCCTGCCCGACATCATCGGCTGCTTAGTGTGAGCCGCCACCGCAACCGGTCGAAACCCGGCCATCCCGCCGCCCGCCAGCGAACGAAAGCGAATCCATTGAATCTGACAAGCATTACCAATCGATTGATCAAGGACCTCGAGCCTCTCGTGTTCCAGCCTCCGGTTACCCATGTCTACAACCCCCTTGTTTATGCCCGTCGTCCTTACGACCGGTACCTCAAAACATATGGGCGCGCGCTGGTGGAAATTGTTCTGGTGGGCATGAATCCCGGACCGTGGGGCATGGCGCAAACCGGTATCCCGTTTGGCGAGGTTTCGGCGGTCAGAGAATGGATGAAGATCGATGCCCCCGTTGGGAAACCGGCTCACGAGCACCCCAAGCGCCCTGTCGAAGGGTTAGAATGCACCCGGAGTGAGGTCAGCGGCCGGCGGCTTTGGGGGTGGGCACAGGAGACGTATGGAACGGCGGAGACTTTTTTCACACGCTTCTTTGTCATCAACTACTGCCCGCTGCTGTTCTTCGAGGCCGGGGGGCGCAACCGCACCCCGGACAAACTGCCAGCGGCGGAACGCACGCCCCTGATAAAGGCCTGCGACCGCGCGCTGCACGACACGCTCGCCTATCTTAAACCTCGCTTTGCGGTCGGCATCGGGGCCTTTGCCGCCCGACGCGTCCAAGCCGCGGCCGGCGACCTGGATACCACGATCGGCCAGATCACGCATCCCAGCCCGGCCAATCCACGGGCGAATCGCGGCTGGGCGGCTTTCATCAAAGAAGAATTCCGCCAAATGGGGGTCACCCTGTGAGGACGGTAGCCGATGACAACCGGTGCCGATTCCGGCGCACCATGCAAGCACTGCAAAACCCGCCATCGGATTCTGCCGCACCAACGCTGTTAAAGGGATTCCACCAATCGGCCCAGTTGCGCCAGATGCGCCCTTTCTTCATCGGCAATCTTTAACAGGGCGATTTTGTTCTCTTCCGTCTCGGCGCGATCCCCTGCCCGCTGGTAAAGGTCCAGCGCCTGGGCTTCGATTGCCATGGCCAGCGAGATGACTTCCAGAGGAACAGTCATGTCGGGCTGATAGATTGCCAGATATTCATCCGTACTCAGCCCTCCCTCCATTTGCGGCGCCACCATTTGCTTTTCAAATGCTGCCCGATCCATTGAACCACCTGACACCCGCATGTATTCCTCAAAAATACGATCCTGGTGTTTCACCTCGATGTCGGATAATTTTCGAAACAGGGCTGCCGTTTTGACATCATCGACTTCAGCCGCCATCGAGATGTAAAAGTCGCGCAAACCGGCCTCTAACGAATAAGCCACCACAAGGGTTTCGGCGGGTGACTCTTTTCCCGAGAAGAGGCTCAGGCCCACGTCTTCTTTCCCGACCGCTTTTTTTCTGGCCCAGGCCTTGATGCCGCCGGAAAGGTTATAGACTTCCTTAAAGCCTTTACTGGCAAGCATTTGCGCAGCGATTCGACTGCGGCCACCGATGGCACAGTACACAAGGGTGGGTTTGGCGGCATCAAGTTCCGCGATGCGCTCTCCCAGGTCCGGCAGCGGCACCAATTTGGCGCCCGGCAGGTGCTCGGCTTCGTATTCTTTGGGCTGGCGCACATCCAGCAGGGTATAGGCCGCCGCATTTGTTTGACGCATGTAGTCATCCGCTTCGAGGGCATCGAACGATTGAACCGGCGTAAAAAATTGTTTCCAGCGCATGTCAGTGTCTCTTTCCCTGAATGAGTTTCGATTAGCAAACACGGCCGTCAGGAACGCTCCGGGAAGGCATGTTAGCGGCCTTGACGACACCATTTCGGGACAAAGGCAAATTGTTGGGGTTTGCCGGGGGAATCGCTGCGGAACGGTCACCTGACGTCAGACATCAACACGAAAAAACGAAGGCGCCAGATCCGCATCGATTGCATCTCCAGATAATAATAATCATTATCTCATATGCTTTCATCTTTCAAGATGGGATGACCGCACATTTCCTGCAGGATGTTCCGGCTGCGGACGAGGTCGTTCCGGTCCGGTGTAAAGATTTCGAGCGTCATGGTATCATCGTAAGGGATTTGGCGCAGGGCCTCGATCAGCATCGCGAAATCGATGCCACCGTCACCGACTGCCAGGTGTTCGTCCCGCCGGCCGAAATTGTCACTGATATGAACGTGCTGAATCCGCTCACCGAACTGTCTTATAAACGCCAGGATACGGTCCATGCCATGGCCGTCGATAAAGGCATGACCGATATCCAGGGTCATGGCCATCGGCGGCCATTTTTCAAAGACAATGGCGAAATCCTCCGGCGTGGTGAACGGCGTCAACCGTGCAAAGAGGTTTTCCAGGCATACCCGCACACCGATCTTATCCGCCTGAAGGGCGACGGCATCCAGACACTCGATCGCGTAGTGCCTTGATAGTTCCAGGGCGTTGCGCCCCATGCCACCAATGAAGCTGGGGTGCAACACCACCTTGCCCGCACCGAGCTCGGCGGCGACCGCAAGGGAATTCAGCAGTTCATGCCGCGATGCCGTGCGGATACTTTCCGTCAGGTCCGCCGTATGGATGAACGTCGGCAAATGACAGATCAGCGACATGCCGTACTGCGCAAGGGCATGGTGAATCGCATCGCGCTGATTGCGGAGACTGACGTAGTGCGCCTCCGGCGCATCCATGGCCAGCTCCACATAGTCAAACCCCAACGTGCCGATGGCATGGATCTCGTCGAGCACCGGTCGTATCGGAAAATTCATGGCGCCATAGATCATGCCCACCTCCCGCGTCGTCGCCTTCCCGTCGGACAGGAAAAGGATTTGGCAGTTTAACCTTCGCCCGTTAGGTAGGCCGCCGTCAAAAGTTTCTCGACGACCGGCCCGTTTTCCATCTTAGGCGGCAAAAAGTTGAAGACGCGCTGGAGAAAAGCCATCACAATGCGATAAGTCGCTCCCCATACGATTTCGACGCCCGCCGGTGACCGGTAGCGAAAGGCCCCAAATTCACGCCGTCCAACGCCTTCCGTCGCCGGCTCCTGATGGGCCATGGTCAGGCGCAATCGGATGTAGTCGGTCGGCACCAGCAGGGCGCGCACCGGAATCCGGACAATCCGTTCTACCTCCCAGTTGGGAAAAAACCGCTGCTGCCGCTGGACCCATCCCACCATGGGATAGATCGTGCGGTTGAACATGACCAGATGCTCAGGCGGCAGCATGCCTTGAAAACCAACGCTCAGGGGGTTCAATCGCATTTCCTCCGCCCCTTCCCGCAAGGCCGTGGCCAGCAGCAGGCGCAGTCGCGACAGGCCTTGCGGTGCCCGCTGCCGCCAAAAACGATAATAGATCCACTGTCGCAACGGTGTTCCGGGCAGTCGAAGCAGATGGGCCCCTAAACGGTCGAGTCGCGGCGCAATCCCTCCACCGGGGCAGCAGATATCGCCGGGCTGGCGCACCTTGGAAGATCGTTTGTTGAGGATAAGGCACGGTTCCGCCGGTTTATGGGGCGCCGGAGGACATATCCCCAGCAGCAGGAGGACCACGGACAAGCCATTATGGATGGACTGGCCATCATCCCAGGGCGGATGCGGGTTGGCCTCCGCTTGCAAAGCGCGTTGGATGTTTGCCGGCAGGGTTGCAGGATCATCCAGCAGCATACAAATTCCTTTGCCTCCATCGATGGCAGAAGTTCAAAGCATAACGCATGAATCAAGCACTATACGCCCAAAAGAAGCATCTGTCACCATCCCCTACCCCTTGGCTACCGGCAACGGCGGCATTCATGGTACCGACCGGAAGGGCAAATCGGCTCTCGCTAGCGCTTCCGTTATGTAAACGCCGCTGCTGTCTTGTCAGGGATGCTTCAGCGGACGCACCTCTCCCGGGCACGCGGCAACAGCCGTTGATTCACACCGTGAATCTACACGCGTCGGAGGTTTCGTCCTACACAGGGGAGCACATAAATAAACCATATTATTCCAGCACCCTAACGGGAAAATGATCTTAATGTCGTCATCGCTGTAGCGATTTCCCTACGGATCTTTCATCCCAGCCTTTATCCAAAACATCGAATATATCAACAATTACAGCTATTTTTTGTTTCCATGGATCGTGGCACAACATTTGAATTACGTTTTACCACCGTACTTCCCCGCCTTTTTTCAAACGACTTAAACTGCATCAACAAAAGGAGCGCTCATGTTCAAACAACTGAATGCCGATTGCCTTTGTGCGGTGCCGGTCCTAAACGGTGCTTCCCGCTACAAAATCCGCTTCTGTGCGCCGTCTTGGTTGAACGCCTGTTATGCAAAGGCCGTTCGGTTCCACCATCGACTCGTCGAAAAGGTCTATGACTATCTCGCATTTCCGGTTTTTTAACCAAAAATCAAATCCAAGGATACGACTCTGAGCCAGTGGCTCGAGAAGCACCTCCAAACTGGCGTTGCCCATTGAACCCGCCCCTTTCGCTTTATTCAGACGATCGAACGGTTCCCTCCCCACTATTCTGCGCATGGTATCCGTTATGAACCGGTCCTGTCGACCGGCACGCCGTAAGATTTTTCTCCCGTCCTGGGACGTGTCGCTATTGAAATGTTCGAAAAAATTTCTATTGTGACAAAATGCGAGCCGTTATTCTATCAGCGCTAACCCTTCTTGTGCTCACTGCCTGCGGACCTCGCTGGTATTATCATCAGTTGGACTGGATGATCCCCTGGTATGTCGATGACTATCTCGCTTTGGATTCCGGTCAGCGCAACGAGTTGGAAAGGCGCCTCGCCATCCAGTTGAACTGGCACTGCCGCACGCAACTTACCGAATATGGAACCTTCCTGAAATCCGTACGCCGGGACTTCCAACCCTCCGATACGACTGTCACACGGGAACAGTTCGTTTACTATCTGCAATCCCTCAGTCAGTATTGGAAAGACCTGATGGCTCAAATCGGTCCGGACGTAGCGGATATCGTGATCACCGCCAGTGACGACCAGATCGATGAACTTTTCCGCAATATCGAAAAGGACAACCTGGAACGCCAACGCATCTATGTCGATCCGCCGGAACGCGAGATCCTTCAGAACCGCACCGATCGTATGGTCGAACGGCTGGAGAGGTGGATGGGAACGCTGACCGACACGCAATATGATGCCGTTCAGCAATGGAGCCAGGATATGGGGGCGACCACCGACCAATGGCTTGCCAATCGCCGACGCACCCAGCAGGCCTTCCGGCAACTGATGGCCACGCGTAGGCTCGATTCCGCCTTCAAAGAAAAATTTACGGCTTTACTGGTCTCGCCCGAGGTGGTGCGAACGAAAGCCTATCAAGCGCAATTGGACCGCAATATCGCACTTATGCTGGACCTGCTGACCGACATCGAAAAAACGCTGACCGAAGCACAGCGGTCCCATCTTCTGGCCTATCTCGCATCCCTGGCCGAAGACTTCGACCGCCTAGCCTGCGAAATCCCTCCAAATGACGCACAATGAGATAAGATTGACGGGTATTGCGACTCGGCTGGCCGGCGGGTCTGGTTACAGGTAAGGAGGACGACCGCCATTGTAGACGAGGCGCTGGTAGGTGCGATTGCGGTTGAGGGGGTGGTGATGCAGGAAGTCACGTACGTACGGCGGCACCTGATCCGTTCTGAGATAGTTTTGGAAATCGGTGTTGACTTTTTTATCCGAAAAATGCCAGCGGTCCCCCGCCGATCGAAACAAATCGAAGACACTGCATCCGCAGGCAAACGCCAGGTCGGCAAGATGACGCTCGTCCCCCACATCGTCCAGGGGTGACAGGCGCTTTTCCAGGAAGACTTTAATCAGGGCATACGCCAAAGCCAACACGAATAGCATCAATGCGTTTGTCATTTTTTGACCTCCCGGCAGCTGTCATCATGCCAAAAGGTCGGTTCGGTTGGCGCACTTGTCAACAGGGCGCCGGAATACGATGCGATGCCGTCGTATCAGCCTTCGAGAATCCGGCCAACGATTGCATTCCCCAGAACAGCCGTGCCGACGGCAGGGGTTTTATCGACGGCAATATCGGCTGTAACGATCCCGGCGGCCAGCGTGTCGGCTACAGCGGCCTCAATGGCCCTGGCCGCATCGTCCCGGCCAAAGCTGTACTTCAACATCATGGCCACCGACAGGATCTGGGCCACGGGATTGGCGACCCCCGTGCCGGCGATGTCCGGTGCCGATCCGCCCGCCGGCTCATAGAGCCCGAACCGGTTTTCATTCAGGCTGGCGGATGGCAGCAGGCCCATGGATCCCGTCAGCATGGCGCACTCATCGGAAATAATGTCACCGAACATGTTGCCG
>Ga0180429_10001166_pt1 | contig 22479 bp, 27 predicted proteins | sample SS_ome_FD_132428 | JGI IMG/M metagenome (GOLD analysis project Ga0180429, IMG submission 132428) | Hypersaline lake sediment archaeal communities from the Salton Sea, California, USA - SS_1_S_1 metaG | ecosystem: Environmental > Aquatic > Non-marine Saline and Alkaline > Hypersaline > Sediment ...
GAAACCACCAGGCCTCGTTTGATCAAGTGAGCCAAGTAAGAGCCCTCCGGGTCGTTGCTGACCAGGCTCTTGCGCGATCCCTTCCACGGCATCCCGATCGCGTCGGCGATCTGCCGCCGCGTGGCCGGCCCGTTCGCGTGCAGGAAGTTGAGGATCTGCACGGCCCGCGGACGCAGATCCTCCGGCCAGCCCGCCTCCCGTGCCCGCTCGCGATAGACCCTTGCTCGCAGCTCGCCGATACTCTTCACGCCCGCCTTGCGGCACTGCTCGGCCGTCTTCTTTCTGACCTGGTCGCGGCGGTACTCGCTCAGCGCGTTGCTCGGCAGCCCCATCGCCCGCCGGCGTTCCCCGACCCATTCCCGCGAGCAGCCCCAGACCTTGGCAATCTCCGTGTCGGGCCAGCCCAGCGCGTGCTTTTCGCGGATCAATGCGTCGAGCTTCTCGCGAGTGCCAGCCTCGCTGCGAGGTTCGCTCAGCCCCAGCTCGGCCGCCTTCATGTAAACGGCCCTTGTCGAGCGCCCGACCTGCTTGGCGATTTTCCGGGCTGGCAGCCACTTGTACTGTCGCCGCAAGTACCGCAGTTCAGTCTCAGTCCACTTGCGTCCCATGGTCTTTGAGCTATGAGCTATGAGCTATGAGCGTTGAGCAATGAGCCGGGTTGGAACCGCCGAGGCGCGGAGACGCGGAGGGACGGCACGGATTTCTGATCCCCGCGCCTCCGCGTCTCGGCGGTTCATTCTTCTTCTCGTTCGCCATCGTCTTCGTCCTCGAAGTAGTCCTCGCCGTCGTATCCCTCGTAGGGATCGAAATCGTCCGGCGGCTGTGCGAGCGTCTTCACCGCCGGCCTGGTCGGCAGGTCGAGGTAGGTGATCGGCCGGGCGCAAAACTCCTCGGCCGCGGCCCGGGCGACCGCCTCGGTGCAGGGCGTGATCGAGTAGATCGCCGCCCCGCCCAGATGCTTTTCAAAGGCGGGCTGCCCCGGGATCTCGGGCACCTCGACGCGCAGCAGAGGCACGCCGAACTGCGTCGACTCCGAGATCCGACCCGCGTATCTCACGTGGCCCATCACTTCGACCAGGGCCCAGGTTTCCGCTTGTTTCGATTCGTCGGTCATCAATCGTCTCTCCAGTACCAGACTCCGTCATCGCCCAGCACGCCGACGCGTGCACGTCCGTTCTTCTTCACGAGATGGGGCGTCAGTTCGCCCACCGCACTCTTGTTGCGACCGGTGCTTTCGCGGAGATCGTAGATCCACGCGCCGCCCAACTCCGGCATGGCTTGATAGACGCGGTCGCCTTCCTCCAAGTCGAAGTTCCACGGGTTGTAGCCGGCGACCGGTTGTTTCCGCATGCGTCGCATGGTTCATTCTTCTTCTCGTTCGCAGGCCATGCACTCGACGTCGTCGCCCATGTCGCACATATTGCACTTGGCCGCCCCGCAGTAGAGGCACGTCCTGATCTCCTTCGGCTCCGGGTTCCCGCACGTCTCGCACGCCGGCTCCGTTGCCTCGGTTTCCTTCTGTTCAGTCCGCTTGTCTTCGTCCGCCATCATCCTCGCCTCAGATCCGGATGGTTCTCGATGATCTTCGCGGCGGCCAGCAGCAGCTTGCGGCTGGTCACGGCCTGGACCCGGTGGACGCGGCCGTCGGGCGTCACCGCGCAAAAACTGATCACCACCGCGGCGGCCCCGCTCTTCATCCCGTTCGGTTTCGCGGCGACCTCCATCGCGGTGCCGCCGTGCTGCGGGAGCACGGGCTCCGCTTCCGTCCCGTGCACCAGTTCGTCAAAGCGCTCCGCGTTGACTTGCGTCGTCAGTAGCTCCATGACTTCCCTGCCTTCTGTTGCCATAAGAGATTGATGATTGCCGATTGATGATTGCTGATTGTCGAAATTCTTCTTTCACCCTTCACTCTTCACCCTTCACCCTTCAAAAAGCGCGCGGGGCGGCAACACGCCGCCCCGCGCTATCACCCGGTCGAACAGACACAGAAAAACGCACGCGCCGCGGCGGCCCTTTCTTCCGCCGCGGGAAACAAGGAAGGTGCCGAGCAAGCAAGCGACTCCGTTGCTTGGAGGCGAATTTGGGGCGTCGTGCCCGAAGTGGAGACGTCCTGTCGACATCGGCACCAGAAAGCGGCGGAGCCGTCCGCCGCGCGAGACGATATAAAAACACCCGGTCGGGCGTTGAGCTTTGAGCAGTGAGCTTTGAGCGGTGAGCGGCCGAACTGATGGTTGGCCGCCGCTCGGCCGAAAAGCGCGCAGCAAGAAAAGGTCGGGAGGATCGAGGCTAGAGACTGCCGCACGCCGAAGCGTCTACCCCGCTGCAATCTCCAGCCTCCAGCCTCCGGACTCCAGCCTGTCGTCAGAACCCGGGCAGCGTCAACTGCGGGTCGTCGGCCGCGATCGCCGGCTGGGGGACCTTGTCGATCGCCTTGCGAACGACCTTGCGGTGCACGTAGTGCCTCCGCGTCACGTCGCGGCCGAGGTGCCCGAGCATCTTCTCGGCCGCCGCCGGGTCGTCTTCCCACAGCGTCGTGCCCAACAGCTTCCGCACGGCGTGGAAGCCGAACCGTCGCTCCGGCGGAATCTCGGTCTTGGCCAGGATTCGGCGACGGTTCTCCTGCAGCCATGAGTGCCCATGCGGCCAGAAGAAGAGTCGCTTGTTGGCGGTCCGCACCGACTCGGCCGCCCGCAAGGCCGCCTCGTTCAGCGGGAACCGCTTGCCGTTGTTGCCCTTGATGATCCGTGCCGGCACGACCAGCTCGTCGCCCTGGATCATGCTCCACTCCAGCAGCAGGGTCGTCTCGATCCGCGTGCCGACGTTGTAGATCCAGATGATCAGCGCCCGCCACCAGAGCGCCGGCTCGACGCCGAGCTGCGGCACGGCCGCGTGCTTGCATGCTTCCAGCCAGGCGGAGATCTCGTCGAGCGTGAAGACGTTTTCGACCTCCTCCTCGCGCTTCGGCGGTCGCTCCAAATAGGGCACCGAGTCGAGCAGCTCGGCGGCCATCCGGCAGGCTCGTCGCTTCGGGCCGGCCAGGTCGATCACTCGCTGGAGATGCACACAGTGCTTGCGGACCGTGTTCGGCGAAATCGGCTCGCCGTCGCGCCCGTGCAACTTCGCCACGCGACAGACGAACTCGCTGCAAGCATTGCCGTCGATCGACGCGAGCGGCGGATCGCTGGTCAGCTTTTGCCAGTACCCCAGCGACTGCTGATACTGATCGAGCGTCCGCTGCTTGATCTGCCGGGGCCGCAATACGTTCGGCTCGACATAGGCCTCGTAGAACTCCCCGAGCGTCATCGTCGGCGAGAGTGTTTTGGTATCCCCAGGCGGATCGACGGTCGATGACGGCGCGGCGATCGGCGCCGGGTCGTCGCCGACGAACAATCGCAAGGCGGGCGGTGAGGTAGTAGCTGGTTCCATGATTTTGGCCGATGATTAGCTGCCCGCTAATAAAACCTAGCCCATGCGGATTCTGTTCGCATGGACATGCCGGTTGCGCGGCCAGCAAGACACCCTTCGATCGGGTGCCGTCGAGTACGGTCGTGCCGGCGGCGCCGGTTTTTCTACGCTTGGTCGGCATCCGTGCCTCCGTGATCCGCGACGTCGTGACGCGGAGTGGTTGGGCTTTGAGCGGTGAGCGGTGAGCCTCGCGCTTCGCCGCGTAGCACTCGGTGATGTCCGTAAGCTCCGTGATGACGTTGGCGAAATCGACCTGGAGCTTGCGCTCTCTCGTAAGCACGCGGCCGAGGTCCAGCTCCTTCTGCTTGACGTGCCGTCGCAACGTAGTGCCGACGTCTCGCGCGGAGTCGAGATCGAGAGTCAGCTTCTGCGTCTTCTCCTTCTCCGCCTTGAGCTTCCCTCTTGCCACCTCGCACCGCACTTGCCAGTCGGGCCGCGCGAGCAGCCCGCCGATAAACGCCACGAGCAGCACGTTCACCACGACACTCGCAATCAGCCATCCGATCATGATCCCGCCTCCTCTCCTTCCGGGCCGTGCTCTCGCGCGGCCGCCTGCAGGGCCTCGCACCGCTGGATCTCGGCGTCGAGCGCCTCGTCGTTGCCGTACAGGGCGGCGTTGGCGACCTGGCGCGACCACTGGCCCCAGTTGATCGGGTCGTCGAAAAACTGGTGCAGGCTCGACTTGGCGATCAGTTTTAGTGCTCGCGCCATGGTCCGGCGTTGGCGATTACGCGACCGGACGGCACGAGCCACGGCCACCCCGTCGAGCGATGGATTGAATTGGGCAACCTCATGCATCGGTCGCCTCCTCTCTCGCCGCAGCGTGCTTGGCCACGGCTTTGAACACGCGCGCCAAATGCTCCTCGTCCCCGAGGAGCGCGGCCCGCGCGACCCCGCGGGACCAGAGGCCCCACATCACTGGTTGGGCGTCGTCTCTCGGCTGCGCGATCAACTGCAGCGCCTTGCTCATCCTGCGTCGATCGTCAAGGTGCTGCTCGACGATGATCGCCTTCCGCAGGATTTGCTCGTGAATCGCGACCATTTGTTCGGCTGCGTTAGCCAGCGTGAGAACGGCCTTGTCGGCCATGTCGGCGAGCTCGGTGACCGCCTCCTTGGCCGTCGGCGTGGCTTCGTCGCCGGGAGTTTCACCGCTCGCGTCGGCTTGCTCCGGGGCGGCCGCCCTGTCCTCCCGCGGCTCGCTTCGCAGCTCCCTGAGCGCCTTCTTGAGTTCTTCGCGGAATCGCCCGACCGCGCTCTCGATCATCCGGTCGATCAGCTCAATCGTCGTCTCTGGCATGCGTGCGTTCCTTTCGTGCATACCCCGAGCACCCGGCAAGCTGCCGAGCGCGCGGAAAAAGACGCGCACGGCAGCCGCCGCAAGTGCATGGGAAAAGGCTCTGGTTAGGCCGGTACTAGGTCGTCCCTACCCCGACCGCGCTTCCGCACGGCCGCGGCCGTCAGAGCCCGAGAGAATCGCCAGTCGAAGGACCGGGCGAGTTCAGGCCAAGAGGCTGAGTCGGCGGGAGCATTTAGTAATCACGCCCGCCAAGTTAGCAACTCCCGGGAAGCCGTCAACGGGAAGTCGCTATTTTGTGGTCGACGGCAGGCGCAACCACTACATATTGTGGTTTCGCCAAGAAATGAGCAAACCCTTCACGCCCCACTGGCGAGAGGGTTTTGCGAAATCAGTGATTCAAGGAGCGACTACGAGGTTTGTTAGAGGCCAAATGTTTCCGCGCCGGAAAGAGCCGGTGTGAGAAATGCCCCCACGTGCCTCACGACACGCGGAACCTCGTAGTCGCCTTGTATTCAGTTGTTCAGCATCAAAGAGCGACCACGAGGTGTGTTGTAGGCCGAACGCTCCGCGCCGGAAAGAGCCGGCTTGAGAAAATGCCCCCACGTGCCTCACGACACGCGGCACCTCGTGATCGCCTTGTATTCAGTTGTTCAGCTTCAAAGAGCGACTGCGAGGTTTGTCATAGGCCAAATGCTTCCGCGCCGGAAAGAGCCGGTGTGAGAAATGCCCCCACGTGCCTCACGACACGCGGAACCTCGCAATCGCCCTGTATCTTTTCAGGCGTCGTCGGCGGCCGTACACTAAGCAGTGAAAGGAGTTCCGCCGATGAAAGCCTGGTTCATGTCGTTGTTCTGTCCGCCTCCCGCGTCCGAGGTTCCCGCCTGCCAGGAGCAGGAGGCCTGGGTCGGATCGTATCGCCCGCCGGCCGAGGCCCGCGGTGAGTTCGCCTTGGACCATGCCCGGCGGGTCTACGATGAGTTTCTCCCTCGGTCCGACGTGCTCGATGGCAAGGCGGCCGATCTGCTGCGAGCTGCGGGCCTGCTGGCCACGCTGCTGATCGGGTTCGCCCGGTACGCCGAAATCTCCGTCTGGTCGATGGTCTGGTCTCTCGTTTGTTTCCTGCTGACGATGATCGTCGCGACGATCGCCCGCACGCCGATGCGACGACCGGCCCAGGCGTCGATTCGCGTCGTCCTGGAGTCGGCCCACCTGACTGACAACCCAACGGCCTGGCTCGCCGCCTCGCTTCACCGCACCGTCCAGCAGCACCGCGTGGTGCTCGACTGGAAGGCCCGGCGGATCTACATCGCAAGTTGGCTCTTCTGCCTGGGCGTCCTGCTGCTGGCGGTCATCCCGTGCTGAGGTCTTCTCGTGGCACGGCTCGGGATAGGTCGTCAGGGTCGTCGCTCCGCGTCGTTTCCGACGGGGGCGGCGGCGGCGGTGCCTGCGGTTGAGCCGGCGTCGGCGTCTGGCCTGGATCGTTCGACATAAACACCCTCCTTGTTATCTGGCTTGACTATCTCGCCACGTGCGGATTCTGGTTCCGCACCACTGCCTCCCCCCCGGCTGTCGTAACTCCTCTGCCAGGGGCAAGTAGCGGCGCAGGGACTCGAACCCCGGACACGCGGATTATGATTCCGCAGTATCCACCGGACGGGTGGTCCGGTGCTCGGGGTTTTCGTCCGGTGCAGGGGGGTTTCGTCCGGTAGATGCACCGGACCGATTGTCCGGTGCTCGGGGTTTTCGTCCGGTACAGGGGGGTTTCGTCCGGTAGATGCACCGGACCGACTGCCCGGTGTTCGGGGGTTCCGGCCGCGCGGAACGTGCCGATTGTGCTGGCAATTATGCCGAGAATTATGCCGGGGATTTGCACGCGGCCGTCGCGGGTGGTATCGTGGGGGCCGTGGGGCATTTCGCGCGAAATGGATCGAGCGATGCGATACGACTACCAGCCGACGGAGATCTGCCAGCGGCTCGCTCTGGCCGCCGTCTGCGTCGCCCTGCTGCTCGTGCTGCGGTTGATCTGCTCGATCTTCGGTTGGGGAGAATAGCGAGATGGCTTACGAGCAGGCCCAGATCTTCTGTGAGCGGTGCCGACGGCCGACGCTGCACGCCAGGCAGACCTACGACGTCCCGCACACGCTCCACCTGCTCGTGACGCTCCTGCTGTGCGGATTCTGGCTGCCCGTGTGGATCCTGCACGCGGTGATCAACGAGTGGTTCTCGAAGCCGCAATTCCTCTGCCAGCACTGCGGCCAGCCGGCGGCCAAGCCGTCCTGGTCGACCGGCTCCGTCGCGATGCTGCTCTGCCTGGTGATCGCCGTACTGATCGGCCTGCTGATCGCCGGGTCGAATTCGGCCGGCAATCTGCCGGCCCGCTAGTTCCCGCTGTCGCGGACGATCATCCGGTACTGCACGACGTTGACCGCGGCACCGGTCCCCTGGCTGAGGCTCAATGAGTTGCTGCCGTCGTAGTGGGCCACGATCGACGTGGCGTTGCCGATCAGGCTCCAGCCGGGCGGAATGCTCGAGTTGTTGTGAAACCGGAGCGTCCCCATCGGCGCGTCGAGCATCATCGAGTCGGGGACCGGCGTCTGGCCGCCGCCCTCGCTGATGCAGTGATAGGCGAACTCGTCGTCTTCGTGGATGTTCCAGTCGAACTGGTCGGGCACGGCCGGCATCGTCAGATCGAAGCTGATCGCCGGGTAGTCGCCCGTGCCGTCGTAGACGCTCCCGTTGCGGCCGGTCATCGGACGGACCGAGACCGTGCGAGGACTCGAACCGCTCGGGTCGGCGATCGCCTTGCACCAGTAGGATCCGCCGGCGTAGTCGGAGATCACCCAGACCAGGCCGTCGCCGCTGTCGTAGTTGCCCACGACACGAAAGCCCGGCAGACCCGGGTAGAGCTTGAAGTCGTCGCCGTACGGGCCCCACGTCTCGCCCAGGGCCGGCGTGCCGGCGTCCGTGTCGTACAACGCCAGCACGGGCACGCCGGTCGCGTAGGAGACGCGGCCGAACGTGTATTGGCCGTTGACCGCGTTGATCCCGTTGACGGCGAACGGCCGGTCCGGCGGGAAGTCGTAGCCGCTCGTCTCGTAGGGCGGCAAGATCCCGAGTTGCGGCACCCGGGTCGTCTCGGTCACCGAGATCGACTTGACGTCACAGATGCCGTGCGCCGGGATACTGTCGGACGGGTCGAAGTTCTTGCCGGGCATCCAGAGATAGTCTTCGTCGACGATCTCCCAGCGGCCGCGGTTGACGGCGTAGACTCGCTCGCCTTCGCGAAACGGTGGCGGCGGCGGGCCGTCGTCGCCGTCGTGAGGTGTGATCGGCGCGTAGAGCGTGATCTCGTCGGCCTCGTCGTCGACCAGATAGACGTCCGTGTCGCTCTCGGAGGCCTCCTCCTGGAGCGTGACTCGCTTAGCGGTCGCCGTCCATTCCCCGTCGGTCTCGTCTTGCGTGAAGTCGCTGGTCAGCTCGAAGGGGCGATAGGGAAAGACCTGCCGTTCCCGTCGCCGAAACCGGTTGCGGTTGCGGCGCGCACGATGGGCGGCGATCAACTCGCGGAGGATCGCCTTGTCTTCACCGGTGAGATAGAACCGCTCGTCGCTCATCGCTCAAAGCTCACTGCTCAATCGGGGTTCTCGCGGACCCAGGCGGTCACGCAAAGCCCTTGGGCCTGGCTGCCGGTCGAGCCGGAGACGCTGACCTCGATCGAGATCACGTCGTCGGCCGCGTAGTCGTTGCTGCTGGCGACCGTGGCGTCCTTTACCGTGCGGTCGGTGTCGCTGCTGGAGAGCGTAACGGCACTGTCCAGCAGCGTCGCAAAGGCCGCGCCGCCGGTGCTCTTCTTCACCTCGACCGAGACCTCCTTGTCGCCGCCGGCGGGGACCGCGTCGGCCACCACGCTGACCGCCAGCAGCTCGCCGGCGCCCCGGGCGATGTGGACCAGCTCCACGGCCGCGGCGACGTCCGAACCGTCGGCCTGGACGTGATGCAGGGCGATCTGGTGGACCACCTTGCTGGCCTGGATCCCGGCTCCCGACTCGATCATGTCGTCGTCGATCGAGCCCTCGGGCATCGCCGGTGCCTTTAGGAATGTGACGTCGTCGGAATAGACACGGTCGCCTTCGATTCTCGTTGCCATCGTAAAGGACTCCTAGGGTAGTCGCCACGCCGCGAAGAAGCGCGGCATATAGATCCGGTGCGTGCGGTAGACGGGCTTGGTGTAGTCGTCGAGTACCTTGCCCTCGCCGTCCAAGAGGACCTGGTCGGTGTAGGTGCCGGTCTCGTCCTCCACGGCGACCACGCCCGTGTCCAAAACCACCTTGTCCCACTTCTCCGGGTTGAACACGAATTTCCTGGTGACCGAGTAGAACTGCACCCCGTTCTCGTATTGCAAGTCGCCCGTGTAGCGGGTGATTTTGGCCACGAACGGTTCCGCGCCGAAGAACGGGTCCTTATTGATCGCCGGCGGATTGAGCGCGCTGGCCGCGTCGAACGTGTCGAACCCCGCCTCGTTGCGGACGATGGTGAGCGACAGCAGCGAGCCCTCCCGCTCGATCGGCGGATCGTAGGGGCGGTGCTGCGAATTGAGGACCGGCGTGCGGTCGAAATCGGTCTCGAACTCGACGATCTCGGTAAACGGCTCGTTGTCCCAGGTGATCTCCGCCGGCCGCAGCAGCGGGTTCTCCTGCAGGTCGCCCGGGTCCTGGCTGCCCGGCGGATCGGCCGCGTACTCGACGGTCACCTCCCAGACGTACTTGTCGGTCTGTCGCGGCGTGATCTTGGCGGCCGGGGCCCCCAGATCGCTCTCGCTGCCGATCTGCCAGGCCGTGCCGATCCGCGGCACACCGGTCGCCGTGCGGACCGTGTAGTCGCCGTCGTTCGGATCGTCGACCAGCACGACGAACGTCCGCCAATACTGCCGCGCGTTGTCCGCACCGTAGTTGCTACGGCGCGAGGCGACTTTCTCCCAGACGGCGACGACAGCCATGGATCATTTCCCCAGGTTTGCGGCTTCCGCGCCTTCGCCCTGCCGGTCGCGGATCTCCTCGAGTATTCCGTTGGCCCGGCCCAGTTGGTCGACCTGGCGACGGGCCAACTGCTCGACGTTCTTCTGAGGATCGTTGCCGCCGAACCGGTGGCGGATGATCGCCGAATAGGCCTCCCGGCTGCCGCGCTCCATGACGGCCGCGAAGTCGGGCCCGGTCCGGCGACGCGCCAGCGCGGCCGAGGCTCCGCCGGCCGCATTCAGATCGCGCTCGCGCGGCTCGAAAACCTTCGGCTTGTCGAAGTCGGCCAGTTGCCGCTCGAGGTCCTTGATGGTCCGCTCGAGATCCTCGCTGAACGCGGTCACAAACTCCTCGGACGGCGCCATGCCTGGGTCGCCCGGCAACAGCGCGCCGGCAAGACCGACCGTCATGCCGTTGCGCTGGAACTGCCGCAGCACGTCCCATGCCGGAGACTTGAAAAGCTCGGCTTCTGCCTGCACGATCCAGGCGACGGCCTTGGTGACCTGGAGCTGCATGTACTTGAACGCCCGGATGATCTCGTGCGCGGCGGCCGGCAGCAGGTCGGTGCAGGCGTCGGCCAGCATCTCGATGTCGTCGGCCAGGTCGACCACGACGTTTGCCGTGAGACCCTCTACCGACCGGCCGAGTTTCATCATCGAATCGTTGGCCGCCTCGACCTTGGCCGCGTCGAGTCGCGAGTACATCAGCCCGAGCCGCTCCGCCTCGTCGGCCGCGTCGGCCAGCCCGTCCTTACCCAGGTCGAGCGTGTTCAAGAGGCTCATGTTGGCCTTACTGAAGATGTTGGCCGCGATCGCGGCACGCTTGCCCGGCTCCTCGATCCCCTGCAGCCGCTCGGCGATCTCCCGAAAGGCGTCGGCCGGGTTCATCGCGGCCAGGCGTTCGGCGTCGAGGCCCAACTCCCCGAGCGCGGCCTTGGCCGCCCCGCCGCCTCGGGCCGCTTCTCCGAGCCGCTTGGCCATCGTTTGCAGGCCCGCGTCCAGAGCGTCGGCACCGGCGCCGGTCAGCTCGGCCGCGTGCCGCAGGCCGATCAGGTCCTCGGTCGTCGTGCCGATCCGGTCGGAGAGCTTTGCAGTGGCGTCGATCGCCGCCATCTGCTTCTTGGCCATCGCCACGAACCCGCCGGCGACCATCCCGCCGGTCAACAACGCGCCCAGGCCGCCCAGCTTGCCGGTCAGCCCCGAGACCTTCGAGCGCAGCGTCGTCACACCGCGGCCCGCCTTCGCCATACGCGAAGTGAACTGCTGCGTGTGCGCCGTCAGCTTGACTATCAAGTTTCCGATCGTGGCCATTTTGGTTGTCGTGACAACGGAATCGGTTGGGGGGCTGGTTTCGAGCGTCGGGCTTTGAGCGATGAGCTATGAGCATTGAGGAAGACCCTCTGGCTCATTGCTCACTGCTCAAGGCTCACTGCTTACCTCCGATCGCCCGTTCCAGCTTGGCCCAGATCCGGGCGGCGTTCTCGTCGATCTCTTCCTGCGTCGGCTCCTCGTCCTCTTCCAACGCGTCGAACTTCAGCACGTAATCGTCCGGCCGCCGGTCGTCGGCCCCGGCGGCCGACATGAAGTTAGCGACGATCGCCGTGAGCTGACCCCGCGACAACTCGGTCCGCTCTTCGCCCCACGGCGACAGCTTGAATATGGCCATCCACTCGGCGAACTCGCGGCTGTCGACCCGGGCCTGGGCCTCAGCCACGCTGCAGTGCAGTACCGTGCGCGCTAGGAAGAACCAAAATCGTCGCTCGGGTCGCTCTCGGAGTTTTTTGCCAGTTCCTCGACGTCGTCATCGGAGATCCGGCTGAGCCGTTGCGCCACGTCGAAGATCCGATCCAGCGGCGCCGCGTTCTTCTCGCCGAGCCATCCGATATCTTTTTCTTGGAATAGGGCCTTTCCATCCGCGTTGCACGTCGCCATGACGACCAGCCGCGCGCGGATGTTTCGCAAGTTCAGCCGGCGGTCCTTGCCGCGGCCGGTGATCGACGCATCCTCGAACGCGTCGCGCTCGCGGCCGGAGAGGTTGCGCACGTAAACGCAGCCCTTCCACTCGGGCACGAACAGCCGCTCGATCACCTGGTCGTCGATCGCTCGCACGGTCGCCGCGTCGAGATCCGGCGTGTCGATCTGGTCCTCGAACTCCTCGCCGTCGGCCGGTGGAGCAACTTGGTTTGCCGGCATGTTTTGGTTCCTGTGATAAGGGAATCGGATTGAACGCGTGCTTCGAGCGTCGGGCTATGAGCTGTGAGCTATGAGCAAACCCTCTGGCTCACTGCTCATAGCTCATCGCTCACTGCCTCGTCGGACTCGGGCTCCGCTTCCGGCTCCGGCTCGACTTCGGGCTCCGCTTCCGGCTCCGGCTCGATCGTCGTCAGCCCGAGCGTGGTCGTCAGCGGCCCGAGCAGCTCGGCCGGCTTGACGCGGTACTTCGGCCGGCCGGCCGGATCGGCCGCGTCGATGCCGACGACGATCGGCTTGCCGACCAGGCCGCCCAGGACGGCGGCGACCTGCTCCGGCTCCAGGGCCAACGGTTCGAGGTCCTCGCCGGCCGGTTCCGCTCGCTTGAGTCGTGCGGCGTAGTGTCGGGCCCGGCGTGGCGTGGTCCACATCAGCAGGCAGTCGATTCCGTCGAGCGACACAAGCGACGCCTCGGCCGGGTCGACCGAGCCAGCCGGCACGAGCAGGACATGCGGGTGAGCGGTCATGAGTCTTTCCTCGTGGTAGTAGGGAATTCAATCCGACGCGACCGATTAGGTGTCCGCCCAGTCGGGCTCGCCGGTCAGCTTGAATGTGATGCTCTCGACCATCTTTTGGCCGAGCGTACCTTGCACCTCGCCCTTCTTGCTGAGGTTCGCGCTGCAAGAAAACCCGTTGGTCGCGCCGGTCGGCCAGGAGATCGCCAGCGTGTCGGCCGTGCCCAGCGCGGGGATCGTGGCGTCGGGATCGAAGGCCAGGACCAACGTCACTTCGCCGGCGTCCTTCAACGCGGAGATGAACGTCCGCCAGTCGTTGGTCGACGCCTGGTCGGTCGAGTCGATCTGCTCGGCCTCTTCGCCGGCGTGGTTCACGTCGACCAGCTCGGCCGAGAGCGTCGAGAAGCTGACGACGATTCCGGTTGCCGCGTATTGTGCCATGACTCGTTACCTCATTCTCGATACAGGATCCGCGTGTCCAAACTTCCCTGGTACCAGACCTCTTCGCCGCCGCCGGCCGTCCGATGGGCGTCGAGGATTCGGTTCTCGACGAACACCCTCTCGACGGTCACCGCCGGATCGGCGATTTCTCCGCTCAGGCCGGCGATCGCCTGGCGGACCGCGTCGCGGATCTGCCGGCACTCGCCGACGCTGGTGCTCCAGGCGTCGAGTTGCACCCGCGCGTCGATCAGGCTGTCGGAGCCGGTCTGGTGGTGGCCGCCGGCGGCGGTGATCTCGGTAATCACCAGGCACGCCTTCGTCTGCCGCTGCGGACGTTGCTGTTGGTAGACCCGCTGGCCGATCAGTGCGGTAACGGCCTCCTGCTGGCAGAGCCAATCGTGCAGTGCTTCGTAGAGCGTCATGACTTGGCCGCCTCCCGCTCGATGCCGGTCTTGATGTGCGATTGCATGGCGACCATCGCCGGTCCCTTCTGCTCCTCGTAGGCTCGCCGCATGAAGCCGGTCGCCGGGCTGTGCGCGGTGCCGAACTCGACCAGGTGGGCGTATTTCACCGGGTCGCGGTACTGGGTCGCACCGTCGGGCAACGTGACCTCTTTGCCTTGTCCCTTGCGCGGGCCCAGCACGCTGAGCACGACGCCGCGGGCGAAGTAGCTCTTGAGCTTCTTGCCCATCGACTTGGCCAGCAGGCCCGTCTCGCGCGGCGCGTTGCGACGGGCCGCCTTGACCAGCGGCGTGGCCGACTTGTTGACCGCCTGCCGGACCACCTTGCGATGGACCTTCCCCGGCAAGCTATCCAGCTTGCGGATCAACCGGTCGGCGCCGATCAACTGGGCGGTCATTCGTCTTCCTTGCAGTCGATAATCAGTTCTTCGTTCCGCTCGCGCGGGTTGCGCGGCGGGCCGACGATGTGCAGCTCGCGGCTGCCGTACTTCAGTCGCATCCGGCTCGTGATCGTAAGGTCGGGCCGGTAGCGGATCCGCAGCCGGTGCGTGATCCGCGACGCAAGTTGCTCGGCGTCGACCGACTCGTCGCTCTTCAACGGGATCATTTCGGCCCAGACGGTGGCCAGGTCCTCCCAGACGCGGGTCACCTCGCCGCCGTGCGTGCTCTCGCGCGGCTGCTGGATCGTGATCCGCTTGTCGAGTTTTCCGGAGTCGATGGGCATGGTCCATTTCGCGCGAAATGCCGCGCGGCTATGCGTTGTAGTTCCGGTCGCCGAGCAGTGCTTTGACCACGCCGGGCAGGGCTCCGCCCGATTCGCGTTCGCGGTAGTATTCGGCGGCCAGGATCTTGATCGCCAGCCGGTAGTCGGCCGGCACGTCTTCGGGGTCGTCGCCGTAGCCGGCGACGTAGGTGATCGTTACCGCGTGGCGCTGGTCCCGAGTCACGGGCCAACTCTGCTGATGCTGCAATACCAAAACACCCGGGTCGCTGTCGGTGTCGGCGTCGTAGACGTCGGTCGACAGGGTCTGTGTGTCGCCCTCGGTGTCGACGTAGGTGATCGAGGTGATCGACTGCAAGGGCGGTCGCGGCAAGTCGATGGCCCCGTCGGCCGGGAAGGCGTCGAGCTTCAGCACCCAGGTCGCCGTGATCAACTGCCGCCGGAGCCGTTCCTCCGCGATCCGGATCGCCGCGGCCAGGTAGGCGTCGACCAGGTCGTCGTCGACCGTGTGCTCGATCTTGGCGTGATCTTTCACGTCCGATCGAGCGACGACCGTATTGACCGGAGCGACGGTTTGGTTGTAGGCGTTCATTTTGGTTGTTGCGATCACGGAATCGGTTGGAACGCGTGCGTCGGGCAGTGAGCTTTGAGCTATGAGCTACCAGGAAGACCCTCGTCAATCGACAATCGTCAATCGACAATCGTCAATCACTCCTCATAGCTCAGCGCGATCAGTTCCCGGATCTCGCCGGCGCTGACCTTGCCGATGTGCTTGATCGACTCGAGGCCCGGGCCGGCGTCGAACTCCTCGATCGCCGAACGGGTCAGGAGGTTCTTCTCCTTGAGCAGCGCGGCGTCGTTGCCGTCGATCCCCAGCTCGTCGAGCGTCGGATCCGCTTCGTCGGTGGCGTCGGTCGCCTCGTCGGCCGGCTGGTTCGTCTCACCAGACGGCTGGTTCGTCTCGGACTCCTCGTCGTCGTCGGTCGGCTTGGGCTTGCCGTTGCCGGCCGCGGCGTTGTTCTCGGGCGGCCCGGGGGCGGCCGTCGTTTCGGCGCTCGGATTCTGCACGGAAAGGCTCCCGTCGAGTAGTTCGGCGTAGCCGCCACGGACCAGCGCTTCGCCGGTCGCCTGGTCGAACTCACGCTCGTCGCCCGGCCGCGCGCAACCTTGCGGACCGGCCATCGTCGTCTTCATTCTGACGCGCATTTTTTGGTTCCTGTGTGACGTGACTTCAACAATCGACAATCATCAATCGACAATCGTCAATCCGTTTCACCCTTCACTCTTCACTCTTCAAACTTCGTCCGGCGAGATCCCCAGCACTTCCGCGGCCAGCGTGGCCGCGTCGTGCGCGGTCGGCTTCTTCCGCGCGCGATACTGGATCGCGATCGTCCCGCCGTAGGTGATGTCGTTGCCGGCGCGAGCTACCGTAGTGCGGACGTAGCGGTCGGTCGGTCGGTAGACGTCGATCAGCAGGAACGTGTCGTTGTCGTCGACCAGCGCGTTCATCTCCGATAGCGCGTTGAACGTGCTGTCGTCGCTTGACTGATAGGCGGTGACAGCGAGCAGGGCGGCGCCGGCAAACTCGCCGACGATCCCCACGAACATCACGCCGTCGAAGCCCGTCATGTCGACGCTCGCGCCGGTCGCGCCGGTCTGGCCGGCGGCCAGCGGCGCCTGCACGAGCGTGATCTTGACGCCCTTCGACAAATTCATTTGTTTTGATTGTTGTGTGACGGGAATCAAATGGGACGCGTGCTTCGTGCGTCGGGCTTTGAGCCATGAGCTTTGAGCCATGAGCCTTGAGGAAGCCCCTCTGGCTCGCTGCTCATCGCTCACTGCTCATCGCTCGATCAGCTTTCGTCCGGCGAGATCCCCAGGACCTGGGCGGCCAGCGTGCTCGCGTCCTGCACGGTCGGCTTCTTGCGGGCCTTGTACTGGATCGCGATCGTGCCGCCGTAGACGCTGTCGGCCGTGCCGCGGGTCAGCGCGGTTCGGACGTAGCGGTCGGTCGGGCGGTAGACGTCGAGCAAGAGGAACTTGTCGTCGTCGGCAGCGCCGGCCTCCGCGCTGATCCCGCTCAGCGCGTTGAACGTGCTGTCGTCGCTCGACTGTTCGGCGGCCAGGGTCACCGTGCCGGTGGCCGCGATCGTGCCGACGATGCCGAGGAACATCACGCCGTCAAAACCCTCCATGTCGACGCTATCCGAATCCGGATCCGTCGCGCCGTCGGCCAGCGCGACTTGCACGAGCGTGCACTTTACTTCCTTACAGAGATTCATTTTTTGCTCGCTGTGTTGAGTGAACGGTTGGGTGATGCGTTTCGAGCGTCGAGCTGTAAGCGGCGAGCCTGGCCGGCTCACCGCTCACTGCTCATGGCTCACAGCTCGATCAGCTCGCGGCGAGCTTCACGCGGACGAAGGCCTCGCCCAACACGGGCATGCCGTCGGTCTCGGCGCGGCCGATGAAACCGACCTGGTTGTTGCCGGCGTAGAGTTCCATCAGTCTTTGGAGACTGAAGTTCAACGCGTCGGCGATCCAGTAGTAGGAAAAGTCGCCGAGCATGCCGACGTACTGGCTGGCGGTGAACGTGTTCGGGCAGTACTCCGACACGACGTAGGGGAAGTTCAACAGCGTGTTCGGCTGCCCGCCGGCGAGCCCCGGCTGCCAGATGTACTGGTTGTTGTCGTCCTTGAGCTTGCGGATCTGCTTGATCCCGTCGCGGTGCCACAGCCAGCGCGCGTTGGGCCAATACTGGCCCTTGAGCGTGTAGGCGACGTTCATCAGGCCGTCGGCCGTCACGGCCGTCGCGCCCATGTCGGTCGCCACGTCGCGGGCGGCGGGAATCCCGTTGTCGCTGAGCGTGAACAGGCCGAGCGGCTCGTTGGCGCCGCTGCCGGTCAAGAAGTTCGCTTCTTCGGTGACGCCGAATTTGTACGCCAGCCGGTTGCGGACCAACGCCTCGGCACCGCCGGACGTCTTCCGCAACAGCTTCATGCTGACCTTGACCAGCTTGGTCAACTGATGCGGGTGCAGCTCGCGCTTGCCGAAGCTCATCGTCGAGTCTTCGGAGACGTCGCCGATCTCCGCGGTCCAGGCCGGATCGGCCGGGTCGTTGTCCAGCGAGACGGCGCCCAGGCTGTCCGCATTGGGCACGAGATGGACGGTGGCGAGCTTCCGCAGGAAGCAGAGATCGTCCTTGGCCATGATCAGGCCGCCGACGAACTGGGTCGGGGCGACGAGGTAGCCGCCCGAGATGTCGGCGTCGGCCTGCAGGGCCCGCTGCTCGGACAGGCCGTAGAGGGCCTGCTGGCCGTCTCGCATGTACCCGCCAAACGCGTCGCGATAGGCCGGCTTGGCGCGTCGAATCTGGTCCGGATTGCCGGCCCAGCCGCGCAACTGCGACTCGGTGTCGTAGCGGCAGTCGTCCCAGCGGATCTCCGGATCGGCGCCCGAGCCGCGGGTGTCGGCGTCTTCGCCCGGGTTGTCGCCGCCCGGCTGGCCCGGGTCGCTCCGACGGTCGAGCGGCTGGTCGCCGAGCGCCTTGCGGCTGGCGAGCTGCTCCTGACGCTCGATCCGCTGGTCGTACTGATCGATGTCGGCGCTGATCCGGTCGTACTTCTCCTGCTCCTCGCCGGAGAAGACGCCCGGGTTGTCGCTGCGAGCCTCGGCCTCGTCGACCAGGTTCTTCATCTGCTCGAAGGCCGTCGCGCGCTTGTCGCACAGTTCCTGAATGGTGGGCATGGTCGATTCCTCTGTTTCTCACCGGCCCACCGGGCGCCCCCAACAAAACAAGCCGGGCGCGGACTGCCGGCAGACCCTTGGCTGGGTTCTGCGAGTGGTCCACGCCCGGCTTGCCGGGTCGCTTCGCTCACTGTCACACACCGATCGCCGGACGCTGCTTGCAGCCCGGGCCCCTGGCCGCGGCCGGTGTGCCCTCTCTTCTGTTCGAGCCGTTCAATCTAGCGGAGGATCGGCCGGCCGTGGGCGGGATTTTTGGGCCGCGCGGGGAGATTGACGATTGCTGATTGCTGATTGCCGATTGCTGAAGGCCGAGGATTCGGACCCTTCCTTCGCCACTCAACAATCGCTAATCATCAATCTTCAATCCGTCATTTCGCGCGAAATACCCGCTTGCCGCATCCGCAGATCGAGCCGCCGGCGGGCCGTCGCGATCGAGGTCCGCGGCTGTTGCTCCTGCTCCCAGGCGGCGAACGAGGCTTCGATCGAGCGCTGCAGCGACAGGTTCATCCGCACACTGACCTCGGTCGTCGGGTAGGCCGCGGCAGTGACCGGCGAGACATCGAAGAGCTTCGCCTTGCTGATGATCCGGATCCGCTTGCCGTCTTCCTTCTTGTACTCTTCGTCGAGCACCCAGAAGCCGATCGACATTTGCGAGATGTCGCCGCGGCGGATCAGTACCACCGTATCACGGCCGAGCTGCGTGTCGGGCGGGTCGATCTCGATCGCCAGGCCGTGCTCGTCTTCCGACAGCCGAAGCGTCTTGGCCTTGTTTCGCCCGAGGACGTAGTTCACGTCGTGGTTGAACAGCGCGCGGATGTCGTCGGCCTTGAGCGATTCCTCGAACGCGCCGGGGAGGATCTCCTCAAAGTGGTCCGTCCACAACTCGGTCCGCTGATTGAACACCGCGGCATAGCCGACGATCTTCGGCTCGTTGCTCTCGTCGGACTCGCTGTCGTCGACGCGGAGTTCGCGGGCCGGGAAGATCCGCCGCTCAAGTTGACGCTTCCCCGGGATCATCGTCGTACTCATCTTCATCCTCGCTTGGTAAGGTTGGGTCGTCGGGATCATCGGAGACCGAACGCGGCTGCAACCAGCCGTCGCGGCCTTCGTCGTCTTCGGTCGGCAGGGTCGGATCGTCGGGGTCGTAGCCGCCGGCGTCGGCACACGTGTGACGGGTGACGAGGGCGGATAATTGGTCCATCACCCGCTCGCACCACTCAGAGGCGTCCCAGCCACTGACGCAATGCGCGATCACCACATATCGATTGACCCCGGGCTCCGGCCCCGGAAGCCTGCGGATCATGCGATTGCAGTGATTGCGAGCCAAGCCGTCGGCGAAACGCAGAAGAGCCTCGCGAAAGCGGGCCGATGGCTCGCCTGCCAGGTCGATCGAGCCGGCCTGGATCGCGGCCATCGTGCTCGCGTAGGCGTCGATTACGGGCTGCCAGGCATTGCGCAAATACGTTTCGTGTTTGTCGGCGAAGCTGGCGGCCCATGTATCGAACGCCTCATGGTTGGGCTCCGCTCGCTGCAGGTGTCTCTTCGCTGCGCCACAGACTGCATTCTCACCTCGTCGTAACGTCCGTCGTGCCGCGTCGCGGAAGAGGTGGCGATACTGCCGCTTGCATACCGATCGCATTTGCTTCCATATCGCAACGTGGCGATCGTCCCGCTGGCTCGGTTCGTCGTCTCCTGCCTGGTCGTCGGTCGCGTCGTCGTCGACCTGGTCGTCAGCCGCCTGGTCGCCGTAGATGTCGTCGACGTGCTCGAGCGGGACCATGTTCAGCGGGACGAACCGGCGATCGCCCTCGGGGCCGATCGGGTTCATGTTCTCCTTCGCGCGGATCTCGTTGATCGTGTACACCCCCATGCCGTTGTGGTTGCGATAGACCTCGGAGCGGGTCTTCGGATCGGCCTGCAGGAAGGCGTCGAGCGTGAACTCGCAGAAGTATTCGCTCGAATCGAGGAGCTGCGCGTTGGCAGCGCCGCACCAGCGGCAGAGCCACGAACTCATCGTGAATCGGATGAACTGCCGGCCCAGCTCGGTGATATTGGAAAACGTGCCGCGCGTGAGGTCCTGCAGCAGACTTGGCGGGATGCGGTAGATCCGCGCGATGTCCTCGATGTTGAATCGCCGCGTCTGGATCATCTGCACGTCTTGCGGCTTCATCATCGAGGAGGCGAACTTCATTCCCTCCTCGAGCAACAGCACGCGATGACGGCCGCCGTGGGCGGCTCGCTTCTTCATCGCGGTGTTCCATCGCTCTTGCGCCTTTTCGCCCAGCGTGCCGGGATGCTCCAGAAACCCCGAGGGAGTGGGCGAGTTGGTGGTCGCTTCGGCGGCGAACCGGTCGGCCCCCATCGCGCGGCCGATCGCCTCCTTCTGCAAGGAGATCGGCGAGTAGCCGACAATGCCGTCGTAGCCGAGGCCCGCGATATGAAACATGTCGCGACGCCTGAGCGTCTTCTGGCCGCCGCGGGGCTGGTCGACCTCGTAGACGAGCTGCCCGGTGTCGAGTCGTTTCGGGCGGACGCGATGCGGCTTGATCGGCCAGAGCGCGTGGATCTTACCGCTGCGCGTCCGCTGGATCTCGGCGTAAGCGTTGCCCCAGGTCGCCAGGTGGGCCTGCAGCGTCTCGCGGAAGTTGTACGCCGCCATCTCCCCATTGGGCACGTCGTGCAGCACGCGGTAGAGCGGATGATCGATCGCCTCTTCTTTCCCTCGGTCCGGCAGCCGGCGGTAGACCTTCCACGGCAGGAACGCCACCGTCTCGGCCAACACGCGGACCGCGGCGAACACGGCCGCACACGTCAGCGCCGTCTGCTCGTCGACCATCTCGCCGGCGGCCGTCTCGCGGCCCAGGCCCAGCAGATCGAGCAGGGCCGGATCGCCCGGATGTTTTGAATCGGTGGCTAGCGCTCGCTGCTCGGAGGCCGTAGCGGCCGGCGTGGCCAGGCAATCGATCGAACCGCAGCCGGCGAGTAGGTCGGTTTCATACATCAGAATTCAAGCTCCAAAGGGTCGCGCCGGTCGTACACCGATTGGCCGTCGTCGCCGTCGAGCCAGCCGGCCAGGCCCATGATCGCGGCCACGATCCCGTCGATCTTCTTGGGGTCCTTGTGTTCCGGCTTCACCGGCCGAATGTTTCCGCTCGGATCCGTTCGCACGGCGACGTTGCCGGCGTTCCACGTGGCGACCGGGTGGTTGCCGTGCTGAATCTCGCCGGCGATCAGCAGCCGCTCGAACTCCTGGCTCGGCTCGTTGAAGTTGCGGATCGTCTGGCCGAACTCGACCATCGGGATCCCGTAGCCGTCGAGGTTGGTCGCCGTCTGCGTCAGGTTCCACGGATCGAAGGCCACTTGCTTGACCAGGTACCGCTCAGCATCCTCCTGGATCCGCTGCTCGATGTAGCGGTAATCGGTCACGTTGCCGGGGGTCAGCTCGACGAACCCGCGTTCCGCCCAGTGGCGATAGGGCACGCGGTCCTTCTCCTCGCGCTCGGCGGCCGTATCTTCGGGGATCCAGAACCGCCACAGCAGCTTATAGATCTCCTCGATCTTGAAGACCCAGCAGAGCGCCGTCAGGTCGAGCTTCGTCGCCGCGTCGAGCCCGCCGCAGCAAACCGCCTTGTGCAGCTCGCGGCGGACAATCACGCCGCGGCACCGGTCCCAGGTATCCATGTCGAGCCAGCGGACGGCCTGCTCGACCCACTGATTGAGCAGCTTCTGCCGGACGGTGTTCTGATAGCGCGGCGATTCCTTGGCCTTCTGGACTTGCTCGCGGAGAAAGTCGATCTTGACCGACACGCCGAGATTCGGATTTGCCTTGCCCCATACGCTTTCGTCGCGCCAGTCGTCGCCTTCGTCGAGCCCGGCGATGAAGACGAACCACGCATCGTCGAACGCCGCGGCGTCCGGGTCGACCGCCCCGAGCACGCCGCGACCGTACTCGTGCTTTTCGTAGCAGACGCTCGTCGTGTCGTTGCCGGCCGTCGTGATCATAATCATCAGCGGCTGGTCTCGCGAGCCGAACGCCGTGTCGAGCACGTCGAGGATCGCGCGGGTCTTGTGGGCGTGGACCTCGTCGACCAGGGCCGCGTGAGGATTCAGGCCGTCTTCGGTGTCGCCGTCGGCGCCCAGCGGCTCGTATTTCGAGTTGGTTGCCGGGCAGTTGAGATTGTCCTTCCACGTCTCGACGAGCTGCTTCAGGTCGGGCGACTTGGCGACCATCCGCTTTGCTTCCTCGTGGATGATCCGGGCCTGCTTCAATTTCGTCGCGGCCGTGTAGATCTCGGCGCCGGGCTCGCCGTCGGCCACCAACAGATAGAGACCCAACGCCGCGGCGAACGTGCTCTTGCCGTTCTTGCGCGCGATCTCGATGTAGGCCGTTCGGAACCTGCGAGTGCCGTCGGCGCGTTTCCAACCGAAGATGCTCGCGACAATGAAGACCTGCCACGGGCTGAGCACGAACGGCTCGCCCGCGAAGCCGCGGCCCTTGCTGTGACGCAAGAACTGAAAGAACCCGACCGCCCGCTCGGCCGCCGCCGAGTCGTAGTGCAGCCCGCGATCGGCGCCGCGCTCCAGATCGCGCAGGTGTCGCTTGACCGCCAAGCGAACCAGCTTGCCGGTAA
>Ga0180429_10001167_pt1 | contig 22471 bp, 25 predicted proteins | sample SS_ome_FD_132428 | JGI IMG/M metagenome (GOLD analysis project Ga0180429, IMG submission 132428) | Hypersaline lake sediment archaeal communities from the Salton Sea, California, USA - SS_1_S_1 metaG | ecosystem: Environmental > Aquatic > Non-marine Saline and Alkaline > Hypersaline > Sediment ...
CGCGTTTCACTCTCGCGGTCCACCCAGGACACCAGGTCACGCGTTCCCTTCTCGTCGAGGATCTCCGGGTCCAGGCTGCCGAAATGCTCCAGTTGAAAGCGTCCCAGTTCCAGGACGCCGGCCAGAAGCCTATCGTGGAGCTCAGGGTTCCAAATTCCGTCCATGCGATCGCTCCTTGCGGCGGGCGGGTCATTCTTTCTAAGTTCGAGTCGAAGATAACACAGGCCCGAGGAAAAGGAAGAAGACCCATGGACCTTCGCATCGACAGCATCAACGATGGACAGCTACTCCTGGACGGCGGCGCCATGTTCGGCGTGGTGCCGAAGGTGCTGTGGAACCGATCCAATCCCGCCGACGAACGCAACCGCATCCGTCTGGGCCTGCACTGCCTGCTCATCGAGGGCGAGGGCTTCCTCGCGCTGGTGGATACCGGAGTCGGCGACAAGGGCGACGAGGCCTTCGCGGACATCTACGGACTCGAGGAGAGCGGCGCGCTCGTTCGCGCCCTGAAGGCCAAGGGACGCGAGCCGGAGGAAATCACGCACGTGATCAACACGCACCTGCACTTCGACCATTGCGGAGGTGACACCTGCCTGGACGAAAGAGGCGAGATTCGTCCCACCTTTCCCAAGGCGAAGTACCTCATCCAGCGCGGCGAGTGGAGGGAAGCCGCCTCTCCCGGAGAGCGCAGTCAGGCCAGCTACCTGGCCGGCGACTTCATGCCCCTGAAGGAGGCCGGACAAGTCGAACTCGTGGAGGGCGAAACGGAAGTCCTGCCGGGCCTCAGGCTGATCCCCACGCCGGGACACACGCGCCACCATCAATCGGTGCTGGTCGAAACGGCTTCGGGACCGGTGTTTCATCCCGGCGATCTCATCCCCACCAGCAGCCACCTGCCCCTGCCCTGGATCATGAGCTACGACCTCTATCCCGTGGAAACCCTCGAGACCAAGCGCCGCATGCTGGATCGGGCGCGGGAGGAGGGCTGGAAGCTCTACTTCCAGCACGAGCCGGGGGATTCCCCCTACGGCGAGCTGGAATGGGTCTCCACTAAAAAAGGAGAGAGGCCGCACTTCCGGCCCCTCTCCCTGGAGTAGTTGCCCTTGTTCTAGATCTCGCTGAAGAAACTCGGCGCGAGGCACCGGAGCTTCTCCGTGACCTCGTCGGGATAGAGGTGCCAGACCGCCGCCGAGATGCTCGACAGCAGGCTGTTGCCGTCCTGGGGAGTGAAGCAGTAGCCCGTGACTTCCTTGCCGTCCTCGCTCACGTGCAGGGAGGGCATGGAGAAGACGGTCTGGTTCAGGATGCGCCCGTAAGCTCCGTGATCGCGCCCGAATGAGAAGACCACTCCCGAACTCTTCTGATTGGTCCGCGCCAGGCGATCGTTCCCCCGAATCTGCTCGACGATGGTTTCCTTGTCCGTGGGTCGGTTCAGCTTCAGGCTGAACTGGATGATGTGCATGTACTGCGTATTCACCTTCATGGCACTGGAGAAGACGTTCAGATCGAGGCCCTTCGTGCCGTAGAGATGGAAGACGTCCCGGGCATGATGGGTGCCGAACTTGGCGTCGCCGTGGGATCCCACCTCGGGCGCCGGTATGAACTTGCTCGACTGCGTGATGTCGTTGGCGCGCCGGATGCAGACGAAACGCCCTTCCTTCAGATTGTCGTCGCCGTGAGGCTCCAGGGCGATGTTCTCGATCACCACGGCGATGTTGTGCGTATTGCAGCTTACGATCTGCAGGAACTGATCCTCGCCGTGCTTGAGGATCTCGTCATTGATACCCCTCGCATAGGGCTTGCCGAAGCCGAACTCGCTTCCCTGAGCCAGGAAGAGCCGGCTTCCGTCCGCGTACTTGTTGTAGAGCTTTTCCTTTTCCTCATTGCCCGCGGGAGTGCAGTCGATGATGACGGCCGCCTGCTCGATGGCCTGCTCGGCCTCGTAGTCGGCCTTGAGGTCCATCTTCTCGAAACCCTCGCGCGCATCGTCGTTGACGCAGAGCTTGGCACCTCGGCGGAGGAGATCCTTGATCTTGGGTTGATCCAGGGGCGTCGGCGTGCGCTTGTGGAAGGTGACCTCGTCGATGCCGAGAGCGATCTTGTTGCTCACGAGAAGCCCGGTCAGGGGCTCGCCGATGGTTCCGGTTCCTACGACGTGTACGATGCGTTTCATGGCAATCCGTCCTTTTTTCGGGCTTCCAACCAGCGATCAGCCAGGATGCCTGGAATATCGGACCGCCAAATCAGATCGCCCGTTCTAAGAATCCCCGATGCGAACCGCGGGTCCGCGATTCGGGGGGCTCCTACTGCTTCTTCCGGACCTTTTCCGCTTCCTCCTTCGCGGGCTCGTCGGATCTGTCCTGTCTCTTGACCTTCCTGCCGCCCTTGTAGCTGGTCTCCGCCAGCACTTCCTTGAGCAACGTGGAATTGCTCTTCGCCTGGCCGGCGACCGGAGTGGCCGGGTCGATCTCCACGACCCTGTCCCATTCCACGACCGCTTCGCGATACAATTGGGCCTCGGCGAAGGCGACCCCGAGATTGTAGTGGGCGTCCTGGCTGTCGGGATCGACCTCGAGCGCCTTCCGGTAGGCGTCCATGGCCTTGTTGCTGTCGCCCTTGTTGTAGAGGCTGGCGCCCAGATTCACGAGCGTCGGCACGTGATCGGGCCTGACACTCAGTGCGCGGTCGTACCAGAACACGGCCTGATCGTAGTCTTCCATCTCATCGTAGAGCGAACCGACGCTTCCGACGGCCGGAAGATAGTCGGGCATCTTGAGAGCGGCGTTCTCATAGGCGAAAAGCGCGCTGTCGAGATAGCTGTCGCCACCGGCGCCGTGGGCATGATCGGAATACGCGTCACCCAAAAGTTTGGAAAGCAGCCCGTTCTCTGGATTTTCCCGTAGAGAGGCCTTCAGATGCTCGATCTTCGCCACGGGATCCATAGTGGAAAGCTCTTCCCACTTCGTATCCGACCAGAGTTCGGACAGCCGGGCATCGCCGGGATGCTTGACCATCAGCGCCTCGATTTCGGGAAGCCGCTCGGCGACGGGCCTGTCGGACAGGGCGTCGAGGCGCGACTGGGACAGATCGCCCGTGCAGGCGAGCAGGGGCAGGATTGTGAGCAACATGGGGATGAGATTCTTCATCGGGGCTCCTAGATCAATAGGGAAGCGAGCGTCGCTTCCACTTCTCTGAGGTTCTCAAGCTGAGGGCCAGTCCCCAGCGGGTTTCTGATGCTGCGCCGGCCGCATCAAGGTCCTGGAGGAATACGGCGATGTCCACCGACCCCTTTCCGTCCTGGACCGTGAAGCCGGTGCCGAAACTATAAAGCAATTCCCTGACGCGCCCGCCCAGAATGGGCTCCGCGCCGGGGAAACGTCCGAAGCGGAAGCCCAGTCGGAAGGGAATGAGGCGTTCGGGACGAAGTCCCTTGCGAGGCCGGATCCACTTCCATTCGTAGCCCGCGGAAAAACGGTCCACGTCGTAGAGTGCCTCGGCCAGCACGGGCGACTCGTAGTCGCTCCAGCTCGTGTGCTCCCAAGAGGTGGAGAAGATGTGCTTCCTGCTCGGAGCCCAGCTCAGGCCTCCCGACCAGGACGAGGGATAGCGCCCCTCGAGGCTGCTCTCCTCGGGATCGGTCTGGCCGGCGATCTCGATGAGGCTGGTCCCCGTGAGATCGCCCCCACCGCGATAGAGCATCGACAGGGCGATCGTGGAGTTCAGCCGAAACTGGGCGCCGAGGTCGATCTGCGTGCCGTGCCAATCGGCCTGCCGCTTCACCTTCCGGTCGTAGAGACCCGAAGAGTCGGGGAAACGGTACTCCCATTCCTGCAGGAGGTTCCCGCGCAGGAGGGAAATGGCCAAGCCAAGCCTAAGATCGGAGCGGGCTTGCCAAGCGAGACTCAGAGGGAAGGCGCCCTGCCCGCCCTCCTGCCGGAGATGGAGGTCGTAGCTGCCGTCCCAGTCGTCCTCGTCGCCGGGGAGATCGTCCAGCAGACCTTCCAGGGCGTAGGAACCCCGGTTGCGCAGCATGGAACGGTAGCCCAGGCCGATGCGCCATCCCGCGGGAAGCGCCAGCGTGAACTGGAAGGCGGGGAAGTCCTGGCGGTTTTCCGTCCAGGTCTCTCCGCTCATGGTGTCTCGGCGCGCCTGCCGGAATTGCAGGACCGTGGAGAAGGTGACGCCGTCCAGGCCCGCCAGCAGAGCCGGATTCGAGGGCAGACCGGTCTGCACGCTCCAGCGGGCCTCTCCCGAGCCGCCCAGCCCCAAGCTGTGGGCGTCCATCGACAGCAAGGGCTCACCCGGGTGCGAGAGCTCCAATGGGCTCTCGGCGACCGCGAAGATGGGCAGCAGAAGCGGGAGGATCCAGGATCTAGTCAAAATCCGGCCTCCTCGCGTAGAAGATCTCGAGCTTGGGGTCCTTGCCCGGCTCGTCGATGAAGAAGGACAGGCAGCGCGGACGCTCGTCCTCGCCGTTGAGCGCCAACAGGAGCCCGTGATTCTCCTCGTCGCCGGTGATCCAGTTCTGCACCCAGGGCGTGATCGGCAAGGCGAGGGGTTCGGCGGCCTGATTCTGTGCCGTGTAGACGTCCAGGGCGCCGGCCAGACCCAGGAAGTCATCCTCGGGAATGGCGAGGTTTTCGAGGTCGAGGGCCTCCCGCGGGGCGATGACGCGCATCGAGAGACCGTCCGCATCCCGGTCATGCCCCCCCACCCCCGCGAAATGATCGAGATCGGGATAGAGATAGAGCCGGGCGCGCAGAATCATCAGGGAGTCGCTTCTCAGTTCCTCCGGTAAATCGAGTTGAAGGAGCCGAAAGGTTGTGATGCCCGTGGACAGCTCGATACCGCCAGACTGGCCGGCATCGGGACGGCTCAGAACCTGCGCGTTCTTCGCGCAGTCGAGGGTGAAGTCCTGCTCCTGGCCGTCGAAATAGCTGATCTTCAGTCGGGCCGGCGGCGGGATCGTGTCCTGGGGTGCCCGGGAATTGAGCGCGTAGAGCCTGAGCATGCCGCTATCCGAAGCGTCCGAAAGCTGGAAGGCCAGGTTCGTCGCCTCGTCGTTTTCGCTCGCGGCGATCCAGGCGCGCAGAGTTACCAGATCAATCGGGATTCGGAACTGAGGCGGACCCTCGTCCGCGATTCCCACCGGATCGCCCTCGGCGACATCGACGGCGTTCAAACCGTCGAGGGAATGCAGCGGCGACTCCTCGTCGGGCCATTCGGGAAAACTCTGAAGCCTGACCACGATATGTCTGTCGAGATCCGGATTGTCCCAGTCCAGTTCCTCGCTGGAGCCGTCGGGAGTCCAGGCCGCCGGAGGGAGGTCCACGACGAACTCGGCGCTGGTGAGGTAGGGCTCGAATTCCTGGAGATCATCGAGCTCGAAACTCCAGATGGGCTCGGCCTTGAAACCGGAATGGTTCCTGTCCTGTCCGCAGAGCAGCATGGTGGGTGAGAAGAGCGGAAGGCTGTCGCTGCCCGTGGCCGCGCTGCTCAGGAAGAGGACGTGCTGATAGACCAGAAGATCCTCGGGCGCCTCGAGGTCGCTGGCATCGGGTCCCATGGGAGTCGGCCCGGGCTCCAGGCAGGCGAGCAGAGGAAGGAGGAAAAGCCCTAGGAGGAGAGGAAAGCGTCTCACATTCATTCCATGAGTCTAGAGGTGATCGAGGGGGAACCGCGGCAGTCTAAGCAAAAGGGCTCCCTTGCGTCAAGCAGACCCGAGCCCCCCGCGAAACCTGCCGGGCGGAGCGGAAACCGCTTAGAAGCGCGTCTGGAAACTGAGTTCCACGCCGTCGAAGGCGGGCTCGTAGCGGCAGACTCCACCGATGCAGATGTAACCCGCGCGGCGGCCTCCCGCGAAGAGACGGATCTCGTGGGCATCCCCGATGGGTCCGGCCAGCTGGACGCCGCTCCAGCGGCTTCGGAAATCCGTCTCCCCCTCGAGTTCCTGATGTTCTTCCGTCCAGTTCAGGAATTCCCCGAGCACCGACAGCGACCATCCGTTGCGGGCGAGCAGTTCGGCCACCAGGAAATCGTCGTCGTATTCCCCCGTCAGCTCGGAATCCTTATGCTGATGCTCCCACTCGAGCATCAATTCCCAGGATCCGAGGCCCAGACGGACATCCGTGGCCAGGGTCAGGTAGGCATCGCTCTCCCAGGAATCCAGAGGCGTGATGACCGACTTCTCCTGGTAGTCCAGGATCGCGTGGGCCGAGAGCAGGAAATCACCCGAGAAATAGTTGTCCCACTCCAGGAAGGCCTCGAGAAAATCGTTCTCCCCGGGCTTGCCGTCCAGGTGCTCGGTGAGCGCGTAGGAAGCGAGAAAGGAGCCCAGAGGCGTCCTCGTTGACAGATCGATCATGAAACCGGTCTCGTCGTTCATGTCGAGCTGATGCGGATGCCGGTTCAGCAGGGTCGCGCGCTGGTCGTGGATGAGCACGGGCGCCTGATTGAGTCCGGCGAATTCCTCGTAGTACTTGTAGCCGGCGAAGAGGCTGAAGGGACCGTAGAGGACGGACCCCTCGAGGATGTGTCCCTGCCCCTCGGTGCCGTCGCCGAAGCGGAAGCCGCCTTCATAGTCGAGCTGCACCTGTTCACCCGAGGCGCTGCCGCGAAGGGTCTGGTAGCCTTTGTGACGTTCGGCGCCGGGCGTGTCCATGATCACGGTGGAGCTTCCGGCCCTGTAGGCTCCTAGGCTGCGCTCCAGATCCATGCCCGTGACCCGCCCCGCGTGCCTGCGGGCGAAATGCTCCATGGGACCCGTGTCCACCGCGCCGCGCAGGAAGGTGGCCTGCCAGCGACCGGGTGAGCTGATCTCGTAGAGCGCGCCGTCCAGATTGCTGTCCAGGCGCAGGTCCCTGTTCTCGTAGCTTCGCAGGGCGAGACCGCGTCCGAAAAGCTGCGTGAAGGTTCCCACGCGTAGCTTCTGGCGATTCCACTCCAGTTCGGCGAAGCGATGCGTGATCGACTCGAAGCCCGTCAGATCGGGATCGGAAACCGTGGGATCGGGATAGGGAAAGGCCGACCACTGCAATCCCAGATGGATGGGGCCGCCGTAGAGATCGAGGTCGAGCCATTCCTCGACGATCTCCCGCTCCCTCTCCGTGTCGGAGCTGGCTTCGAAGTGGTTCTGACCCTGGAAGTAGATCTCCTCCGCCCCGAGCCCCGTAGCGCCCGCAAGCAGGAGGACGCCGATCAGCCCCTCCCACCTAGTCATCGGTCTCCTCCGATTCAACGGAGGGACTCGCCGCCAGCATGAGCTCAACCCACTTTTCCGTATCGGATTCCTTGAACCCGGAATGCGCGTCCAGGATGATGCCGTCCCGGCTGATCAGCACATTGAAGGGCACGCCGCGTCCGCCCAGCTTCCGGAGGGCTTCCTGATTGGAGTCCGTATAGACGGGAAACTCGAACTTGTGCGTGTGGACGAAGGGCTTGATCTGCTTCTGCGTGCGGGGATCGTCGATGGAGACCGCGATGAGCTTGAGGCCGGTCTTGTCGGCCCACTCCTTCTGGAATTCCGCGACCTTGGGAAGCTCGGCCAGGCAGGGCTTGCACCAGGTCGCCCAGAAATTCAGGAGCACCGGCCCCTCGCCCAGGAACTCCTCCACCTTGTGCTTCTTGCCGTCCAGATCCGTGATCGTGAGCCGGGGCAGCTTCTTGCCCTCGGCCAGAGCCGCGCCGGATCCGATCAGAAGAATGAGGAGGATGCCGAGGATTTTCGCGCTTCGCATTGGGATTCCTTTCCGTTCGCTCGCAGGAAGCTCCCGACGGCCGGGCCGCCGGGAGCCGACTCGATCCAAAACCCTTACTTCGCCAGAACCATCCGGCCCTGAACGGCCTCGTCGCCCAAGCGGATCTGATAGAGATAGACGCCGCTGGACAGTCCCGTGCCGCCGAAGCTCAGTTCGTTGCCGCCCTCCGCCACGAGAATCGTCTCAGCGTGTACCAGGCGGCCCGCCACGTCGAGCACGCGCAGATCGCCGCGGCCCGACACTTCCGAGACGAAGCGGATCTGGGTCTTCGGATTGAAGGGATTGGGATAGTTGCCCTTCAGCTCCAGGGCCGAGGCCATCGGGGCCTCGACATCGGTGGTGATCGACAGGGCGGAATAGACTCGGTCCAGAAGCGTGGGCATCACGCCGCCGGGACCGGTGATGTTCTCGAGACCGAAACCGAAAACGACGAGCCTGCCGCTGTCGGCCCAGAAGAGTCCGGCCGGCGTGCCCTCGGAATAGCGGAATTCGACGGAACCGAAGCGTCCGTATTCCAGGACGAAGCCGTCGCTGTTCGGCTCGTTGGGCGCATCGTCCCACTCCATGATCAGACCCTCGCCCAGAAATCCGTCGGGCTCGCCCATGATGGGACTCGGGGTCGAGATGTCCCCCGTATAGATTGAGTGGGACCAGTTCTCCCACCAATCGCAGGCCACGGGATCGAACCAGCCGCTCGCCGGATTGCAGAAGTCGCCGGCGATGTCCTCGCCGGAGAGCATGAGGGCGCCGCCCTGGTCCATGTAGTCGGTGAGCAGAAGACGATCGTCGGCATCGAGGCTGGGCTCCAGATTCCCGGTCATCCAGAATACCACCGGGAAGGTCTGAAGATCGGGAAGGCTCGGCAGTTCCAGATCGCGGGGCCAGATGCCGGGAACGCGGGGGGCCATCTCGATCTCGAAGAGCTCGCGGATGTCGGCGTCCGCCTCGGCATCGTCGATCACCAGAGCGTCGCATTCGTTGTGGATGGCCGCGAAGCTCCATACACCGCTGACGCCGGGATCGTTTCCGCTGGTGATCGTGACGACGTCGTAGCCCGAACCCACGGTGGTGTTCACCTGAATGTCCACGAGGATCTCTACGGACCCGCCGGGCTCGAGAATCACTTCGATGTCGTGCAGGAAGGGCGGATAGCAGATCTCGCCTTCACAGAAGGATGAACCCCAGTCGCCGGGGAGGAATTCGTCCTTGTGAAAAGTGAAGGTATCCCATTCGTCCCCGGTATTGGTGAACCAGGCGTGGAGGGAGACCAGGGAGAATTCGCTTCCGGTGCCGACCTGATGGACCGGCTCGAAGGTGAAGCCGGCGACGGCGAAGGCGGGCATTGCCACAGCGAGCATGGCGATGATGATGAGTAAGGGACGCATATCAGGGTCCTCCATGGGTTTCCTGGGCGGCATCGAGAATCTCTAGGCTGCCCTCTGCTTGCACGAACACGAACGCGAAAAGCTGCTCCGCGTCCACGATCTCGAAGTCGGGCGCGAAGGAAGTGCTGAAAGTGAAGTAACTGTGCTGTGAAGTTGTGAATGGCTCCCCTAGGTCGGATTGCCCGTTGGGGTCGCTATAGGGAGGAAACTCCCCATCCTCCCCATTCATGTGCCTCACGACATTCTGGAAATGAGTCTGGCCGTTGGAACCGCCGTTCTCGAGGTGGACGTTTGCCTCAGCCAAGCCGTAGAAAATCCGCAGATCTAGGCCCGAAAGGTCAGAGACAACATATCCGTCAGCCCTGACGGTGACCTCGCCGCCATCCCGCTCCGATTCGACCTTTAAAACGACCTTCCGAGTCAGCTGGAATCGCTCGTCGGCCTCTTCGAGGATGATCGCCGAGTCCTGCGGATCGGTCACCACCGATCCGTCAACGAAGACGTTCGGCAGTGTGCCGAATGCATACCCGCCATAGTAGAACCAGCGCTCGTTGTTCACCTCGCGCGTGTAAGTGTACAAAGGGTCCTGCGAGGAGGGCCAGAACAGGTGGAAGGAGAGCGGAAGCATCTCGCCGGCGGCCTCTCCAACGGCCTCCCATACGGCCTCCTCGGCCTCGGGGCATCCGTTGCAGTCGATGTTCGAGAAGTCCTCGGCGACCACGACACGGGCCGTGGGGATGCCGAGAAAGTCCGCGCCCTCCTCCGATTCAGCCCCCAATTCGATCTCGAAGTGATCGGGATCGAATTCCCATCCTTCCCACGCGAGAGAAACTTGGAAGAGGATGCCTGCAGGGAGTTCGATGCGCCCCGGCGCCGTGACATCCTGGAGAACGCCATCGATATAGACTTCGGGACCTTCAAGGCTGACGTCCCACAGATCATGGGCTCCGACGTTCAGAACTCCGATGAGACTGTTGAATTGGAAGGTGACGGTGCGGATGCTACCCGGCTCAAGCACGACGTTGAAATAACTGGGCAGGAAAACCCATCCCTCCAGGGGCACCACATCGACACGGTGGGAAACCCAGGGATCGAGCTCAAGGTCGAAGGGCGGGGCGAGATCCAACGGCGCACCGTCCACGACGAAGCGCGCCTCGGACAGATGCGCTCCGTCGCCGTCGAGCGCCTCGATCGTCAAGAGGGCAGTGTCAAGTTCCTGCTGTCCGCAGAAGGTCACCTGCAGCAGAAAAAACAGGGGAATGAAGCTCAGCCAGCGGCTTACTCGCATTCTATGCTCCATGCGTGGGGATGCCCGAAGGGCTGAAATACGCCATAGCGGTTCAGTAAATAAGATACCAGATTTTAGGGCTTTGCACAATTCGCAATTGGGTGGATTCCGGATCCGAAAACTAGCGTCCCGGCGCGGCGATCCCGGCGAGCCGGTTTCGAAACTCGAGAGCGAAATCCAAGGCCTCCAACAGGTTCCCTCGGGATATCTCGGCGCGGTCTTCCAGAGCGGCCAGGGTCGCAGCCAGGGCTCGAGTCTTGTCCCGAAGCCGGAAGCTGGCGCAGAGATTCGAGAGCTGAGAGTCCAGCCAGAGAGAGGATTCCCCCCTCCATTCGGGGGACCGGCGGCGTAGCCTGTCGCGGGCGCCGCGAACGCGGTCGGGCGATGGAATCCTCTCGGAAGTCCGATCGCGGTCCTTCGGATCCCAGGCCGGCACCTCCAGGATCATGTCGATGCGATCCAGTATGGGTCCCGAGAGCCGCCCGAAATAACGACGAAGCTGGGCGGGTGCGCAGCGGCAGTACTCGCTTCCGCGGAGGAGTTGTCCGCAGGGACAGGGATTCATGGCTCCCACCAATTGGAATCGGGAGGGCCAGCGGATGCGTCCCGAACCCCGGCTCAGCGTGTAGGCGCCATCCTCGAGCGGTTGCCGCAGAGACTCCAAGACCGCGCGGTTGAATTCCGGAAGCTCGTCGAGAAAGAGCAGCCCATGATGGGCCAGGGCCAGTTCCCCCGGACGACCTCCCCGGCCCGTCGCACCCAGGAGGCCGGGCAGGCTGATGCTGTGGTGCGGCGCTCGAAAGGGACGCAGTCCGTCCTGACGCAGCGGCAGTCCGGCGAGCGATCGAAGCGCCATGACCTCGGACTCCTCGTCCTCGTCGAGGGGAGGAAGCAGCTCTCTCAGGGCCCTTGCCAGAAGCGACTTTCCGTTTCCCGGCGAGCCCACGAAAAGCAGGTGATGCCCGCCCACCGCCGCCACCTCCAGAGCCCGCTTCAGGCGAGCCTGACCCTGGATGCTGGCCAGAAGCCGGGTGCCGCGGGTCCCGACTGTCCCCTGACCGGCCGCGCTCGGCTGAGAGGCTTCCCGCTTTCCTGCCGCCCATTCCACGACTTCCGACAAGCTCGAGAGCACGCCCATGGACAATCCCCTCAGCCGACTCAATTCGGCGGCATTCCCGGGTGGGAAGAGGATCCCCTCGGCGCCGGCCTTGAGGGCCGCCCTCCCCAAGACCAGCGCGCCCCGGACCGGGAGGAGCTTCCCGTCCAGGGCCAGCTCGCCGAGGACCCACCACCCACGCCCTCTTCGCACTCGGATCTGCCCCGAGACCTCGAGCACACCCAGAGCGATGGCCAGGTCGAAGGCCGCGCCTTCCTTGGGCTCCTCGGCCGGCGAGAGATTCACGGTGACCCGTCCCGATGGAGTGCCGAACCCGCATTCCCGCAGCGCGCCGAACACGCGGTCGCGGCTTTCCCGCGTGGCCGCTCCGGCCAGGCCCACCATCGCCAGACCGGGCAATCCCCGTGACATCTGCACCTCCACCTTCACGGGCAGAGCGTCCAGGCCCCTGAGGCTGCCCCCCTTCCAGACTGCGTGCATCCGTCCTCCTCTCGACTCGGGAGGAGCAAGTGAGGGGCCGTCGCCCAGGCGGCCAGACGGAGCGGTCCCTCCATCCTCTACGGTGACCGCGTTGACGATTTCAAGACGGAAAGACAAGCTCCGTGTCGTTTCCGGTTGACACAGGGGGTCGGCATTTCTAAGAATTTTCTCACGCCCATGTCATCTTGCTAAAGCCGGAGCGGAAGGGGACCATGGCCAAGAAGAAGAAAAAGTGGGTCACCTGCGATGAGTGCGGAGGGACCGGAATGCTGGAGGACGACGAGTGCCCCTTCTGCCTGGGCGAAGGCAAGATAGAGGTCAACGAGGACGAGACCTGGGATCCCCTGGAATCCGGCGATTACGATGAGGACGTGGATGACGACGATCTCGATGAGATCCTCGTGGACGTGGATGAGGAAGACGATCTCTGAGCTTCAGATTCCCCTGTAGTGGGCCAGCTCCAACCCGCTTCGATCGCTTCGCCAATCCAGGGCGATCAGGTCCAAGCGGAAGTCTCCCCTCCAGTTTCTCTCCCTGAGCGCCAGGCGCAGACCCATTCTCATCGCGCGTAGCTTTCCCCGATTCAGACTCTCGGCCGCGCGACCGCATCGGTCGCCGCGACGGAGTCGGACCTCCACGCAGACCAGACAGGCGCCATCCCTCGCGAGAATGTCGATTTCCTGCCGCCCCAACCTCAGATTTCTTTCCAGGATTTCGAAGCCGGCGAGCTTCAGGTAGGTGGCGGCGAGCTCCTCACCCCCCTCGCCCCGCTCGCGCCGCGTCTCCGGATAGGATGCGTCCAAGAAAACTCCGTCTGTGCAAGGGGCAGGGTCCGATTCGCCTCAGAGCGGCGATGTGATCGGGCGAACCGTAACCCTTGTTGTCGGCGAAACCGTATTCCGGAAACCGCGTGTGCGCCTCGCGCATGAAGCCGTCGCGGTGCACTTTTGCGATCACCGAGGCCGCAGCCACACTGAGACTCTTGGCGTCCCCGTCGATAATCGCGCGGGCGCCGGTGACGGCTTCTGGAGTCTCGCGTCCGTCCACCAGGATGCACTTCGCTTCGATTTGCAATTTCGCGAGGGCTTCGGTCATCACGGCCATCACCGCGTTTCGGATTCCCAAGCGGTCCACCTCTTCGGCGGACCGATCGGCCAGCGCCCAGGACAGCGCCTCTTCGCGAATTCTCTCGGCGAAGACCTCTCGCGCTGTCTCGCTCAGGACCTTGGAATCATCCAGACCCGGCGCATGGAAGCCCGGCGGCAGGATCACCGCCGCGGCCGTGACCGGGCCCGCCAGCGGCCCCCGCCCCACCTCGTCCACTCCGGCGAGCCGAAAACCGCCGGACATGCGCCGGTCGAAGTCGCTGAGGCTTCGCCACCGGTCCTCGAGTCTCCGGATTTTCTCCTGAGCATTCCGCAAGCGTCGGGCCAACTCGCGCCGACCCTTTCGCGAGTCCTCTTCGAGCAGACGGAGCCAGGGCTCGCGGACGGAGGCCTCGAGGCGCTCGAGACTGGCCCGTTGCTCTTCCAAATTCAGCCTGAGAAAGACCTCGGGAGCGTCCCAAACGAAAACCGGGGCCCCGCCTTCGGAGCCCCGGTTGATTTTTCGATCGGCCGCCACGGTTTACTTGGTTTCCCGGATGGCCTTCACCCGCGCCTTCTTGCCCTTGAGCTTGCGCAGGTAGTAGAGCTTGGCGCGACGCACCTTGCCTCGAGTGAGCACTTCGATCTCGCTCAGACTGGGGCTGTTCACGGGGAAGATCCTCTCCACGCCGATGCCACCGGAAAGCTTGCGCACCGTAAAGGTGGCCTCCACTCCCGAACCGCGGCGCTGGATTACCGTGCCCTGGAAGGGCTGGTAGCGTTCCTTGTTTCCCTCCACCACTTTGACCCTGAAGCGTACCGTATCGCCCACGTTGAAACTGGGGATCCCGTCCTTCAGCTGCTGATTGCTGATCGCGTCGACGATGTTCACCGTCCACCTCCGGTTTAGCGGCCGGGTCCCTCCGGACCCTTGGGGCCATTCTCTTCGAGCAGGTCGGGGCGCTGCGTTCTCGTCAGCCGCCGGGACTGCTCTTCTCTCCATTTTCTGATCTTCGCGTGGTCCCCGCTGAGGAGAACCTCGGGGACCTTCATCCCCCTGAATTCTTCCGGCCTCGTGTAGTGGGGCCAATCGAGGCCCCCGGCCTTGTCGCTTCCGAAGGAATCCGTCTCGGCGGATTCCAGATCGGTCATCACGTCGGGCAGCAGGCGCACCACCGAGTCGATGATCGTCGCCGCTGCCAGTTCGCCTCCGGTGAGGATGAAATCCCCGAGGGAAATCTCCTCCGTGATCACCAGGTCGCGAATGCGCTCGTCCAGACCCTTGTAGCGCCCGCAGACCAGCGTGATCTCCGCTTCACGACTGAGCCGCCTGGCCGTGGCCTGGTCAAAGGGCCGGCCTCGCGGCGAGAGCAGGATCACCGGATGCCCGGGGTGCTCGCTCTCGCTCTGCAGCTTCTCGACGGCCTCCACCATGGGCGGGGCCATCATGATCATTCCCGGCTGACCGCCGTAGGGCGCGTCGTCCACCGTTCCGTGCCGGTCGCCCGCGAAGTCGCGAGGACTCAGGAATCGGTATCGCACGACCCGGTTCCGACGGGCCCGGTCCAGGATGCCCACCTTCGTGGAGGCCTCCATGAAATCGGGGAAGAGGCTGACCACGTTGATGACCATCACCGCCTCCAGAAGGCTAGATCTCCAGAAGGCCCTCGGGTGGATCGATCTCGATCCAGCCCTCTTTCGCGTTCCACTCGCGGACGATGGGCTCCACGAAGGGAATTCTGTATTCGCGACCCGCTCCGCGCACCAGCATCAGCGGCTGGGCCGGCAAAAGTTCCAGTTCGGCCACCTCGCCGAGCTTCTCCCCGCCGATCAGCCTCACCTCCAGGCCGATGACCTGGAAGGGCAGGACGCTTTCGGGCTCGGGCACGTCCAGTTCTTCGCCTTCGAAGACCAGAACGTAGTCGCGTAGAGCATCCACCGCTTCGCGGCTGCAAACGCCCTCCACTTCGAGGATGGCGCAGCTCCCGGCCGGCCTTGCCGCCAGGATTTTCGCGGGCCGCTTCTCTTCGCCCATTTCGAGGGCGAGGAGGCTGGAAGCCAGGATTCCCGGCCAGTAGTCCGAGGACAGAAGCAGCTTGATCTCGCCCTTCAGTCCCACGGGTTTGATCACTCGGCCGATCTCGAGCCTCAGCGCCTCGGTCAATCCAGCTCCCGAATGCGCAGGAAGACGCGCTTCTCATGCCTCTGTCCCGCCGCGGAAAGCAGCGTGCGCAGCGCCTCAGCCGTTTTTCCGTGGCGGCCGATCATGCGTCCGAGATCGTCGGAATCCACCAGGAGCGTGAAAGCCAGATCTCCATTTTCTTCGTTCTTCTCGATGCGGACGGCCTCGGGGCTCTCGGCCAGCGAGTCCGCCACGTAGCGGATGAGTTTTTCCATGCCGGCCTACTCGGCGCTCTTGTCGGCGGATTCCTCTTCCGCGGGGGCCTCTTCGGCCGCCGCGGCCTTGGCCGAAGCCGCTTCATCTTCGGCCTTCTTGGCCTCTTCGGCCCTCTTGGCGGCTTCGGCGGCCGCCTTCTCCTCGGCGGCCTTGGCTTCGACCTCGGCCTTCGCGTCGGACTTCTTCTTGGCCTTCTTCTCGGCGCGTCCCAGCTTCTCTTCCTTGGCCTTCGGCTGGGCGGCCTTCCACTCGGCGAGCTTCTCTTCGAGCTGCTCGGGAGCCACACCGGTCTGCATAAGACGATGCTTCTCCAGGATGCCCGCGCCTCGGACGAGATTCTCCGCGGTCTCGGTGAGCTGAGCGCCCTGGCCGAGCCAATAGAGGATGCGATCCTCCTTGAAGGTCTTCTCGGTCTCGGCCGGAATCGGATTGTAAGTGCCGAGATTCTCGATATAGCGGCCGTCTCGGCGCTTACGGGAATCCACCACCACCAGGCGGTAGAAGGGACGCTTCATGGCACCCAAACGGGTCAGACGGATCTTGGTCGACAAAGGTCCTACCTCCGGATTCCCTTCCCCAGATTCCTCATGAGACTTTCGGGCACTCGCCCGGACTTTTGGAAACGGGACAAGGTTTTCATCATTTTCTGCATTTCCGCGAACTGGCGCAGGAGTCGGTTGACCTCCTGGACGCTGGTTCCGCTGCCTTTGGCGATCCTCTTGCGGCGGCTGCCGTCGAGAACCTCCGGCTTCACGCGCTCTTTGCGCGTCATGGACTGGATGATGGCCTGGGTGCGGGCGACCTCTTTCTCGTCGATCTCCCCCGCTCCGGCCGCCAGCTTGCCGGCGCCGGGAACCATCTCCATGATCTTGCTCAGCGGGCCCATCTTCCGGAGCTTCTGGAGCTGGTCCAGGAAGTCCTCGAGGGTGAGACCCTGCTTCCGCATGCGCTTCTCCAGCGCTGCGGCCTCGGCTTCGTCGTGCTCCTCCTGGACCTTCTCCACGAGGCTCAGCACATCGCCCATGCCGAGTATGCGCCCGGCCATCCTGTCGGGATGGAAGGGCTCGATATCCCTGACCGTCTCTCCCGTGCCCACGTACTTGATGGGCAATCCCGTGACCGAGCGCACGGAAAGGGCGGCGCCGCCTCGCGCGTCCCCGTCCAGCTTGGACAGGAGTACGCCTGTCAAGGGAAGGCGGCGTGCGAATTCGGAGGCCACCTTCACGGCCTCCTGCCCGGTCATGGCGTCCACGACCAGGAGAATCTCGTCGGGGCCGAGCGCTTCGTTGAGGCGCTCGAGCTCGGCCATCAGCTCCTCGTCAACATGGAGCCGGCCGGCCGTATCCACGATGAGAGTGTCGCGCAGCTCCCGCCGCGCGGCGGCGCGCGCCGCCTCGGCGATGCGCGTCACGTCCTTCTCGTCGCGATCCAGATGCACCGGGATGTCGAGTTCGCGTCCCAGAACACCCAACTGGTCCATCGCGGCCGGACGGTAGACGTCCGCGCCCGCGAGCTGCGGCCGCCTTCCGCGCTTGCGCAATTCGCCCGCGAGCTTGGCCGCGAAACTGGTCTTGCCCGAGCCCTGCAGGCCGACGAGCATGACCGTGGAAACCGGAACCGTGCGGAAGTCCAATTCCGCTCGCCCGCTACCCATGAGCTGCACCAATTCGCGGTGGACGATGCCCACCACCTGCTCGGCCGGATTCAGTCCCTTGAGGACCGTCTCGCCGATGGCCTTTTCGCGAACCGAGGCCACGAAGGCCTTGGCCACGGAAAAGTGAACATCCGCTTCCAGCAGAGCACGGCGCAATTCGCGCAGGGCCGCATCCACGTCCTCGTCTCGGAGGACGCCTCTACCCCGAAGGGTCCGAAAGACAGAATCCAGCCTCTCGGCCAGGGACTCGAACACGCTTCGCTCCGGGGATTGAATGGACGCAGAAGGGCTGCCGACGCAAAGTCGGCAATGTAGCAGAACTTAGGAGGTCGTGCAAGCCCCGTCGGGCAGGAAAATCAGGGGCCCTGGGCCGCGTGCCTGAGTTCGCCCAGGGCGGCGGCCCGGTCTGCCTTCCCGAAAACCGAGGAGGCGGCGACCAGGATGTCGGCCCCCGCTGCGCGACAGGCCCTCGCGTTGCCGGGTCCCACGCCGCCATCGATGGAAATGGCGAAGGGAAGTCCCTTTGCATCCCGCAGTTCGGAGGCAGCTTTGACTTTCTCAAGCACTTCTGGATGGAATGCCTGTCCGCAAAACCCCGGGAACACGCTCATGACGAGGAGCAGATCCAGCTTTTCCCAGACCGGTCCCCATTCGGGCAGAGGAGTGTCGGGATTCAGGGCCAGGCCGGCCAGGCCTCCGCTTTCGCGAATTCGATCCAGGATCTCGGCGAGGCCCGCCACCGCTTCCCCATGGACGGTGATGCCCAGACATCCGGCCTTCCGGAATTCATCCAGATAGCGATCCGGCTCGGAGATCATCAGATGGGCGTCCAGGGGCAGCCGGGTTCCCCGCGAGATGGCCGCGCAGATATCGGGCCCGAAGGTGATGTTGGGCACGAAATGCCCGTCCATGACGTCCAGGTGAAGCAGATTCGCGCCGCCGCGCTCCACCTCGGCGACCTCGTCGGCCAGGCGAGCCAGGTCGGCGCCGAGCACCGAGGGTGCCAACGAGACATTCTCAGGATCCAGTCGCGACCACCAGTTCAAGCTGGTCCCCTTTCGTCAGCCGGCTGCCCGGCGGAAGGCTCTGTTCCAGGATCGCACCCTCGCGCCGTCCCGGAGCTTCCCGATAGCGAAGGCGCGGGCGGCCGAGATTCGAGTTCTCCAGCAGTTCCAAGGCGCCCTTCAGGTCGAGGCGGGAAAGATCGGGCAGGAGATAGCCGTCCTGCTTCGACCCGCTGCTGAGCAGCAGATCCACGCGGCCCCCGCGCGGCAGCCGGGTACCGCCGGCCGGCCTCGTGGCCAGGACCCGCCCCGCCTCCTCGGCGCCGGGCGCCCGGGTCCAGTGTCCCACGCTCAGGCCGAGATCCTCCAATTCCAGGCGCGCCTGCCTCTCGCTTGCCCCCCGAAGTTCGGGAACCGCGGTCAGGCGAGGTCCCGCCGAAAGGACGACCTTCACCCGGCGGCCCTCCTTCACTTCCTCGGGCGCCTGGGGCCGCTGGCGCAGCACGAAACCCGCGGGCAGCCAGGCATCGAACTCCGCCGGCCCTTCCTCCAGCAGAAGCCCGCGCCTCGACGCGGTCTGGTAGGCCTCATCCCTGGAAAGTCCGACCATGTCCGGCACCGGAAAGCTGCCCTCTCCGCGAACCCAACGGCGCAGGCCCAGGTCGAGAATCACGAAACCCAGGGCCAGGGCGAGCAGGAGGACGCCCATAAATCCCAGTCCGCGCAGCCAGGGTTTGATGCTCATGCGTCCATCCTTCGAAATCGAACCGCGTAGGAACCGGAGCCGCCGGCCTTGTCGGGCCAGATGAGCAGATCCCCGTCGGGACCGACCTTTGCCGAACCGGCTTCTTCGGGCCGAATCCTCTCTAGGCGAAAGTTCGGGAATCGTTCCAGGAAGGCGTCCCGCCGCTGGATCGTTTCCTCCGGCGTCAGCGTGCAGACCGAATAGACGAGCAGGCCGCCGGGCTTCACCCAGGCGGCTGCGGCCCCAAGGAGCGCTTTCTGCGTTTCGGCCAGGCGCGCGATCTGCCCCTCGGCCTTTCGCCAGCGCGCGTCGGGATTCTCCGCCAGCACGCCCAGAGCCGTGCAGGGAGCGTCCAGCAGAACCGCATCGGCGGGACGAGGCGCGAACTCGAGGAGATCGCCGACTTCGCAGCGAAGTTCACTGAAGCCGAGTCTTTTCAGATTGGCAACGACTTTTTCCAATCGGGATGCGCTGCGATCCAGGGCGAGGATTGTCGCGCCCGGTGGCGCGAGTTCGGCGAGATGCCCCGTTTTCCCTCCGGGAGCGGCGCAGAGATCGACCCAGGTTCCTGGCGCGGGTAAGAGCAGAGGCGCCACGCCTTGGGCGGCCTCGTCCTGGACGCTGAGATCCCCCGCCTCGAGGGCCCTCCAGATCCTGGCCGGCACCGCGGCGGTCACGCGGAAGGCCCAGGGGAGGTCCTCGCGCAGGCGCGGTTCGCATCCCTCCTCGCGCAGGCTGTCCAGAAAGGCAGCGAGGCCGGGGCGACGGCGATTCCAACGAAAGGCGATTCCCTCCCTGCCGTTCATGGCCTCGCAGATTCCCCGCGCGCGCTCGGGGCCGAGTTCGGCGATCCAGCGGCGGACGAGCCAGTCGGGATAGGAGAGTTCGTACTCGCAGTAGGCTTGGGGATCATCCTCGAAACGGCGCTCGGGACCGGGCACGCCGCCGCGCTGCCAGTTCCTGAGCTGGGCGTTCAGCCAGCCCGCCAGGCGCGGGCCGCGCAGCCTCTTCACCCACTCCACCGATTCGCCGATGACGGCATGGGCGGGCAGCCGCTCGCTCTCCTCGAGCTGGAACAGGGCCAGCCTTAGGGCGGCCTGCGCCGCGTCGTCGAAGCTGTCTCGTCCGGTGAGCCGCTCGATGCGATCGTCCAGGCGACCGATCAGACGCACGGTCCCCGAGACCAGATGCGTGAAGAGTCGCCGGTCGCGAGCGTCGGCCAGCTTCGGCGAGGCGAGGCTTCGTTCGATGAGCAGATCCCAGTCCTCGTCCAGCCAGCGGTCCCGGTGGATGAATTCCAGGGCGGCCTGCCGGGCCGGGGAGATCTTCATCCCCTATCCAGGCCTTCGCCGGGCGAAAACGGGCGGCCGCGGAGATAATCGGCGGCAGGCATTCTCCCCTTGCCTTCCGGCTTCAGTTCGAGCAGATCCAGGGCGCCTTTTCCGCAGGCTATTCGAAGGGCACCCTTAGGAGCCTCTAAAACCGTTCCCGCTTCTCCTGATCCTTCAGCGGGCCGCGTCCTCAATATTCCGAGCCGCGCGCTCCTGCGCCGGCACCAGGCGCCGGGTTCGGGATTCAGAGCCCGCACGAGTCGGTGCAGATCCAGGGCGGGAAGGGACCAGTCCAGGACCCCGGCCTCCCGCGGGATCTTCCGCGTGAACGTGACGCCCTCCTCGGGTTGAACTCGCGGTTCGATAACTCCGTCACGCCAGTTTCGCAGAGCGGAGATGAGTACTCCGGGCCCCATCTCGGACATGGCCAGGCCGAGATCGCCGGCGTTCCAATCCTCCTCGATGGAGAGCGTGCGCGTGACCAGGAGGGGGCCGGTGTCCAGGCCCTCGTCCATGAGCATGACGGTCCAGCCCGTCTCGTCCAGACCCTCGAGAAGCGCATGCTGGATGGGGCTCGCTCCGCGTCCCCAGGGCAGGATCGAGGCGTGCAGGTTCACGCAGCCCAGTCGGGGAACCTGAAGCAGGCTCGGCCTGAGGATCCGGGCGAAGGCGATGACCACGATGAGGTCCGGCCTCATCGCCGTGATCTGCGCCTCCACCTCGCGCCGTTGTCCGCGCTCCCATCGGATCAGGGGGATGTCCAGTTCCAGGGCGGCCTCGCCGACGGGAGTGGGCACTTCTGCTCCGCGGCGGCTGCGACGGGCGTCCCCGACCGTGACGACACCGTGCAGATCGAAGTCGGGAGCCTCCGCCAGCGCTCTCAGGCTCGGGACGGCAAGGGCCGGGCTGCCCATGAAGACGGTTCGGAGAACTGGAGGTTCGGCCATGGAATCCTCGAAGGGAATCACCCTTCCGCGTGTTCGGCGCGGATGCCGTCGAGCTTCTTCTTGAGCAGGGTCCGCTTGGCCAGGCTGAGGCGTTCCACGAAGAGGACTCCGTCGAGGTGATCGATCTCGTGCTGGATCACCCTAGCCAGGAAATCGCCCGTATCCAGTTCCTCGGTCTTGCCGTCCGCGTCCTGGTATCGCACGCGGATGCGCTCGGGTCGGGAGAGGTCCTCGCGGACTCCGGGAATGGACAGGCAGCCCTCCTCGATGACGCATTCCTCCTTGGACGCGTCCAGGATCTCGGGATTGGCCATCAGAAGGATCTCGTCCTGCTCGCGGTCCTCGTCATCGACGTTGGCCACGACGATGGCGAAGCGCAGGTCGAGGCCGGCCTGATTGGCGGCCAGGCCCACGCCACCCTCCTCGCGCATGATCTCGACCATGCGCGGTAGATGCCGCGTGAGGGCCTCCCCGAATTCGGTCACGGGACCGGTGGCCTTCTTCAGGATGGGATTGCCGATATAGGTCAGATTGAGACTCATGGCATGACCCGTCAGGCTTCGACCTTGCCGGAGATGTTTTCGCGCAGCACTTCGATCTTCGTGTTCTCGTCCACGCGCAGCACCGCGACGGTCTCCTTCAGGCCCACGATCGTGCCGAAGATGCCGCCGGAGGTCACCACCTTGTCGCCCTTTGACAGATTCGTCAGGAGCTCCTTGTGCTCCTTGGCGCGCTTCTGCTGGGGCCGGATGATGAAGAAGAAGAACACCACGACCATGAGGCCGAGGAAAAGGAAATTGCCCATCAGCGGCGCACCGCCGCCACCTGCTGTCAGGAAAGTCGTCACGCTTGCTCCTTTGGATTCAATCGGATGCCATGCGATAGTCGCGGAAGAAGTCGTCCCGGAACTGCGGGAAACGTCCCTCCAGGATAGCCTCGCGCAGCTCGCGCATGAGGTCCAGATAAAAGTACAGATTGTGGAGACTGGCAAGTTGCATCCCCAGCAGTTCCTTCACGTGGAGAAGGTGCCGAAGATATGACCGGCTGAAACGCCGGCAGGTCGGGCAGCCGCAGCGCGCGTCCACGGGCGATGAGTCCCGCGCAAAGGCCGCGTTCTTCACCACGAGCCGGCCTTCGCGGGTGAAAAGCGTGCCCTTGCGGGCGTTTCGCGTGGGCATGACGCAGTCGAAGACGTCCACGCCGCGCTCCACCGAGCGGATCAGGTCCTCGGGGAATCCCACGCCCATCAGGTAGCGGGGCTTTTCGGCAGGCAAAAGACC
>Ga0180429_10001170_pt1 | contig 22456 bp, 9 predicted proteins | sample SS_ome_FD_132428 | JGI IMG/M metagenome (GOLD analysis project Ga0180429, IMG submission 132428) | Hypersaline lake sediment archaeal communities from the Salton Sea, California, USA - SS_1_S_1 metaG | ecosystem: Environmental > Aquatic > Non-marine Saline and Alkaline > Hypersaline > Sediment ...
CAGCCGGCCAATTGGGAACTGGCAGGGCCATTGCTGCGACACCTGCTGCACCGGGCAAAAAACCGGCTCCGCAAGGAGTTCCGCTTCGATCAGTGGTGCCTGGGCTTCCGCTTCGGCGACGACGTGTCGACTTCCTGCTGGCGGTTGAAGCAGATCGTTCCGCCGAAGGACCGGTTCTGGGCCGATCCGCACGTGGTGCGCGCCAACGGCAGGTACTATATCTTCATCGAGGAGTTCATCTATGCCGCCGACAGGGCGCACATCTCGGTGATCGAGATGGACGGCCGAGGCAACCACGGTCCGCCGAAGAAAGTGCTGGCACCGCCGCATCACCTGTCGTATCCGCTGGTTTTCAAGCACGAGGGGGACTGGTACATGATCCCGGAATCTCATCGGGGTATCGACGCCTACAAGTGTACGCGGTTTCCCGACTGCTGGGAGTTCCACCACACGCTGATGAGCGACGTGAGTGGGTCGGACGCCACGCTGCTGGAGCACGGCGGGCGCTGGTGGCTGTTCGTCGATCTTGCCGCGGGCCGGGGGTGTTCGTCGTGGGATGAGTTGTTTCTGTTCCACGCCGACCGTCCGCTGAGCACCGACTGGACGCCGCATGCGGACAACCCAATCGTCTCCGACGTTCGCCGTGCCCGGCCGGCGGGCAAGATATTCGAGCACAACGGGCGGCTATATCGCCCCGCGCAGGATTGTTCGGGCGGCTACGGCTACGGGATGCGGATCCACGAGATACTCGCGCTGACGCCCACCGAGTACGCCGAGCGAGAAATTGCCCGCGTCGAACCGAATTGGCACAAATCGATCAGCGGCGTACATCACTTCAGCCGCGAGGGCCGCCTGACGGTGATCGACTTCAAGCTGGTGCGGTCCCGACTTGGAACGGGGGCTACTTCCGGTCCTTCTTGAGCTTGTCGCGGTACTTCTGCATGGCCTTGTCTTTCCACTTCTTCAGTCCGCGCAGGGCCTGCCCCGAGGCGATTTCAAGGCCCTCGGTAAACTGCTCGCCGGCCGATTTGAATTTCTTCGCCCAATCGTCGTCCGCCGCTTCCTCAGACGACTGCTCGGCCGGAGGTTCCGTTACGGCTTCCGACGCCTCCCCGGCGGCTTCGTTGGCTGCCGCCGTTTCCATCGCTTTGACCGCTTCCTCGATAGGTGAGGTCTGTTCGGGCTGCTCCTCGACCGGTTCCGTTTTGGGTTCAGCCAGTTCGGGTTCCGCGAGTTCGGGTTCCACGAGTTTGGGTTCCACGAGTTTGGGCACGACGCGTAACAGCAACAGCGTGGTGTCGTCATAGCGCATCTGGCGCGTTTCGCGTAACTGGGCTACCTGATCTTCCCACTGGCCGTCGTTCATGTGCCAGATTTCGTCCCAGTTGGGTGGGTTGCCCGCCTCCGACTCCCGCAGCGCCCACTCGGCGACCGCGTCGGTGCAGAGTATCAGCAGATCGTCGTGGTAGCAGTGTTCGTCGAGTTCGTTGAATTCCAGGAAATCGTCGCGGCCCAGGTCGACACTTCCCAGCACGATGGGGTTGTCCTGGAATTGATCGGCGTTCTGAAGAGGAAAGGTCCGCACGGTTTCGCCGCCGCGAACGTGAAACAGGCAACTGTCGCCGATGGCGAACCCGTGCAATCGCAGGGCCCCGAAGGAGCCCGGCTCTTCCGATTCGCTCCGCATCACTCGTACCCACAGCAACGTAGAGAAGGCCCCCGTGGGCAACTTGGCTTTCTGGAACCACGCCAGGCCGCTGGTGTCGATCTGTTCGGACCATTCCTGCCGCCGCTGGGCCAGCCAGGCGGCGAAGAAGTCTTTCTCGGCCGGGTTGGGAATATCGGCCGGCACGGCATTGACGAGTATGTTGGCCCATTGCCGAGAGAAAATGGCCGAGGATACCCCGTCGGCCACAACGGCGATTCCCTCGGCGGCGTTCAGACCGTAAGCGTCCTGATACTGCTCAGGGTGTTCCGGGTCCTTGGGAATGGCGAAAATACGGGTTTCTAACGGCATGGCGTTGCCCCATTTCCTATGCTGGCTCTTTGGGATCCCATTTCAACGCAACCCAATTTCAGCGCAGCCCGGGCGCCGCCTGCGTGCCCATGTTGAGGAACTGAATCAAACAGACCATGTCGGCATTGAAGGCCATTCCCCTGGCGTTCGGTTGCAGGGGGAACCCTTCCATTACGCCGTGGCGATAGAACGGCTCGGGCAGTACGCTGGACATTTGGAACAACACGCGGGCCAGTTCGTCGGGCAGGCCCGGCTCGCCGGCGGGAAACATGAACGGGTCGGCCGCCGTCATCGACAAGTGGCAGTTGAACAGCATTACGTTGCCGTCGTGGGTGGCCAGTTTTTTCACCGCGTCGGCGTAGGGGCGCGGATCGCCGTCTTGCGATTCACCGTCGGTGATGTGGACCACGATCGGCGGGAAACTGCCCGGGTGGCGACCGATCCACTCGTTGAGCGTTTCGTGCGTGCGATACAACATGTGGCACATCGGCGTGCCGCCTTCCGCCCGGGGATCTACCCAGACGGGTACCTCGCAGGGTATCTCGATCATCTCCCCCGTCTCTTCGTCGGGGAGATACTGGGTGCGGGTGTCGATTCGAGCGGGATTCTCGCCGATCTCGGCGATAGAGACGATCCACCGGCCGGCCAGCGGGCCCTGCAACGCCGACTCGATAATCGGCGTGGCGCCGGCGTCGGTCCGGTAGCCGAACACGCCCACGTCCATCCAGTCCTTGATCCCCTCGTCGCCGCTGGCGCGAATGGCCATGTTCTGGAGCCAACCGTTGATGGCCGTGCACAGTTCGTCGCACTTCCGGTTGGCCGAGCTTCCCAACGGCTCTTCCATCGAGAACGATTGGTCCAACAGGAACAAGAACAGGGCCTTGTTCTGGCGACTGATTTCCTGCGAATAGGGCGCACGCGTCATCTTTGGCTCCTTAAGAACGGTCGATCGATAACTTCCCGGTTTCCATCAACTTGTTTGTCGGCCGCTCCTTATGGATTTCACTACGATAGCCCATTCTTTCTTGCGAGACAAGGCGATCACTGGTCCTTCTCTTCCTGCTTCTCGTCCTCGGTTTGTGTTGGAGCGGCTTTGTCCGGGGCGGCATCGGCGGTCTTTCCGCCTCGCGGCGAAAGCAGGTTCCAGCCCTTCCACTTCCAACTCGATTGGGCTTCGAGGCGGCCGATTACCAGCGGTTGGCTGTAGTATGCTCGAAAACCGAGGTCGATCACCGCCCATGCGACCACGCAACAATCGATCCAGTCGAGTTTGGTTTGGATCACCCGGCCGCGGCCGTCCTTCTCCCAGGTCTCGCGATCCAGCGTCAAACGGAGATGGGCGGAGACCTCCTGTGGAACCTCTTGCGTGCCGGGCTCGCCGGGACACACGGCCAGGATGAACTGATCGGTCAGATTGGCCGGCGGCCATTTCCAGCGTACGCGATAGGTGCCTTCCGGTCCGCCGGCCGGCGCAATGCTCGGCCGAGCGGCCGACGGCTGAATCCCCAGGTTCTCCGGCGGCAACACCAACTCGGTGGTCCACTCGTTGAGCATTGCCTGGTACTGCTCGAAGCGGTCGGCCTGTGCGCGGAGAATCCGCGCGTCGAACAGTTCGGCGAACTCCGAACGCTGCCCGGCCTGTAATGCCGCAAACAGATCGTCGGCCCGATCGGTGCTTGCCTTGGCCTTCTCGATAGCTTTCTTCCAGGCGTCGGGTATCGGATGATCGGCCAGCACGGGATCCTCGACCAACTGCAGAATGGTCGCCTCGTCCTTGGCCTTGACGGCTTTCTCCAATTGCACGCGCAACTCCCGCCGCGCAACCGCGGCTTCGTAAAGAGGCCGCCAGCGGTCGGCCTCACGGCAATCGCCCAGCAGTTCCGCTTGCCAGATCTTGATCAGCCGGCTGTCCCGCTCTTCCGGCCCCAGGTCGGAGGGCAGGTCGTAAAGCTCCTTCAACACCGGTGCCCGGCGTTCGGCCAACTCTACACGCGGGCGGCAGGCGGCGTCGACGAGCTTCTCGCATTTTGCCTCCTCGGCCGCGCGCCAGGCCGCCACGATCGCCGCCTCGGAGGACGATTGTTCGAGCATTTTATCAAGCCGGGCTACCGCCGATACGCGACGCCGAGCCTTCTCGACGCGGGCCGCCAGACTGTACTTGTACCCTTGCGGCAGCTTTGCCACGGCGTCGACGATCCGCTGTTCGCCGTCGCGCGTGACGGTGTTTGCCGTTTGCTGAACGAGCAAGTTCAGACGATCGAGCAGCGTGACGCGTTTTCGAGCTTCGGCAACTCGCGGCCGCTGCCGTTCGGCCGCCTCGAACCCGGCGAACAGCTTCTCGTTCCAGGCTTCGACCAACTGCCGGTCGTTGTCTTCGCTGGTCTTCTGCGGAGCCTTGCAATAGGTCTCCCACGCCTGTTTGCGGCAGACAAACTCGTAGGCCGTGTGGATCAGCGGTTTCAACCGCGGCGGGGCATCCTCGAAGTGCCCCCGACGGTTCAGCAGCGAGACCACCTTCTCCCATTTCTTTTCAGTTAAGAACTGCTCCACCTTCGCGAACGAACTGACCAACTGCCCCAGCGGAGGAACCTGGTTGATCGGACCCAGGAACGTCGAAAACAATCGCCCGGTCAAGTCGCGCAGCTCCTTGTCCGGCAGCCGCATTATGTCGGCGTGGAGGCCCGAGTTCTCCGGGGCCTGGAAGTCTTCCATGCGAAACAGCAACTTGTCGTAGCCGGGCCGTTCGACGTATTTCTGCCAGAGTTGCGGGCTGACCGACAGGGCCCGAAGCGCCACGTAGATCGCCAGGGCCGAAAAGTTGTCCAGATCGAGCGACAGCAGCGTGCTCTCGTTTCGGCCCGGGTGTTGATAGGGCTCGACGCCCACCTCGAGATTACGCCGGCCGACCAGGGCGGGCACGCACATGCAGTCGTAGTCGACCAGCTTCAACTGGCCGCTGTCGGTGACCATCACGTTGCCGTGTTGCAGGTCGCCGTGGCAGACCGAGGCTTGAGCCAACTCGTTGACCAACTCGATCCAAAGCTCCGCGGCCTTGGCCAACGCCGGGCTGTTGCCCTGCTGAGACTGCACCCTGGCCCATTTGAACAGCGTATCGCCGTTGACCCACTGCATGATGATCAGCGGATACCATTTGCCGTCGCCGGCGGAGCGGATGGCGCGATCGCGGTACTCGAAATCGACCAGGCAGTCCAGCCTGCGGCTCTTCAGATAGGCGTTGATTTTCTCATATCGCTCGCGCCGCTCGGGCGATTCGGTGGTGAACACGCGGACCGCGAACGGATTGTGGCCGGCGGCGTCGATGCCCTTGTAGACCACCGCGAACGCTCCGGCCCAGGGACGCGGCTGCCGTCGTTCGTCCTTCTCGATGCTGCACGCCTGCAACTTCGAGTCGCGGAACGCGGCCGCGGGGTTCTGTAGCATCGCACTGAAATGGGACGCAAGCGGCCAGGACATGGGTCTCGTGGGGTCAACGAATGGATGATGGGAAATGGGGCAAAGGCATCGTCCTCGTCACTCCAATAGATGATGACCTCGTATTTGTCCATTAATGTTCTATCCTAGTCGCCAAAGCAGGATCTCGCAACGTGGACAACCACGATCGTTCGTGCAATCCCCAACGCACTACATATAGGCGAAGCTGCGTAACGCGGTGATTGTTCACGATACACGAGTCTAGTTGATTTTCAAGTGTGCGACGCAGCAACCGGCTGCCGGCGGAATAATCCACCGAGAATAGCCCGATTATCAACGAGTAACCTGGATTGCAGGAGTATCAGCCAACGTACGCCGTACGGGTCGGAGAGGGCAATCAGCACCAGGGGGTACGTTATTGCGGGTACCCGCCTGGCTTCTCCAGGTTTCTTCAACTGCCCAGAATCGTTCTTTGCCTACCCCGCGCTTCAGTGTCTCGATTGAACCAATTTGTGTAGCACCCCCCGGTAGTGTCTCCTGGGGTCGCCAGAATCGGGCTGAATCGGGTTGATCTCGCCCTGGGGACTGTTTAGGCTAGAAGATTCGGGATCGACCGACGACGCTCATCCGACCTTACTGCATCAACATCTAGTTTCTTGGTGGGAATCACCCATGGCCACTCGTTTCATGCGTGTCGACCTGACCGACGAAGCCCGAGACTTTCGGCCCGTCGCCATCGAACCTGGGGTCCCTCTACTCGACAGGGCCAACGCCAATGCCAAGATCCTCTTCCGGTGGGTAGGGGGGATGGCGGCTGAGCCGATGTGGGAGGGAGAGAGTGTGAATTTCTTCGTCCGCGACAGCCACGGCGGGAGGCTCGAAGAGGTCACCTGCCAGCCGGCCACGGCCGACGACGTGCGAAAGCTGCTGCAAGACGACGTGGCCGCTTTACGCGACAGGATAGAACAGGCGAAGCCCGAAACCCCCACCGAGAGGGCTCTCAAGAAGACCGTGCGGCGGCAGTTCAAGGAACTCACCGAGAATCCCAACCGCACGGACCTCGATAGTTTCTTCTTCCGCTACCGCGACGCCAACGGCAACTGGCGGTTGGTGTGGTGCTGGGGCTACCAGCGTGTGGATCAAGAGCCGGCCCCGGCGGTCGTCTGCAACGATGAAGAGTGCAATCTGCTGTTTGTGCGTCGTCCCGGCCAGAACCCCAAGTGTCCCGCTTGCGAGGCCCTTTTGGCCTTGCGCCCGAGAAAGAGGAAGCGGTTCACTCGCAACAGAACGATAGCCTTGGCGTTACTGCTGTTGTTGGCCCTGGGCCTTCTTTGGTACCTGTATCCGACCAGGCTGGTGGCCACGCCCAACGAGTACGCCGGCCCCGTCGGCAGCCGCGTGCAGTTTCAGATCAAACGAGCGAAGCTGTTCTGGAAGAAGGACGTCACGGCCCAGGTCGTGGGCATCGTGTTGGATCCGTCGGTGGCCCGGCTCGATCCGATGGGCACGACCGCCACGTGCATGGGTACCGGAAAGACGCTGGTCCGCTTCCACCTGGGCGAGTTGGCCGCCGACGCCACGCTGAGTTCCGGCATGATCGAAATGCCCGAGTCAATCTCCATCGAGCCCAACAACGTCGACCTGGCCGTCAGTACCACTGCCCGGCTGAAACTCATCGGCAAGTACGCCGACGGCAAAGAGATCGACCTGACCGAAGCCGCCGAGTGGACCGCGCAGAACGACGGCACCGTGTTCGCCTACAACGGGCTGCTGGAGGGGATTGCGGAAGGCAATTCGACGGTCACGGCCCGATATCGGTCGACTCCCCTGGACGAATATCTCGACGCCACTGCCACGGTCACTGTGGCCGACGTCGAACTGAAGTCGCTCGAAATTGCCGTCGACCCGTTGCCGGTCGGTGTCGGCCGCGCGAGCGACTTGACCATCAGCGCCGTTGCCGCCGATGGCACGAAATACCCCGTTACCGAGTCCTCGCGGCTCGATACCGACGTTGTGCTGCCCTACTTGGCCGCAGTCGATCGGGCCCGATTGAAAGCCCACCACGCCGGTTCCGGGCAGATCACGGCGACGTTCAACGATACGCTGACGGCGGGCACCCCGTTCGTGGCCGAGTTCGTTCCCGGCCTGGACAAGCTGATCGTGATGCCCGACAAACTCGACATGGTCGTCGGCGAGATCGCCGACCTGAACATGGTCTCTCCCAGCCAGTCGCCGATCTACGTACGCAGCGCCAACCGCGAACTGGTCGAAGTCAACGCGGAGAAGCGACTGATCGCCCGGGCCGTGGGGACCACGCAAGTCGAGGTCTCTCAAGGCAACCAGAAGAAGACGGTTGAAGTGACGGTCACCCGGGCGACGTTCGATTCGATCGCGATCGACCCGGGACGCCTGGCGGTGCTGGTCGACCACACGGTCCGTCCTCGCGTGCTGGCCCGAATTTCCGGAACGCCAACCCCGCCGGCCGCACCGGCGGCGGCAGGTGAAGAGGGAACCGAAGGGGAAGAAGCCGAGGAGGCAGATACAGAGGCCGCGGCCGAGCAACCATCGTCGCCGGCCGTTGCACGAAGCGTGGAGATCGCACCCCATCTGCTGACGATCGAAAAGCAGCCGTCGCCCCGCTACGCCGAGTTCAACCCGCGAACTCTGGGCCTGCACGGCGTGATGCCGACCGATCCCAGCGTTCAGCAAACGCTGGCGGTCTACTTCGAGGGGCACCATGCCTCCGCGCCGGTGGAAGTGATCGTGGCTCCGTTGCGACTGGAGCTTTCGCCTCCAGGACCGATCGAGTTGCCGTTGGGTCAGCAGATGCGGCTGGCCGGGATGGCGACCTACAGCGGCGGTCATCGCGTGCAGGTGCTGCCCGGGCGGATGGATTTCGACGATGAAACACCCTCCGACGCCGTACCCGGCTTGGAGTTGCGTGGCGACCGCGTGGCGGCGCTGAAGCCGAACGCCGGGCCGCTGAACGTGTTTGGAAGCTATTTCGGCAACCGCTCGAAGCCGGTCGAGTTCAAGTCGGTCGAGGCGGGTCCGGTGACCTTGCACCTCGACGTGGACCGTACTCTGCGGCTTGCCGGCGAAACGGGGCGAGTGACGCTCTCGGGCACCGATCCCAAGGGCGACGTCGACCTGGTTCCCGAGCTGTCGAAGTACGAGAGTTCCGACCCGGCGGTCGTGAACATCGACGAGACGACCGGCGCATTTCGGGCGGTGGCCCCCGGCCCGGCAGTGATAACCGGCACGCATCCGGCCTCGAAGAACCCGGCCTCGCTACCGCTGAAGGTGTACGATCCGGCCAGGGCCGCGTTGGTCTTCGAGCCCAGTTCGGTACGAGTCGCCGTGGACGAAGTGGCCCAGTTGCAACTCTACCTGGAGGCAGAAGACGACGAGGGCACGGCGCGCGCGGTGCTGAGCGGGCCGGGCGCGGGCTACACGATGACGCAACCACACGCGATCGATTGGTCGCCGCCGACGCTGACGGGCAGGAATCCGGCCGCTCCGTTCGAACTCAGTGCCAGCTACTATCCGGTGTTGAACACCACGGCCGCGGCCCAAATCGAGGTCGTGCCGTCGGTAGCGCCCGAGATGCTTCGCATATTACCCACGCCGACCTCGTTGGCGCCGGGCCAGACGATCTCGTTGAAGCTTGAGGAGCAGCTTCCCGGCACGCCCGACGTGTGGCGAGAAGTGAGCCCTGGTGCGATCACTTGGACGGTTCCGCCGCAGTTGATCTGGACCTCCGCCACCGAGGGCCTGCGTCCAACGGCGACGGTTCCCGAAGGCGGCCCGGCCGAGTATGAACTCGTGGCCCAGTACGGCGGGAAAGAAGCGCTAGCGGTGATCAAGGTCGTCGAACAGGGCCCCGATCCGAACGATCCGGCCGCCCGGGTGCTGGTCATACGTGAGCCGGGTGGCGAGTACTTGCCCGTCGGACAGAAACAACGCTTTGCGATCGTGGTCGAGAAAGACGGCCAACGGCAACCGGCGGCCGCTATCGTCTGGCCGGAGGACTTCGAGAACGAGTACGTCCGCTGGGAGGCACCCGTTCTGACGGCGAAGAAGGCCGGCTACCAGCAGTGGCTCCGGGCGCAAGTGGGCGAGCGCAACGTGCTGTGGCATACCAGCACCTATTCGCCCAGCCGATATCACGGCTTCACGCCGCGTGAAGACCAACCGGCGGCCGTGTTGGTGCTCAGCGACCAGGGCCAGTCGGTGCGGTTCCCGGTCGGTGCGTTATTCGCCGCCGACAAGGCCGATTTCCGCGTCGAGGCCCGGTACCCCGACGGCTTCACTCGGGTTGTCACGAAGAAGGCCACCTTCCGCATGTCGCCGGCGGGCGAGAATTCGTCGGTCACCGCGGTCGGGGGCCGGCTGCGAGGTGTGCGGCCCGGCTCGACCGATGTCTACGCCGAGTTTGAAGGCGTCCGTTCCAAGCAGCCGCTCAGTTGCGAGGTCACGGCCGAGGTCGACATCGATCAGCTTCGCATCTCGCCCGCCCCGGTAACGATCCGCCCCGGCGAGACCTACCCGCTGACCGCAAACGGATACAAAAACGGCAAGACGGTCGGCATTCTTTCCGGCCTGGGAGGTATGACCTGGCAATCGAACAACCCGCAGTACGCCCGAATGGACGGGACGACCGTGACGGGTATGAATCTTGGGCAGACATCGGTCACCGCCCAATTGGGCGCGGTGGTCAGCCAGCCGACCCAGGTCAACGTGGTACACTCGATCGCCGACGCCTTGGTGCTGACGCCCGAGTTCCTCCAGATCCGCGTCGGACAGAGTGCCCACATCGGCACCGACATATCCGTCTACCGGGCCGAGATGAATATGAGCAACCGGTGCCGGGTAACGCCGGCCATCTCGGGTGTAGTGCGATACGTGCCTCAAACGCACTCCTTGGTGGGCGTGGCCCCCGGCGCGTCGGCCGTGGCCTTCACGCTCGGCGACAAGCTCACCAACGTGATGATCGAGGTCGTACCCGGCGGACCGATCGACGGGGAAATCGTGCTGGAACCGTCCGGCGGAACTCTGGCGCCGGGACAGGCCCTGCCGATGAGAGTGCTGGTGATTACGCCTCGGGGCGAGCGGATCGACCGGACCGATTCGGCCATTCTCGCCAGTTCCGATCCCGGCACGGTGATGATCCAGGGAAATCGGGCCTGTGCGGTGCAGGGACCCGGTACGGCACAGATCACGGCCAGCCTCAGCGGAACGCAACGCACCGGCACGGCCCAGGTTTCGGTCAACGACCAGCAGATCACCGGCCTGATTGTCGAGCCGACGCAGTTGGCCATGTCGACCGGCGACGTAACCACGCTGCGAATCTTCGGCCAGGCCGACAGCGGCACCTACGAGTTGTTTCCGCAACAGAACCTCAGCGTCACACCCGGCGGGACCGATCCGGGCTCCATACAGGTCGAGCCCGGCAACACGATCAAGGCCATTCAACCCGGCCGGGCCAGCATTGCCGTCAATTGGCAGAACCGGCTCGACCAGCAGGTGCCGGTAACGGTCGCCGATAATCCTTGGACCGACCTGCGTATCGAGCCGTCGCGGGCGACGATCCATCCCGGCCAGCCGCTGGTGTACCAGGTAACGGCCATGCGTGCCGGCGAGCGTCGCGTGTTGGGGGCCGAGCAAGGCGTGCAGCTCTACGTCACCCAGCCCCAGGTGGCACAGGTCGCCAGGGGCGATCTGGCCGTCCGCGGGGCCAACGTGGGCCACACGGCGGTCGTCGCGCAAATGGCCGGACAGACGGCCGAGGCCAGCCTGGACGTCGTGCCGGCAGGCACGGGTCCCACGACACTCGCCGGCGGGCCGGAAATCCTCGGCGGCGTCAACGTCTACGACGGGCCGGGCGGCGTTGAGGTCTACGGCAATACCGAATACATCGATAGTCACGGCTACGGCGGTGGGACGTACCTGGCCGACCCGGGCTACTGGGTCGAAGGCGGACACGGCGTCGATGTCTTCGATCCGGGCGTAATCGTGGAAGCCCCTCCGGCAAGCATGGCGGGGCTGCGATTCATACCCGAGGTGTTGAATCTCCCAACCAATTCCCCCGGTGCACCGGTGCAGGTGGTCGAAATGCTCGCCGACGGCAGCATTGCCCGGGACGTGACCAACGACCCGGCCTTGGAAATCAGCCAACCGGCTCAAATCGCTCGACTTGAAGGGAACGTATTTCATCCGCTTGCCCCGGGCCAGGAGCACATCGGGGCGAGACTGGGCACAATGACCGCCGAGCCGCTGTTGCTGTCGGTGGGTGATGCGGTGGCCGGATTGGCCCGACTGGTGGTTGCGCCCAGCCCGCTGAATGTGTGGATGGGAGAACTGGGAACTTTTGGCTCCGTTATGGTTGACCCGGGTGGCGGCCAAATGCCGTTCGAGATCGACTACACGGTCACTCCCGCCGCCGGTCAGGGAATCGTTGAGAGTGCGGGTGCTAACGTGGTTCGCGGGCTGGCCGTCGGCACGGCACCGGTGACGGTGAGTGCCATTGATCCGGGGGGGCCGTACGACGGTCTGTCGGCCAGCGCCATGGTCGAAGTGACCACCGCTGAGCCGATTTGGATCGAGCCGGCCGAAATGTCGCTTCGGGTGGGCGAGGCGACGCCCCCGATCGCGATAATGACCCGTGGAGCGGACGGCCTGCCGCTGCCGGTTGCCGGCACGCTGGAAAGTATGGACGGAAACGTGGCAATTCCCGAAGAGCCTTTTGAGGGCCGGTTTGTCGCTCAAGGGCTCGGACAAACGACCCTTCGAGCGGAATACCGCGGAAAAGAGGCGTTTGCCAACGTGACGGTGGCCGGCGACCGGTTCACGCAGGTGCTCGACACGTTCAACCCCGGCCAGGACGACTTTGACATCACGCTGGAGGTACTGGCAGCCGCGTCGGAAGGTCCGTTACAATATCGGGTTTACGAAGCGGGTCAGGCCCCGGCCGAGACGTGGGTGCCGGCCCAGGCGGAAGGTGAGTTGCAGCGAGTGACGCTCCGCAGCCCGAGGTTGCCCTACCGGGAGCAGGGTGCGCTCTATAATTTAGTTATCGAGGCCCGGGACGCCGCGGGTGGCGCTGCGCAGCAGTATCCGGTCACGTTTCGGTTGACCTCGACCATCGAGCGGGCCGATCAACCCGGTCTGCAACCCCAACCCGACCCGAGTACGAACTTCAACACCCCGTTTTAGATGGTATCAGCTTCATGGCATTTCCAGACGAACGTGACCGCAACCTGATTCGGCAGTCGGAACAGGTAGAGAACTTGGCAACCGACTTGTGCGACTGGTTGTCGGAGTTCAACGCCTCACGCAGGGCCACCGACCTGTTGCCGATTTCCGAGAGCGACGAGTTCGAGATGCTGCAACTGCGGCGGCTGGCCAGCAGTCTCTATACGTCGGCAAAGGTGCCGGTGGCGGCGGCGGTCTATGGACCCTCGCAGGTCGGCAAGAGTCTCTTCGTCGGCCAGGTGCTCGTGCCGCACAGCGAGAACTTCTGTCCCATCGGCGGCGATGAAACCCACGGCGAACCGGCCTATTACAAGGAGCTTTCGTTCGACAACGACCTCAACCCGCAATGCGGCTCGAACGAGGCCACCGCGCTGGTGACCCGGTTTACGACCAAGGACCGGATCGGCGCAGCCGTTTCGCCGGAATTCCCGGTGATGGTCCGCGCATTGACGCGCGTCGAATGGCTGCGGGTGCTCGCCCGGGGGTTCCACGTCGAGTGCAAGACGCCCGACATCACCTGGACCCAGAGCGAACTGGAATCGCTCTTCGAGGACCTTTCCCGCGAGTACCCCGGCACGGAGGTCGACCGTAAATGGCGAATGGACATCCTCGACGCCTACTCCTACATGCGATACATCGACCGCCGGGGGTTTAGCGCAAAGGAGGCGATTCTCAACGGTCTGCTGAGCCGTTACTCATTCTCGGATGACGGCTACGTAGCGGTAGCCGCATCGCTCTTCTGGGGTAACTGGACATCGCTGACCGGTTTGTTCATTCGGATCAACAATTTCCTGACGAGAATCACGCTGGGAGACCACGATCCGGCCATCTTCACTCACTGGGCCGCCGTGCGGTTCCTGCTCGACAGCCAGCGTTCGAAGGTACACGAACGCCGGACCTCGAAAGTGTGGCAGAAAGTCGACTGGGCCGACATCTACCTGGCGGAACGTGAGAAATACTTCGTGTTGGAGTACCGCCCCGGTAGCGGGCATGGAAACGAGGAACTGGAAACGATCCAGGCCGGCATGCTCGAACTGGCCATGCCCGTGCTGCCTCACCGGCTCAACGACGACTGGCGGCGGGTGATCGAGCAGATGGACTTCCTCGACATCCCCGGGATGCGGGCGGGGCGTCAAGGCGCAGAACAAGGCAAGCGGACCGCCGCCGACACGCTCGAGGAGCAGATGGAGATCGTCAAACGCGGCAAGGTGGCCTACCTGTTCGAGCGTTACACCGACGAACTGCAGATCCAGACGCTGCTGTTGCTTTCGCGAGGCGGCAACCTGGAAGTCACCAGCCAGATGAAGCACCACATCGACAAGTGGGGTAAGGCCCGATACGGCGACAAGATCTGGCCCAACCGTGTCCGCGACGAGGTACCCGCCCTGTTCATCGGCATGACCGGCATCGACGAAGAATTCCGCAACCGGGAAGAGTACGCCGACCGGGGGCTCTACGACAGCCGGCTGGGACAACTCGTCGACGCGCTCGGCACGGTGATGAACGATTTCGGCGGACGCGGAAAGGCCTTCACCAACGTATACCCCATCCGATACCCGGGCACATGGGATACCGACGCCGAACAGCGCGAAGAAGGAGACCCGGAACGATGGGTCCGGGCGAGAACGGCCTTCCTCGAGTCGGACATGGTCAAGGAATACATGCGGGCCCCCCAGCAGCGATGGGACACCGCCATGAAGGATGGCGATGGCGGGCTGTCGCTGATGAGCGCCGGTATCCGCGGCGTGACCACGGCCGACGACAAGCAGAACCAATTACAGAAGCGGATCAAAGAGGTGAAGAATCGGTTGTTGCAGGTTTCGCGCGATTGGGTCGTCGACCCGGACGCCAATATCGACCGCGAAAAGCGGCTGGCCGCCGCCCGAAAGATCGTCAACTGGCTGCAATCGAACGCGGAGTTGGTCTACTATCGGGTCCACGCCCTGCAAGAATCGCTCGCGGTGGCCGATGGCGACGAATTGATGCTGGCCGACTGCGTCGATACGCAAAGCCGGCATCGGGGCGACCCGTTGCCGCGGCAGCTTCGCAACTTCCTGCACGATTGGGCGACGACCGCGGTCACAAAGCGCTGGGAAGAGTACACTGCCGTGCACGAAGAGGGCGGTCCCTGGCTGGACCCCAACGATCTGGGTACCTTCGCCCGGTATCTGCGCGACTACATGGTCACCGAGAAGGTGTTCGAGCAGATACTCGACGAGTTGGGACCCGTCGTCAATCTGAAAACCCGGGACGAGGCGGCCCGGCGCCGCGCACGGCGAAAGTACGTCCGCATCATCCTCAACGACTACGTAATGAACCCCGGCCCCAGCATGACCGCGATCGACGCACCCGAGGGAGAGCGGCAAGAAGCGGATGACAAGGACTTCAACCGATTCGGCCTGATGAGTTCGATCGTCGAGCGTTGGACCAATCGGCTTCCGCTGGCGTTGGCCCTGGGTGCCGGCGAGCACGTCAAACTGCCGCCCGGCAACAGCGAGATTATCGAGATCCTCGCTCCGTTTGAGAAGTAGGACCTCACCGCACTGAACAAGGACTTGAAGACAAAATGCAAATACTGTTCGCAAACACCGGAGTTCAACTCGTTTGCGTGCCTTTGAAGGGCGGCAGCCGCTATCAGACTTCGCAGATCGGCTACGGTTGGCAGCGTTGCCAATGCGGCGGCGGAGAAGACGAGCCGGCGCGAGACTACCCCTACATTCAGTGGCAAGTCATTCAGTCGGGAGCGACCAAGATGTTCCTGGCCGTCGACACCACTTGCGGTGATCCGGAGATCGGCTACTTCTGCGAACCCAGCGCCTTGACCAAGGACTACGTAATTCGCCTCGGTGGGCTGCTCGACGTTCAGGGCCAGCCGTTGCGCGGTGCACCGGAAATCGAGTTGTGCATCCGACCCGCGACGGCCACGGCCGGCGACGCCAAGCACGTCCACATGATCGTCGATTTCGGCAACAGCCGCACCGGCGCCCTGCTGTTGGAGTTGGCCGGCGAAATCTCCCAGACCCCGCAGATGCTGCCGTTCGAGTTGATCAACCGCTATCATCTCGACGCCTGGGACGACGAAGGCGAGTTCACAAGCTCGTCGGCCGCCCGATGGTTCTCCTCGAAGACGCACTGGTGCAATACGCCCTATCTGCCGCCGATGCAGCAGAAGAAGATCGAGTACCACGCGGTCGACGAGATCGAGGGCAAGCAGGGTTGGTTCGGCCGGGGCAAGAATCGGGGCCGGCAGAGCAAGGTCGAGGTGGTCGAGGTCCCGCCACAGTTCGACGACCTTTCGCTGGTCCGTCTCGGCCGCGAAGCCGACGACATTGCCCAGGTGATGCGCGCCGAAGGCGACATCCGAATCGGCGTCAGTTCGCCAAAACGATATCTCTGGGCCGACGACGCCAGTTGGCTGGAAGGCGCCAATTGGCACATGGCCGATCCAGCCGATCGTTTTGGCACGGGAAGCTACGCCTCGACGCTACAGGGGCCGTTTCTGCGCTTCATCCACGAAGACGACCGCGATTTCCTCCTCCAAGAGCGTGAACCTCGCGACGAGGAGTACGCCACGGAAACGCCGCTGAAGCCCCGCCACGCACCACGATGCATGATGACGGCCGCCGTTTACGAACTGCTCTGCCAGGCGTACACCTACGTCAACTCGATACAGTACCGCAGCGCATCGGGCGACGCGGGCCGCACCCGGGAACTCCGCACCGTTACCTTCACCTTCCCCAGCGGCATGATCCAGGACGAGCGGAACCGGCTCTCCTCCCAAATCGATAAGGCCATCAACGTCTTCAACGCGACCTTGGGTAAGGAACAGAGCGTCCGCCCGGAGTTGAACCTCAGCATCGACGAGGCCACCGCCGTACACTTGACCTACATCTGGAGCGAGATGCGAATGCTCGGCCAGGACCCGCGGCTCTGGTTCTCTACCCTGCGGCTCGACCGCGGTCAGGTGAAGCCCAAGGAGGAAGCCGAGCCGGAGCCGATGGCCTCGATTCCGGCCGGAAGACGCCGCGGCCGCGGCATCGGACGACCCGGCTCTACCAGGCGCAAATCGGCCGAGCCGGAGGTGTTCGGCGACGCTGCCAACGAAATCCGTATCGCCTGTATCGACGTCGGCGGCGGGACCACCGATCTGATGATCGCCAAGTACAACTTCGAGAGCAAGATCGACGACGCCATCCACGGCAAAGTCATCCATCAAGACGGCATCTATCTCGGCGGCGACCAACTCGTCAAGCGATTGCTGGAGACGATCATCGTACCCACCTTTGCCGACGCTATCGGCCTCGAAGACGAAGACGTACAGTTGTTGTTCGGACCCGAGGTGCCGCGGAACCGCGAGATCCGTTCACAGAGGGTCAACTGGATCAATCGGCTCTTCGTCCCCATCGCCCAAAAGTACCTCGACAACGCGGTCGACGACGTCGCCGACGAGCCGATCTCGCACACCGACCCGGAAACCGTCGACCCGGCCGTGGTCGATTCGTTGCAAGAGGCGTTCGACAAGGTGCGCGGCCCCGGATACTACAACGTGCAACAGGACCTCGACCTGGTCTTCGACAGGGCCGAGTTCGAGGGCGTGGTTCACGACGTCTTCGACGAACTGCTGTTCGACTATTGCCAGCGGATCGTCGACCACAAGACCGACATCGTTTTGCTGGCCGGGCAGCCCTCTAAACTGAGCTACATCCAGCAACTCGTGCAGATGTACGTGCCGTTGTCGCCGTCGCGGATCGTGCCGATGCACAACCACTACGCGGGCAATTGGTATCCTTACCAGGATGAGAAGGGTCACAACCCGGGCGTGATCATCGACCCGAAAAGCCCGGTCGTCGTCGGCGCCGCCGTCGAGTTCATGGCCCGAAACGGCATGTTACCACAGTTCAAGTTCCGCATGCAGGGCAAGACCTACGAGAACACCTACTACTGGGGCGTGATGACCGACGCCACGTCCGGAATCCGCAAGGAACGAATCCTCTTCCAGCCGGCGGAAGACCAGGCCCGGGAGGAGATCACCGAGTTCACCACCTCTTCGCAGCGGGTGCTCATCGGGCGCAAACTGGCCACCGGAGAGGACGCCCAGGCCACACCCGTCTATCTCTTGAAGATGGACGTCGGCGACCGTATCGGATCGACGGAAATCGTGGTGAAGATCAAGCGAAAACACGCCAACAAGGACGAAGAGGAAACGCTGGAAGTCGAATCGGTCGGCGGAGTGGTTGCCGGCGAGGATGCGATGCTCGACGACAACGTCTACTTCACCTGGCGAACGCTGGCCGACGAGCGATACTATCTCGACACCGGCGGGCTGGATAACATCGAATTGGGTCCGGTTCACTGACGCAGGACGTACTGGGAAACAACAAAATGGCTCTATGGCCCGCCAAGAAGGACCCGAGCGACCGCTCGGCAGGTATTCCGGCCGACGCTGCGCCCGGGTCGGCCGACGACTTGCAGCAGTTGACCGAAGGGCTCGGCGAACTCGGCCGGCTGCTCGACCAGGCCAACCAGCACGTCGCCGCGTACTTGATCCGTCGTGAGGCGGATGCGGTGGCTGCCACCGGCGCCCCTTCCGGCACCGGAGACGGCTCGTCGGCGGCCATTGCCGGAAAAGTCGACGCCCTGGCCGAGAAGTTCGAGCAACTCGTCGGCTCCGCGCCGGCGGCCGGCCCACGGAGCACGTCGCCGGCAATCGATGAAGAGACGTTTCGTGCGGCCTTGCAGCCGTTGCTTCAAAAGATCGAAGCGATCGAGTCGGTCGTAAGAGCGCTCGGCGATAGAACGTCTCCCAACGCCTTGCAGGAGAGCGTGGCTCCCCTGCTGGGACAAATAAACGACGGCGTCAACGCCCATCACCAGGCCGTCATCGGTACGATCGGACAACTGCAACAGCGCCTCGATGGTAGCGTGCAGCACATTGCCGAGTTGCTGCGCCCGCCTGAACCGGAACCGGTGGAGTCTTCTCCGGGCGCCAATGGCGACTGGCAGCACGCGATCCTGGGCAGCGAATTGGCCGACAATCCCAACCTTGCGATAGCGCGACGGCAGCTTCTCGACGGCATGTTTGCCGGCGAGAAGGCCGCCTGCTCGTTGGTCGGGCAACTTATCGTCTTTCGCTCGGCGGCGGCCGAAAAGATGTCCCCGCTGTTGAAAGAGATCGGCGAGGCGTACTATCGGTGGCAGCCCAAGGCCCAGGCCGGCACCGATCCCATGGAAGAAGCCCTTGCCGCCTGGCTGAAGCGAGCCTGCGATGAGGCGGGAATCGGGAACACCATCGAACTGGTGCATCCCGGCGAACGTTTCGATTCCACCCGGCATTCCGCCGCTCAACGCGGAGTCGAAATCACGCAGGTTCTCGGCTGGATCGTGCTGCGAGATAATGGCAGGGTCTATACCAAGGCCAACGTGACCGTAAGATGAAGGCCAACACGGACGCAAGATAGCAGAGAACATGAAAACGTTCCGTTGCACGAACTGCGGGTTCCAAGTTCAAAGACCCAGCCAGCCGTTTAGTTGCCCGCAATGTGGGCGGCAGGCCGTGGGGTTGTTTCGTCTGGTGCAAGGCGGCGGACAGGCCGCTTCGCCCGGAGTGCCGCCCCAACAGCCCGGCATGCCGCCACCGCAGCCGGGCATTCCGCCGCAGCAACCGGGCATTCCGCCGCCCCAGCCGGGCGTACCGCCGATGCAGCAAGGGTACCCGCCGCAACAGCCGGGCGGACCTCCGGCGCAGCAGGGATATCCGCCTCCGCAGCAAGCGTATCCGGGTTACCCACCGGCGCAGCAGGGATATCCGCCACAGCAGCCGGGTACACCGCCGCAGCAGGGTTATCCGCCACAGCAAGGCTATCCGCCTCCGCAGCAGCGGGGCTATCCGCCGCCGCAGCAAGGTTATCCGCCCCAGCAGGGTTATCCGCAGCAGCAGCCGGGCTATCCGCCGCCCCAGCAAGAGTATCCGCCGCAGCAGGGCTATCCGCCGCAGGGCGGCGAGCAACCCCCGGCTGCCGCTCCTCCGCCCGCACAGCAGCCGCCCGCACAACAGCCACCCGCACAACAGCCACCCGCACAACAGCCGCCCGCACAACAGCCGCCCGCACAGCAGCCGCCCGCACAACAGCCGCCTGCTCAGCAGGCCCCGCCGCAACAGATGCCTCCCGACGCGGCGCCTACTCCACAACAGCCGCCGGCAACTCGGCCGCCCGCGGCTGAAGCGCCGCCGCAACAGGCTCCGCCACAAACGCCGCCAACGCCGCAACCACCGGCTGCCCCGCCGAAGAGTCGGCCGGCACCGACGGAACGAGCTTTGCCGACAGAGCACCGGCAGCCGACTCCCGCTCGACCCAAGCCGACGGCGCCGAGAACGCCCAGAGAGACTCCGCCGCCGGAGCCCAAACCGGCGTCGCCTGCCGCCGCTCGACCGAGCGTCGCACCGCCATCGCCGCGCCGCGAGCGTGCCAAGGCAGAGCCGCCAAGGACGGAGCCGCCGAAACCCAAGCCCGAGCCTGCGAAAGCAAAGCCACCGGAACCTACCGAGCCCGAATTGCCGAAAGCCGAACCCACGCCGACGCCGCAGATCAAGCGGCCGGAGCAATTCGCTTGGGCCTATCCCGAGCGTACGCCGCGAGGTGAAGCCAAACCGTTGCAGACGGCGCCCGCGGTCGATGCCGACGGCCGTGTACTGCTGCACGCGCAGGGACGTTTGGTGGCACTAGTCGAGGAGGACGGACAGCCGAAGGTTGTTTGGGAATACCTCACGGGCGTCCACGCGCCGGGCCCCGTTGTAATCGCCCCCGACGGCACGGTTCGCCTGCATTGCAGCGACGGGGCCTTGCACTGCCTGAATTCCTCCGGCAGACAGGTCTTCACGCCGGTCGAAATCGGCGAGCCGCTCGGCTACGCGGCACCCGCCTGCGACGCCGATGGCAATACCTACCTCAGTCACATCGAGGGCGGCCTGGTCCAGATCGACGCCGACGGCCGACGACAGCAAGCCGCCCGATATCTGCGCACCAGGCAGAAGTTGGACGCCGCCGCGGTCATTCACGAAGGCATCCTCTACATCGGCTCGGAAGACGGCTACGTGTTCGCCGTCGAGCTTGGCGAGAACAAGGGCAAGAACCTCTGGGACCACGGCGCCGAGCAAGGTCACACCGGCTGGTATATCCACTCCGCGCCCGCGATGACCAACGACGGGGTGCTAATAGTCGCCGGCCGCGAGGAGCACCTCTACGGGTTCGCCGCCGCCGGCAAGCTGCTGTGGAAGACCCACGTTCCCGGCCAGATGCTCGGCTCCCCGGTGCTCGACCGGCAGGGACACATATACGTGGGCGTCAGCCAAGCACAACGCGGACAGGAACCATGCGGACTGCTGGCCTGTGTCGACGGCAACTCGCACAAGATCCGCTGGCAGTACCAGGCCACCGGCCCGGTCGAATCGACCCCCGTGATCGGCGACGACGACGTCATCTACTTCGGCGACAACGAGGGCGTCATCCACGCGATCGACCTGTTCGGCAAGCCGCTATGGACCGCGGACGTCGGCCCCCCGGTGCGTTCCGCCGGCACGATCATTGCCCCGCAGCGCGTTGCCTTCGGACTCGACAACGAGATGCTCATCGTGCTGAAGTGCTCGTCGCAGGGTCTTGCCGAAGGCGGCTGGCCGAAGATCGGCGGGACGCTGGCGCAATGCGGGCTGTGGTAGTCCGCTGCTGAGATCGACGATTGAAACGGTTTCCGGCCGAAACGGCGGAAGGCGTGGGTGCAAACACTCACCCTACGACTTGATCTTCAACCATCCGGCAAGGATGAAGAAGCACAGCACGCCGATCAAGAGTGTGGTCGTCGGCAGAGAGTTTCGATATTGCCGCCCGACCAATCGCGAGCGGCCGTTGAGGACCAACAGCACGACGGCCAGCATGGGGATGAACAGGGCGCCGACGATGGCGTAGAGCTTCTGGGCAAACTCGAAACTGGTCCACAATCCGGCGGCCGGAATCGTGGCCAGCGCGAAGAGGTAGGCCTTGTACGGCAGCGATCCGGTATCGACGCTCCGCCGGGCCGTCGCGCGTAGACGAGCTGTCGGAAGCCCGGCCCGCGGCGAACCACGAGGAACGGCGCGCGCGGCTCCGAACCTTCGGGCGCCGTCACCTCCACGCCGTCCGCGGTCTCGACCACCCCTCCGGCGTCGCGCAGGATCATCTCCATGTCGACGCCGAGCGCGTCGAGCGAGAAATCCGCGCGCTGGACCCTCGTGACGATGGGATCCGAGCGATCCTCGATCACGACCCGGAGCGCGGACGGACCGAGGCCCCGGATCCTCGGCACGTCCTCGAGCCGCGGGACGTCGAGGAGGAACGTGCGCGGATCTACCGGTTGCGGGGAGAGGGGAAACGAGGGCGTGGCCCCGCCACCGACGAGCTGCGTCACGATCGAGGCGGACCAGGGCGTCGACGCCCCGGGCGGCGCGCTCAGCTCGAGCTCCACGGAGCGGTCCCACGGGGCCGTCGCGTCCTCCTCGTCGAGGTCGTACGTCCCGAGCTCCACCGGCGTCACGTCGGGGGCGACGGCGATCCGCCGCGTCGATCCGTCCGCGTCCCGGGCCTGCCACACGAGGTCCGTCGGACTCGCGAAGGCCGTCGTCGACCACGCGTCGCCGAAGAGCGCGGCATTCGTCGTGATCGCTCCCGTCTCGCGATCGTACAGCGAGAGGGTCGGGGTCTCGCCGGGCGCCGCCGCGGGCGC